>Ga0256408_1000663_pt1 | contig 23202 bp, 19 predicted proteins | sample PhyAR1_FD_185998 | JGI IMG/M metagenome (GOLD analysis project Ga0256408, IMG submission 185998) | Leaf surface microbial communities from alfalfa plants in UC Gill Tract Community Farm, Albany, California, United States - DLSL A.R1 | ecosystem: Host-associated > Plants > Phyllosphere >...
ACTATCGCCGATAATCGCCTTAAAATCTAAGCCGCAACGCTCAAAAATCGTTGTATAGGCTTTTTCGTAGTCACGATAAGTTTGATCTAAGCTCGCTTCATTCGCATGAAAAGAATAACCATCTTTCATAATGAATTCACGGCCCCGTAACAAACCAAAGCGTGGGCGTTTTTCATCACGATATTTCGTTTGAATCTGATATAAATTTAACGGTAGGCGTTTATATGAATTGATTTCATTGCGAATTAAATCAGTAAATGTTTCCTCGTGGGTTGGCCCTAAAAGGTAGTTCCGTTCATTTCGGTCCTTCAAACGATACAATAAAGGGCCATATGTTTCATAACGTCCCGACTCTTGCCACAATTCAGCAGGTAAAAGAGTTGGCATTAACATTTCAACTGCACCGATCTTTTCAAATTCTTCCCGCATAATTTGCTTTAATTTTCCTAACACACGATTTGCCAATGGTAGATAAGAATAGATGCCGGCTGCCACCTGACGGATATAACCAGCTCGCAATAACAGCTGATGACTTAAAACCTCGGCATCATTTGGGACTTCCCTTAACGTAGGAATTAACATTTTTGACTGTTTCATTCATATTCTCCTTTGTATAAAATCTAATGAACTTATTTACCCAACTCACATAGCTAAATATTATTTTTAACTAAAAGAAAAAGCGTTGAATATCGTTCCAAGTGACTAATACCATCAAGACCATTAAAAGACCAAAACTGATCAAGGTTAAGATTCCTTCTTTTTCCTGGCTCAACGGTTTACCCCGTAGTCCTTCAATAATATTCAAAACAATTTTACCGCCATCTAAAGCCGGTAGTGGCACTAAGTTGACGATACCCAAGTTAACAGATAACATCGCCATAAATAGAATAACCGTACTAATTCCGGACTCTGCAGCTTGATGAGACAGTTGAAACATCATCACTGGACCGCCTAATTTATTCAAGCTAAAACCAGTTAACAGTGAACCCAGCGCTTTAAAGACTTGAGTAGAATTGCTGATTGTTTCTTTCAAACCACCGACTAATTTTGAGGCGAGATCAGTTTTTTTAAAGACTTCTACCCCTATCATGCCTATGGTCTGACCGGCAACAGTTTTTTTCTCCGGCGTTATCGTCAATGTTTCTTTTTGACCTTGACGTTTTACTACAAAGGCCAATTTTTTATCGGGATTTTTTTGGACTATTCCAGTAAAATCTGCCCAGCTAGTAATTTTTTGACCATTAATTGAAACAATTTCATCATGGTCTTTCAGACCGGCTACGGCTGCCGGACTATCGGGTTGAACAGTTCCAATTTGATTGGTGTCTAAGACATTCACACCGCCTTGCATAAAGATCCAAACGGTAAACAAGACAAAACCTAAAATAAAATTATTCATGGGTCCGGCAAAATTGGTCAATATCCGCTGCCACAATTTGGCTGATTGAAATTGAACATCAACAGGGGCAATCCGAACTTCGGTTCCGTCGGGTTCAATAATCGTCGCGTCATGATCCACACCATAAGTTACTTCTTCGTTCTCATCTCCGGAGACATATCCTTTGATAAAAAGCTCGTTTTCAAGATCGGCTGCCAAAAGATCCATGGGAATACTGTTAGCCAATTGAACTTTTTTGCTCGTGTTCATCTTAACTACTTTGCCTACCGCATTCAGCTGAAGCGAAATCGGCATACCAGGAGACAGCTCCATTTCATCTTCTCCCATACCTGCCATACGAACGTAACCGCCAAGCGGCAAAAGGCGAATGGTGTAGGCTGTGCCATCTTTTCCTTTGTGGGCAAAAATTTTTGGTCCCATGCCGATGGCAAATTCCCGCACTAAAATGCCGGCGCGTTTAGCAAAGAAGAAATGTCCGAACTCATGCACTAAAACAAGAATTCCGAAGACAATAATGAATGTTATAATTGTTTTCATAGCTTTCCTTCTTCCTTAATCCACTGTAATACAGTGTTTCTTATTTCTTGATCAATTGTTATCACATCAGAAAGTGTCACTGAGTGCGTTTCTTGATAGCTATCCACCGCTCGTTGAATCAGTTGCTCAATTTGTAAGTAATTGATTTGGCCAGCAAGAAAAGCTGCAACAGCAATTTCATTGGCTGCATTGTAAACGGTGGGATAAGCGCCTCCTTTGCGACCGACGGCATACGCCAAAGCCAACATAGGAAAACGCTTAGTGTCCAGCTTTTCGAAATTAAGTTGTTCCACTTTCGTTATATCAAACGTTTTTGGCTGCTTGATGGGCCAACGTTCAGGATACGTCAGTGCATACTGAATTGGTTCTCGCATATCGCTAGGACCTAGCTGCGCTAAATATGCACCGTCTTCTAATACAATCATGGAATGAACAATACTTTCTTTGTGTAAAACAACTTTTATTTTATCATAATCAACGTCAAATAACCAATGAGCCTCAATAACTTCTAACCCTTTGTTAACCATCGTTGAAGAATCAATCGTGATTTTTGGCCCCATGGACCAGTTGGGATGTTGTAAGGCTTGTTCCAAAGTCACTGTCGCAAGTTCTTTACGGCTCAATTCACGAAAACTACCACCAGAAGCTGTAATAACCAGTTCTTGCAGTTCTTCAGGCGCTTGGCCTTTTAGACATTGAAAAATGGCTGAATGTTCGCTGTCTACTGGCAGAATAGTTACGCCTTTGCGCTTGGCAGCAGCCATCACCCAAGCGCCGGCCATCACTAACGTTTCTTTATTGGCCAAGGCGATATCTTTACCGGCTTCAATAGCAGCTAATGTCGGTTGAAGTCCGATGCTGCCTGAAACCGCACTTAACACCAACTGAGCATTGGCAGCTGTTGCCACTGCAATCAAGCCTTTTTCTCCTACTTCAAAGTGAACGTTGGGAAATTCTGCACTTAGTTGGTTGCGAATACTTTCATTGCCGACAGCTACTACTTGGGGCGCAAATTCTTGAATTAACTGCCGACCTTTGTCCACATTGTTATAAAAAGACAAAGCAATCAGCTGAAATTCTTGCGGATACGCCTTGATGACAGCTATCGTGTTGGTTCCTACAGAGCCAGTTGCTCCTAATAAGGCAATTTTTTTCATTTAGTAAAAAGAAAAACCCTGAGCATTCAGAGCTTTTCTACCTTCCTTTCTGTTGCTAGTTTAAAAGACGCCAAATAAATGCATGACGGGAAAGACAAATAACAAACTATCAAAACGATCCAAAATACCGCCGTGTCCCGGCAAAATGTTTCCGGAATCCTTGAAGCCGTAATGCCGCTTAATAGAAGACTCTACCAAGTCGCCAAACTGACCGACTATTGAGAAGATGACCGTTAAAAGCAACATCATGGGTAAAGAATAAGGAAAAACGATCGTTTTTGAGGTCGTCACTATTAAAATCAAGGCAACGACTACTGCCGCTATGATACCGCCTAGAGCACCTTCAATCGTTTTGTTAGGAGAAACCTCCGGCATTAATTTATGCTTGCCGAATTGACGTCCCACTAAGTAAGCGCCAATATCAGTCGCCCAAATCACAAAAAGAGCATACAATAAAATTACAAAACCAGCTTGTCTAGCTTGCACAAAATTTTGAAACCCTACCCCTACATACAAACTGACGATCACAGGAAACCCGGCTTCATCAATCGTATAGGTATTTTTAGAAATGACGGCCGTGCCTAATAAAATTAACACAATCGCATAAAATAAAATAAATGAATCTACTTTTTCCGGCAAGAAAAATAACCATTTTCTCGGAGGCAATATTAACAGCACCGCTCCAAGAGCCGCCAAAACTCCTTCAAAGCTCAACAACGCTAGCCCTTTCATCCTAAATAATTCGTAAACTCCTACAATCGCTAGTACTACCCCGGCAAATTCAATCGCCCAGCTGCCGTACCAAATAATCGGGATAAATATAAGTAACGCTACAACAGCTGTAATTACTCGTTGTCTCACTCGTTGTCCTCCTTCGTCATTTGCTTATCCTTTAAACCGCCGAAACGGCGGTTGCGGTTTTGAAAAGCTGCGATGGCCGTTTCCAGTAACTCCTCTGAAAAATCCGGCCAAAAAGCTTCGGTAAAGTACAGTTCACTATAAGCAATTTGCCAAAGAAGAAAATTACTAACCCGCTCTTCTCCACTGGTGCGAATTAATAATTCCGGATCTCTTAGCTCAACAGGTAAAAAGCCCGTCATCAAGTATTGGGCAATAGTTGCTTCAGAAATTGCTTCCGGTGCTAACTGTTGTTGCGCTACTTCTTGGGCAATTCGTTGTACTGCACTGGTGATTTCTGCACGACTCCCATAATTGAGAGCAAAATTTAAAATCATGCCTGTATTGTCTTTGGTTTGATCAATCGCTCGTTGCACTGCGACTTGGGTATGCTGTGGCAAATCAGCTTGGTAGCCCATCACTTGAACTTTCACATTTTCTTTGATCAGCTCAGGCACAAAGGTATCAAAAAAGTCTACCGGCAGCTGCATGAGAAAACTGACTTCATCGTTGGGCCGTTTCCAATTTTCTGTTGAAAAGGCATAAAGTGTTAACACTTTGACTCCCAAACGACTGGCATGCTTCGTAATTTTTTTGACGGTATTCATGCCTTCTTTGTGTCCGGCAATCCGAGGTAGGCGCCGATTTTGAGCCCAGCGGCCATTGCCGTCCATAATAATGGCGACGTGCTGGGGAATCCCTCCTTTTTTGTCAAACTGGTAAGAACTTTTAGCTGCTACATATTTATTTTTTTGTGGAAAAAAATGGAACATCTTTTTCCCTCCATTCCAAAAATCTGTCTAGGCTATTATAGCAATAACTTTGAAAAAAGCCTATGCAAATCCACAAGTATTGGCAATTATTTAAAAAAATTCGCTAAAATATCGATTAAAAAAGCAATTTTCAAACTGTTTTTATAAGAATACGCTATGAAATAGCAAAAAGGCAGAATGCTCAAAAGCCAGATTGACCTTTGATTCTGCCTTTTATTTAAAGAACGTTGCAACAAAAAAAAGCTTTAAGCAGCAACTTTTTGTTTGTTTTTGATCATGGATGCCGTACTTTACTATTAATCTGGGGAAGAAAATATCAAGTCCATCCAATTGTGAATGTATCGTACCTTCACTTGTTTATCATAATACAAATTCAGCGCACTGCCTATTTTCCTGCTTGTAAAATCCAAATTATTTTACAAACATAGCATCACCAAAACTAAAGAAGCGATACCGTTGCTCAATCGCATGCTGATAGGCTTGTAGGGTTAATTCACGACCAGCGAATGCACTGACTAGCATGACTAAAGTAGATTTTGGTAAATGGAAGTTAGTGGAAAAAGCTTGGACAACTTTAAATTGATAGCCAGGTGTAATGAAAATGTCCGTCCAACCACTATCCGCTTGAATCTCTCCATTAAACTTGGTTCCGATCGTTTCCAATGTTCGAATTGACGTGGTACCTACAGCAATGATTCGTCCACCTTTTTGTCGAACTTCATTTAACGCATCGGCTGCTTCTTGGTTCAGACGATAGAATTCACTGTGCATTTGGTGTTCTTCAATGTTATCCACATTAACTGGTCGAAAAGTGCCCAAACCCACATGCAACGTTAAATAAACCAACTTCACACCTTTGGCTTGGATTTTCGTCAATAACTCTTGTGTGAAATGCAAACCAGCAGTCGGTGCAGCCGCTGAGCCATTTTCTTTTGCGTAGACGGTTTGATAACGATCCGGATCTTCTAAACGTTCTTTAATATACGGCGGTAAAGGCATTTCACCTAAGGATTCCAATATTTCTAAAAAGATACCTTCATAGTCAAACATAATAATCCGCCCACCGTGATCCAGTTCTTCTGTGACCACTGCTTTTAAACGTCCGTCACCAAAATGAATTTCAGTGCCGACCTTAGCTCTTTTGGCTGGTTTAATCAAGGTCTCCCAAGTATCTCCTGTCTGGTTGGTCAACAATAGAACTTCTAAATGCCCGCCAGTCTCTGGTTTGACTCCGTATAAACGGGCCGGCAAAACGCGAGTATTGTTCATCACCAGCGCATCACCTGGATTCAACTCTTCTAAAATGTCAGAAAAATGTTTATCTTGCATGCTGCCCGATTTTTTATCCAACACTAACAAGCGTGAACTTGCTCGATCCTCTAACGGGGTTTGCGCAATTAATTCTTCCGGAAGTTCAAAATCAAAATCTTCGGTACTAAGCACACTAATCACTCGCTTTACTAAAATTTGTCTTGGCTATTCTACCACTTTTTCCAAATTCTGGCTATGGCGAGCGTTTCTTTTAAAAAGGTTAACGCCTCCTTTAAGGGAATAAAGCCCAAGGCTCTATCCATAAAGTTCTCGCTTGTGTCAAGGTTGTAATAATGGTAAGGGATGATAGGTGAATAACGCTAAACCCAATTCACAAGCGAGAAACTCACGAAGATTTCCTGTTTTACTTGTATTACAAGAAAAAACCTTCATTGGCAAGAACAATAAAAATGGCTGCGGAAAACTATTTCCCACAGCCATTGCACATTCAACAAAAAAGCACGATTTGATCCATACGAAAAAACCAATCGAAAGACTGGAAATTTCTTCAAAAATTGAGTAAAATGGAATCAATCAATGTTTTGCATTGATTTACGGGCAACTTGACGGTCAGTTGGGTTAACAGTTGACTAATCAAGGCTTCGTGATTCAGTTGCCGCTGAATCATGAAGTGCCTTTTTATTTTTTATCGTTCTTGTTATGTTTATTCTAAAGAAAAAAACGAAGCTAGTCAATAAAACAAAAAAGAATTTTCCCACCGCTGATTTGCACTTATTTCAAGCTTTTAGATAAATAAAAACTACTTTCCGTCACCTTCAAACGACACAAACTTATACTTTTCCGTCCAAATGTTAACCAAGAAAAAGCTGACTATTTTTTCATTCTCTTTTTTCCAGTCGCTTCAAACGCTCATCCTTTTACCATTTTGCTTTCTAACTTGAATCAGGACAAGTTATTTTCCTTTTGTTATACTTAAATTATAACAGCTTATACAGCCAAATTTAGCGACAGCGAATTAACTTTTTTCTTGTTAGCAATCTTTCAGATTTGTCCAATTAGCGGTTTTATAGCATACTAGAGAAGTACAGCATTACGTAAAATAAAATTGAGGTGAGTACATTGATCGAATTTCAACATGTATCAAAGATTTATAAAGGTGGCAAAATTGCCGTAGATGATGTTAATTTATCTTTCGAAAAAGGCGAATTCATCTGCTTCATCGGTACTAGCGGCAGTGGCAAAACGACGACGATGCGGATGGTTAACCGCATGACAGATCCCAGTAAAGGAAAAATTTTAATCGACGGGCAAGACATTCAAAACATTAATCCCGTGGAATTGCGTCGTCAAATCGGTTATGTGATTCAAAATATTGGTTTAATGCCCCATATGACGATTCGTGAAAACATAACTCTTGTTCCTAAATTATTAAAAATACCCCTTGAAGATCGGAACAAAACCGCTGAAAAAATGATTGATTTAGTAGAACTTCCCCGGGAAATGTTGGATCGTTATCCCCATGAACTATCTGGCGGACAGCAGCAAAGAATCGGTGTGGTGCGCGCCTTAGCCGCTGACCAAGATATTATACTGATGGACGAACCATTCGGCGCTTTAGATCCGATTACTCGCGACGCATTGCAAGACTTAGTCAAAGACTTACAAGAGCGCTTAGGTAAAACAATTGTTTTTGTAACCCATGATATGGACGAAGCATTAAAGCTGGCCAGTAAGATTGCTATCATGAGTGAAGGAAAAGTGATCCAATTTGATACGCCAGACAACATCTTACGACATCCGGCAACAGAATTCGTTGAAGAATTAATTGGTGAGGATCGCTTACTTCAAGCCAAACCGGACTTTACTACCGTTGGCGAAGTGATGTTAAACGCCGCTGTAACTATCACACCGGAAAAATCATTACAAGAAGCCATCAAACTAATGCGTGAAAAACGGGTAGATACTTTATTAGTAGTTGACAACTCACACATTCTCAAGGGATTCATTGATGTTGAAACTTTGGATCGGCAACGCGGCAAAGTTTCAAGTGTCGGAGATATTTTGAATAAAAACGTCTTTTATGTTCGCAAAACTGCTTTATTGCGTGATGCGCTGCAACGAATTTTAAAACGGGGCTTAAAATATGTACCGGTCGTTGACGAGCAAAATCGGGTCGTAGGTATTTTAACCCGTGCTTCACTTGTAGATATTGTATATGATGTGATTTGGGGCGCTGACGGTTCGATCAGTGAAGCAGTCGAAACTTCCCAGCCTAAGCCAGACGGAAACAAGCAAGAGGAGGCGTAAAAAATGATGAGCTTCTTTCATGAATATGGCTCTGAAATACTAGCCAAAAGTTTGGAGCATCTTTATATTTCTTTCTTTGCCTTATTTTTAGGAATTTTAATTGCTGTGCCGTTGGGAGTTTTACTGACGCGCTTACCTAAGATTGCCAACATTGTAATTGGCTTGACTAGCGCCTTACAAACAGTCCCGTCTCTAGCACTTTTGGCCCTGATGATTCCCCTTTTTGGTGTAGGTAAATTTCCAGCCATTATTGCGTTATTCATTTATTCACTTTTACCGATTTTAAGAAACACGTATATTGGCATGAAAAATGTTGATTGGAATTATCGAGACGTCGCTAAAGGGATGGGAATGACCAACCTGCAATCTATCATGACTGTCGAAATTCCCATTGCTTTACCAACTATTATGGCAGGCATTCGTTTAGCAGCCGTTTATGTGATCGCCTGGGCGACACTAGCTTCTTACATCGGTGCTGGCGGTTTAGGCGATTTAATTTTCAGCGGTTTGAACAACTATCAGCCTGAATTGATTTTTGGTGGAACCATTCCAGTTACGCTACTGGCTTTATTAGCGGATGTTCTTTTAGGTTTCGTGGAAAATCATCTAACACCTAAAGCTTTGAGAGAGGAGGACTAAACGAATGAAGAAGAAATCATTGTTGTTGCTTTTGTTAATGAGTTGCCTCATATTGTTTTCTGGCTGTTCGTTACCGGGCTTAGCTTCAACTTCTGATAAAGAGACTGTAGCCATCACCGGGGGAATTACGTCCGAAGCTCAAATTCTGGGAAGCTTGATCGCAGGAATGGTGGAACATTATACCGATAAAAAAACTGTAGTCATCAATAATTTAGCCACTACCACGATCAATCATCAAGCGATGGTTAATGGAGACGCCAGCATTTCAGCGGCTCGCTATACAGGTACTGATTTAACAACCACACTTCACTTACCGGCTGAGAAAGATCCGAAAAAAGCGTTTGACATCGTCAAAAAAGAATTTAATAGCCGTTATCAACAAACTTGGTTCCCTTCCTACGGTTTTGAAAATACCTATACTTTTATCGTTACTAAAGCAACAGCACAAAAATATCATTTAAAAACCGTGAGTGATTTAGGCAAGGTTGCTGATAAATTAGTGGCTGGTGTCGATACTGCATGGATTACACGTGAAGGCGACGGTTATGAAGGCTTCAAACAGGCCTATCAATTCCAATTTAAGTCGATTTTACCAATGCAGATTGGCTTGGTTTATGACGCCGTCAATGCCGGCAAAATGGATGTTATTCTTGGTTACTCAACTGATGGCCGTATTGGTAGCTATGACTTGGTGATGCTAAAAGATGATCGCCGCTTCTTCCCGCCTTATGATGCTGCACCTGTTGTCAGCAATCAGTTACTAAAACAAACACCGGAAGTAGCCGATGCGCTGGAACGTTTAGCAGGCAAAATTTCGACAGAACAAATGCAAAAGCTAAACTATGAAGCAGACAATAACTTGGTGGAACCTGCTGTCGTCGCCAAGAAGTTTTTACAAGAACATCATTATTTTGAGGGGGAGTAAAGAATGAATAACATGAATTTATTCCAACAGTTTATCTATTATTTTCAGCAAAACGGCAGCTACGTGTTTCAACAGTTTTTAAGACATTTTCTAATTTCCATCTATGGAGTTTTATTTGCAGCCATCATTGGGATTCCAGTAGGCATTCTCATTTCCCGCAAACGTAAACTGGCTAACTGGATTATTCGTTTAGCCAACATTATTCAAACCGTCCCTTCCCTGGCCATGCTTTCCATTTTAATGCTGGCGCTTGGCTTGGGGGTGAATACAGTAGTGGTAACCGTCTTTCTTTATTCGTTGTTGCCGATCATTAAAAACACTTATACCGGAATGATTCAAGTAGACAAAAATATCTTGGATGTCGGTAAAGGTATGGGCATGACGAAATGGCAACGTTTGTACATGGTGGAACTGCCTTTATCTGTTTCAGTCATTATGGCCGGGATTCGTAATGCACTAGTGGTCGCCATCGGTATTACAGCGATTGGTGCTTTCGTAGGTGCTGGCGGTTTAGGCGATCTTATCATTCGCGGCACCAACGCCACTGACGGCACATCTATTATTTTAGTAGGAGCTTTACCAACCGCTTTGATGGCAATTATAACCGACTGGTTCTTGGGCATGATTGAGCGCCGTTTAGATCCAGCCAGCAAGCACTCTCGTTAAGGAGTCCCAAAAAAGCAGCAGTAACCAATCGTGGCTACTGCTGCTTTTTTTATTTTTTCAAGTGATAGTTATAGGTGGCAATAATAATGTTCTCTCGCCAAGATAGCCGCAAGCGCAAGCGTAGGCTCGTTTGGTTGTGCAAAATATTTTGCCAACGTTTATTCGGCACAAACTGCGGAATTAAAACTGTCGTGCTGTAATTGTGTTTCGCTGCATTTTTACTAACTAAGTCCACATAGCGCACGATCGGATTTTCTAATGAACGATAAGATGAATGAACTACAGAAAAGCGCACATCCGGAAAATGTTTTTTAAATTCCGCTTGAATTTCTTTTTCTTTAGAGACATTTTCGTCCATTGACACGTGCATCGCCACGACATAATCTCCGATCGAACGTGCATAATTTAACGCACCGACATTGGCTTTAGTAACATTACCAACTAACACAATTACAGTATTGCCTGCGTAATCGTGGAGCTTGGCATCTTCTTCCAAGCGTAACTGTTCAGCCACGTTACGGTAATGCGTATGAATTCGATAAAACAGGTAAATCAAGACCGGCATAATAATAAAGAACGGCCAAATATCATTAAGACGATAGACGAATAAAATAGCGATAATTGCAAAAGAGATAAAAGCACCGATAATATTAGCAGTTGATTTTATCAGCCAATTTTTGCCTTCTTTGTGCCATTTCACTACCATCCCTGTTTGTGATAAGGCAAATGGGATAAATACGCCAATTGAGTAAAGCGGAATTAAGCGCTCTGTTGACCCTTGGAAAATCATTAATAAGACAATAGAACCTGCCGCCAACGTTAAGATACCATTGGAGTAGCCTAAACGAACTCCACGATCCATGTACATATGGGGCATGAATTTATCTTTTGCTAAGTTATAGGCCAGAACCGGAAAAGCAGAAAATCCAGTATTGGCAGCTACTGCTAAAATCAGAGCTGTTGCAAATTGTAACAAGTAATATAAGAAATTATGACCAAAGACTGCTTCACCAATCTGCGCTAGCACCGTCATTTCCGTTTTAGGTACGATACCATACCAGTAATTAATAAAGGTAATGCCCACAAAGAAAAAACCTAAAATTGTTGCCATTAAAGCTAACGTGCCAGCTGCATTTTTCGAACGAGGCTTTTTGAAAAAAGGAACGGCATTACTGATTGCTTCAACTCCGGTTAAAGAAGAAGAACCTGAAGAAAAAGCTCGTAAGACTAAACCAAGCGTAATTCCGGGAACAAATGCGCCAGGAAGTGCCGTGGCATTTAAAGGAACAATGCCAGTAACAATTTTGACTAAACCAACTACGATTAACAACGTAATTACGGCAATAAAGGTATACACCGGCAACATTAAAAATGATGCGGATTCCCGCAAGCCACGCAGATTCATCAAAGTAATTAGCAACACAATGGCAATGGCGATCCCCACTTGGTGATGATACAACGCCGGAATTGCAGAAGTGATTGCCTCAGCTCCGGCAGAAACAGAAACAGCTACTGTTAGCATATAATCTACCAGCAAAGAACCGCCAGCTACTAGACCAGCATTTTTCCCTAAGTTCTCGCTGCTGACCACATACGCACCACCGCCATGAGGATACGCATGGATAATTTGCCGATAAGATAGTGTTAAAGAAATTAATAAAATAATGACAAAAGCTGCAATCGGTAAGGAATACCAAATAGCAGCCGTGGACAATGCCACTAACACGACTACAATTTGTTCAGTACCATATGCAATTGATGATAACGCATCAGAAGATAATAACGCCAATGCAGCAAAACGGCTTAATTTGCGATCATCATTTTCAGCTGATTTTAACGGTTTCCCGATAAATAAGCGTTTTAAATAATCCATTTTTTCACTCCTTTTTCCTAAACCCAGGCAAAGCTAAATTGAGTAGAATTTTCTCAAACAACCCCATATGCTACGCTTTTCATAGTAAAAAGTCAATTGATTTTCAGCAGTATTTCTATTAGAAAATCCCTGTTGCTTTCCTCAGAAAAAATTAATCTCCGCATAAAGGATATAATCTTATATTAACAAGACCGGCCAAAGAAAAAAAACATTTGCTCCCATACGCTGATGCCTCTGGCCAAATGCAGATCCCCTCTGCTTGCCTAACATTTATTTCAAAATCAAAAAGCACCAAAGGCGATCGGTCCCGTGGTGCAAAACAACGTCTAAAAAACCGCAATATAACAGATCTTCAGCCAACTGAAAATAGCTCTTGTTTCTTTGCTGTCAAACAAAACCAGCCCCGCTCTTTCCAAAGGAAAACTCTCTTTACAAGCGAAAAACACAGCTAGTTTAGGCTAATTTATATCAAGCGTTGATCGCTTCGTGCTTTTACTTTAGCTGGATCCCAAATTCAACACAGACTACTCAGATTATCCCACTAAAGACTATAATAAATACGTGTGGTCATAAGTGATTTCGACTTTATAGGAGCCGATTTTTTCATAGATTTGTCGTTGAACCTCAAAGGATAGTTCGTATTCAGACAACTGGCTCTCATTAGGCACGACAAGGTCAAATAAAATTCTCGGCTCAGCACCGTAAGTAATTAGCCGAATGTCGTGAGCTCTAAGGGTCGGATCAATCAATTTAATAATTTCTTTAATTTCTTGATGCACAAATTGCTGCAACTGATCATGTAAATTAACAGGATCAATATGGCAGACCAAGTCTACGCCAAGCCGTTCTTTAAACTGCTTTTCAATGACATCGATTGTTTGGTGTGCCCGATTTAAATCCCACCGATCGTCAATTTCAATATGAACCGATGCGAAGGTTTTGTTGGGACCATACTGATGAACGAGCAAATCATGATAACCAACAATGTTTTCGGCAGCTGATAGTTGTTTTTTCATATTATCAATCGCTTCCTGGTTTGGCCGCAGCCCCATCAGTTCACTAACGAACTCCCTAATTAATTGAAAACCACTAAATACAATATAACCAGCAATCAATAAACCGACATAGCCGTCAATTCTAAGACCCGTCAGCCCTTCAATAGCAGCAGACAACAAAACCGTAATGGTAATATAAACATCGTTCAAGCTATCTTTTGCGGTTGCAATCAAGGTATTCGAGTCAATTCTTTGAGCTACTTTTTTATAAAAGACGCTTTGCAAAACTTTGACCAAAATCGATAATATAAGAATTAACAGTACGACTGGCGTAACATTAACTGCTTCTGGCTCTCTAATACGCTCAAGGGATGTAATAAAAAATTGCAAGCCTACAAAGGTAATCAAAAGCGAAACCATCAACCCGCTGATATACTCAAACCGCTCGTGTCCATAAGGATGCTCCTGATCCGCCGGCTTATTGGAAATATAAAAGCCCACCAAGGTTAAAACAGAGGACACGGTATCAGACAAATTATTCATCGCATCGGCCATAATGGAGACACTACCAGAAAAAAGACCAATCAAAAGTTTACTGATAAATAAAAAAATATTGGAAAAAAGACCGATACACCCGGCAAAAGCCCCTAAGGCCGTCCGGCGTTCCAATTTTTTCCGTTGAATTTTTTGTTCGTATTGTTGAATGAATTTATCAATCATCTTAATCCCTACCTAACGTTAAAGTACATTGTTACTATAAAACCTTTTATGGATTTTGTATAGTCAAAGCGCTGTTTTGTTAGTGAGTTTTTATTGTTTAGAATTACCCAAAAGCATTCTGAAAATTTTCCTGCTTTTTTCTTAGGTCGCCCTCAAAATTCAAGATCGATATCAAAAAAATATTAGCTAGTTACTGGCCTAAAACAAAATGATGCTTTACAAGCAAACACACACATTGTCTGTTAACAATGTGTGTGTAAAATGGATAGCTGTCTTTAGCCTGTTTAATGGAAAATACGGCTTTCATGGGAAACTTTCGCAAGGCGTTTGGTTTTCGCTTCGATATACGGATAGAAGAAAATTCCTAAAATACAAAAGACTATAGTTAAAGCGAGCATGATAATAATCGCATGCCAAGCATTTGGCCAGTAAATACCACCGGCTGATTCCCGCAATAAATTAACCGCATGAGTAAATGGTAAGAACGGATTGATCATTTGGAAGAATTTACCGGAGACCTGGATTGGATAATTTCCACCACCGCCTGAAATTGAAAGGACTAAGATAATGATTGCCAGTCCTTTACCGACATTGCCAAATAATGCTACCAGAACATAAACCATCATCATAAAAGCTAGTGCAATTAAAAGTGCAAATAACACACTGTAAACCGGTTCTCTAACGTCAACCCCTAGCACAAAATAATTTCCTAGTGTAACAATTAGCGCTTGAGCTAATCCCATAACTAAAAATGTTAGCATTCGTGCAGAAAACTGTTCCCGCTTAGAAAACCGTCGCTTGTCTTTGCCCTCAAGATAGTATTCTGTCGTTGCGATACTTGAAAACAACACAGCACCAACCCATAAACATAGCGCCGTATAAAATGGCGTACTTGCAGAGCCGTTATTGGCAATCGGATAAATGGCATTTTCCTGAACGGCAACTGGTTGCGTGAAAAAGTCGCTTTCTTTTGTGGCATCCAGTTTCAACAACTTAATAACCTCACCTAAATCAACTTCATTTTGGCCTTTTCGTATAGCGTTAGCAGCTTTATGAATACCAGTTTGAATGGTTGGCCAATCATTTTTGATCAAGTCGGTAGCTTTATTTAAAGCTGCTTCGACTTGAGGCATTTTTTCATTAGCCATGGCTAACGTATTGGTTAAATCGGCCTTAATACTTGGGTAATCATGTTCCATAAAAGCAGCTGCTTGACCAATTTTGGTCGTTAAAACAGGTAGTTCATTGTTATATAAATCAGCGCCGTGGTTGATTGCACTGACAATTTTATCCATATTGCCATTTAACATCGTATTGGCGTCATGGACTTCTTGTTTAATTGCCGGTAGTTGATTTTGATATTTCTCCAATAAAGCAATTGCGTTGGTTACTGTTTTACTTGTGGCACTTAGTAAGCTTTCAAAATCAATTTGTTTGGCTTTGCTTAATTGTCCTTGAGCTGCTTGAATTGTAGCTATTAACTGATCTAAAATTTTTCCAACTTCTTGGCTAACTGCATCCACATTAATTTTTTGAACGGCACTGGTCACTGTATTTGCCAATGATTTTATTTCTTCAATCACTGCTTTTAATTCTTCGACTGAAATATGATCAACATCAATTTGATCAACTCGTGCTTTTAAGCCGCCTAATAAATCTGCTAGATTTGTCAACTGATCAATCGTTGGCTGTAAATTAGTGTTTCCTGTCTCTGCTTGTATTTTCGTCAAGGTCGCTGCTAATTGTTGGAGTGCTTGTTGTTGCTGAGCTAAACTTGCTGAAAATTGAGCGAGCACCTCTTTTAATTTTTGACGCGCTTCCGGTGTTAACTGGTTATCAGTAATCAGCTGATCCAGTTCGCCGGCAATGGCATTCACATTGCTGCCGATTGACTCTAAAGATTGCAGCATAACTTTAATACTTGAAGTAATGCTTGGCAAAGCTGATTTTAACTGATTTGCCCCTGCTAAAGTAGTCGTTCCTAATTGGTCAGCTTGATCGCCAAGAGCGCGAATGTCTGGTAAAGCTGCTTGGACTTGCTGAATAATCTGCAATCCTTGTTTTGCTTCTTGAATACCTGAGGTCATAGTTTGCTCCACTGAAGCAAAGTCTTGATCGATCATTGCCAATTGTTTCCCAGCCTGTTGAATTTCAGGTATTTTTTGCTGTAACGTTAAAATGATGCTGGCTTGCTGTTTAATGGTAGGCATTTTTTTATTTAATTCAATAATTTTACTACCTAAGGCATCGACTTCCGGTAAATATTTAGTTGCTTCATTCGCTTGGGCCAGTTTTTCTTTTAAGGCTGGTAGTTTATCATGCAGCTGAACAACTTGTTGGGTATACTGGTTGATCGTACCGATATTTTCATCAGTCGATAGAATCAAATTTTTGATTTTCGTGATACTTACCAAGTTAGTATCAAGATCATAGCCAATTTCATTGAAGGCTTGAAGCAAGGTGCTGCTAGCTGTTTTGATAAATTCACTGGAGATTTGCTCTTGCAATGAAGAAGCTCCTTTTGATGTGATTTTTGGCGCAATGGCGTTGATTTTTTCATTGATGGAATAGACAATTTTCGGTTTGATAATATCGCCTGAAGTAAAGCTTAGCAGATCTTTTGAGAAATCCTTAGGCAAATAAATGCCGGCATAATATTTCCCTGATCTAACACCTTTGTCTAAATCTGCTTTTGAAGATACGAAACGCCACCCCAGCTGTTTATTTTTTTTCAAATTCGTTAATACTTCTTCGCCGATATTAATAGTTTTCCCTTGAAAAGTTGCCGGCTGATCAGCACTATAGACTGCAATGGGTAATTCACCTGTATTCGAGTATGGATCCCATAAAGCTTTAATATTAAACCATGCGTAAAGAGAAGGAATCACCATAAGTGCGATGATCAATAACGTTGCAATTGGGTTCTTGAAAATTCGTTTCCAATCTAATAGAAATAAATTCCAAGTATTTTTAATGTGTTTCATCTACTCACCTACTTTATTCTTGCTTGACTACTTTAGCACAATTTTTTACTGAAAAACAGTTGAAAATTACTTTTCTTCCTAATTTCTACGACATTTTTTTGAAAATGTCGTAGAGGAGTGCGTTGTGAAACAACTGGCCAGTAAAAAAGAGGCGGCAACAAAAGATGAAATCCTCGTTTGTCACACACCTCTATTTAAACACTTGGCAAAATGAAAAAGAGCCTGCAGAATATGATTTTTACTAATGAATGCTTGCTTAAAGCTTTTTTGTAAATTCAGAAACAATATTTTTCACTTCATTGACAGCTTCTGGTTTTAAATAAGAAATGGCACGAGGCATCACGCCCATTAAATACATCTTATCCAATTGGTTCGTTCCTTGACGTTCCAATAATTCAGCCAGTAGTTGCTTCATCGCTTCTTCTTTATCGGGTTTGGTGCGTTCAATAATGAAATTGTAAAATTGTTCTTGACTCGCTTTCATGATGATTCCTCCTTCTCGACTGTTCTTTACCATTATATAATATAATGATATTTTTTTAAAATGGTAACTCTTCACCTGCTATTTTTATCGCTAAAACACAAAAAGAACGGGAGACATCTGGAAACTTACCAGCTGTGCCAATTCTTTTTTATTGCTGCACCAGATCCACTCAACCATATGTCTATATTTGTCAGCTGAATGATAAGTTTGACCTGTTACCTATGCTGCAGGGAACCACGCCCTAACACGACTATTATAGCTAAATAATCAGACTCAAGCTATATGTAAGTAATCTTTATTTTGCATGAGCTGCTTCATCAAGAATGCCGACACTGATCCCTAAAGCACGATCTACTTCATCCATAATGCACATTTCCAAATGGCATACCTTTTCTTTTAAACGTACTTTATCGATGGTGCGGATTTGTTCCAATAAAATGACTGAATCACGTTCAATCCCAGTTTCCTGCGAATTGATGCCAATATGCGTTGGCAGTTTTGGTTTCGCCATTTTAGCAGTGATTGCCGCTACAATAATAGTTGGACTAAAATGATTGCCTAGATTATTTTGAATCACCAAGACAGGCCGCACTCCTCCTTGTTCCGAACCCACGACAGGGGAAAGATCGGCAAAATAAATATCTCCTCGTTTGACCATAGTAAACCTCCTATTTTTTATATTCCCGTGGAATTCTTTGCGAAAAAGTACAAGCTACTTCGTAATGAATTGTTTGTAGTTGGTCGGCAACCATCTGCAGGGTAATCTCTTCGTCACCGTCTTTGCCAATCAGCGTGACCTTGGTACCAACTGCAGTTTTTTCCGGTAGGCGAATCATACATTGATCCATACAAACGCGACCGACAATTTCACATTTTTTTCCATTCACCAACACATAAAAACCTTGCATTTTTCGTAACCAACCATCGGCATAACCGATTGGTATTGTACCGATCCACTCTGCTTTTGAAGTAGTATACGTATTGCCATAACCAATACCGTAACCAGCAGGCAACTGTTTCACCTGAACCAACTCACTCCTTAAACTAAGGGCAGGCTTCAAGGGATAGCTTGGAGCTAGCGCTGTCCCAGAAGGGTTTAGACCATACATAGCAATACCTAAACGAATTAGGTTGCCGTTGTCTGTTGCATGCCAAATCGCCGTTGCACTATTGCTGACGTGTACATACCGCGGCTTATCAGATAATTGTGACAAAACAGCTTGAAAGCGGCGTCGTTGTTGTTCAAAATATGCCGTATCCGGTTGGTCAGCCGTGGCAAAATGAGTGAAGATTCCTTCCCAAAGCAATTGCGGTGCTGCTTGAATGGTAGCAACAGCTTGTTGGACCTCTTCCGGTGTTAAAAAACCAATCCGTCCCATGCCAGTATCAACTTTAATATGGACTTTTAAAGGCTGTTGTACTTGTAGGGTTGACAATTGCGCAATCGCACTTTCCAGCCAGGTTTGTGTAGCAACAGCAACTGCTAGATCATACTCTACCAACAGTGCAACGTCCGTTAATTCAACCACCCCTAAAATTAAAATAGGGTCGGTAAAACCCGCTGCTCTCAATTCTAGCGCTTCATCTAAAAGTGCCACACAAAAACCGCTTGCACCTCCTCGTTTGGCAGCATGGGCTGTAGCAACTGCACCATGGCCATAGCCATCAGCTTTAACCACTGCAAATAATGCTGTTCCATGAGGAAGTTGTTTGCGTTCATTTTGGACATTTTCTGTAATTGCTTGTGTATCGATTTGTAGTCTGGTAGGGCGATGCCATCCGACAACCATTATAACATCCTTCTTTCTGCTTTGCTGTTTCTAACTAATCTTCTAAAACAATTTGTGCAATTGCCAACGATTCAGTATGGGTAATAGAGACAAAGACTTGCCCTGAGTGAGGCGATTTTGTCACGATAGGCGCTCCGTTATCGGCGACTAAAATCTCAATGTCTTGTAAGCCGATTTTGCCGATGCCAGTGCCCCATGCTTTTGAAAAAGCCTCTTTGCAAGCAAATCGTCCGGCCAAAAATTCAATTTGTCGGTGCAAGGATAAACCTATAAATTTTTGATATTCTGCTTTGGTCAAAACGCGTTGAATGAAGGTGCTTTTTGTTTCTATAATCTGTTTCATTCGATCCAGCTCTACTGCATCGATTCCGATTCCTGTGATCATGCGGACTTCAAACCTTACTTCCTAGATTTTCTAATTATGTATATTTTACCAAATTTTTTAAATTTTACCACTTATTAACTAAATATAATCACAAATAAACTTATTTTTCATAAAAAGTGCTCATTTTTAACAGAAATAAAGACAGAGCGTTCACTTTGGTGCAGCTTTTTCAAATGGATGTTTTTTTAGCGAGGAATAATTGCTTATTTTTTAATATCTTACCACATTTTCTGGTAAAGCATCTAGAAGCAGTTGACTAAAAAGTGAAAATTTAATGTTTTTTTATTGAGGAAAAAAAAGTAGGACAATCGGTACAACGACCATGTCCTACTCCTTGTAAATTTTTAAACAACATCATATAAAACATGTAACATTTGTTTATTTCTCGCGGATTACAAAGCCTCGTTTTTTATCGTTATGGCGTTTGTTAGCACGACTTTCTTTTTTATAAAAGCCGCCTTCTTTATGGCCTTTATTTCCACGATAGCTATTATTTTTATTGCGGTTGCGACTCCGATTGTTGCCCCCTGATCGGTTGCTTTTGTTAAATCCTTTTTTAGTTGACGGTAATGGTCGTTCTGGTGTGATTTTTACAGGCACAGCATCTGAAGGGTCTTTGGAAATTGTTTTTAATAGTAAAGCTGTTAAATCTTCTGCTTCATATTTTTCTAAGAGGCTTTTAGCAGAAGCTAAATATTTTTCCAAGCCGTTTTCGGCCATGCTTTTTTCAATTGTATCCATCGCAGCACCTAATTGCCCTTTGAAAGCTTCTTTTTCGGTTGGTGGACGCAATGGCGTCATCCGTTTTTTAGTAAGGTCTTCAATTACGTGAAGGTAGCCCATTTCATTTGGCGTCACAAAGGTCACTGACATTCCACCTTTACCGGCACGGCCGGTACGACCAATCCGATGCACATAGCTTTCCGGATCTTGCGGAATATCGTAATTGTATACATGAGTTACTCCAGAAATATCTAAACCGCGGGCAGCTACGTCTGTCGCTACCAGGATGTCTAAATTCCCGTTTTTAAATGATCGTAAGACGCTCATCCGTTTTTGTTGAGATAAGTCCCCGTGAATTCCTTCAGCTTTGTATCCTCTGGCTTCAAGACCGCGGGCAAGTTCGTCAACACGACGTTTGGTCCGCCCAAAAACAATGGTTAATTCCGGCGTTTGTACATCTAATAAGCGAGTCATGATATCGAACTTTTCAAAGTCTTTTGAACGCACATAATATTGATCAATTAGATCAGCAGTCATTTCTTTTGCTTTGATTTTTACATGTTCAGGATTTTTCATAAATTTGATACCGATGTTTTTAATTGCCGTCGGCATAGTTGCTGAGAATAATAATGTTTGGCGGACTTCAGGTACTTGAGCGATAATTTTTTCAATATCTTCCAAAAAGCCCATGTTCAACATTTCATCTGCTTCATCTAAGACGAGCGTTTCAACAGATGCCAATTTCAAAGTCCGACGATTGATATGGTCCAATAAGCGGCCTGGCGTTCCTACTACGATATGTGGTTGATCTTTTAAGCCACGAATTTGGCGACCAATATCTGCTCCACCATAGACTGCTTGGACGCGAATTTTTTTATCACGACCTAACCGGTATAATTCTTCTTGTGTCTGAATCGCCAATTCACGAGTTGGGGCGATAACTAACCCTTGAATGACCCGGTGACTGGTATCAATTTTATTGAGCATCGGTAAACCAAAAGCAGCGGTTTTCCCAGTGCCAGTCTGGGCTTGTCCGATAACGTCCTTTCCTTCTAACGCTAGTGGAATAGTTGCTGCCTGAATCGGTGTTGCTTCTTCAAATCCTGAACGTTCTACTGCTGTTAATAATGCGGGTGCTAAGCCAAGTTCCTTAAATTTCAAATGATATCCTCCTAATTTCTTGTTACGGAAAGAATGGTTTCTTTCTAATGAAGATGATTAATTTATAGTCTTTAATCATAAAAGGCATAAATCATCGTCGGATTTATGCTATTCTTTCCTCATTTCACCGAAAAATCCACCTTATAAAGCCTGTGTAGGCATTAGAAAAGAGTTGGATCAAAGCAATTGTGACCGCTTCTCCCACTCCAAATAATCAGCTGAGCAAAAGTAAAAATGATGTGTTCGTGCTCCTTTATTGAACACCGTTTGCTTTTGGCTCAGCCGTTTTGTATTTCTATTTCACTCTATATCAATAAATAGAAGACACTTCCAATTGGTTTGATTCAATTTACTCCGTTAATCTTTCGGCAATAGGTCATTTTAACATAGATTTATGTTTTCAGCAAGTTTTATGAAACTTCTCTTTCTTTCATTAAGTAGTCAATAACTTCCTTTAAGCCCATTCCATTGCTGGCTTTTAAAACAACTAAATCTTCTGGTTGTATGGTCTCTACTAATTTTTGCATCAGTTCTTTTTTGGCTGTTTTGGCAAAATGAAACAGATGTTGAGGTGCATATTTAGCTTGAAGAGCTGTTTTTAAGTTATTCATTTCTTCACCGTATAAAAAGACGATCATGATTTGGGCCGGATCTAAATGTGCAGCCATTTGTTGGTGCAATGCAGCAGATTCAGGTCCTAATTCCAACATATCGCCTAAAACAGCTATTCTTTTGCCGGCTGTTGGCATCTGGCTAAAATTATCTAAAACTAAGCTCATGGCCGTCGGATTGGCATTATAAACATCACTTAATAATTCTGCTCCATTTGCCGCTGTCAGCCACTGCGTTCGGTTTTGAGTCAACTGGCTGTGAATTAGACCCTTTTTGATTTGCTGGTCTTCTACGCCAAAATAACGGCCAATACCGACTGCAATCAGTGCATTGCTAACGTTGTACGTTCCCGGAACCGGAATCGTAAATACCTCATCAGAACCAGAAACTGTAAATGACGTCTGTTCTTTACTAGTCTGTTTAACAAAACCTTGGAGTTGACAGTCTTGATTCAAACCAAAGGTTTCAACGTGTTGCGTTACATGTTGTAAAAGAGGCGTCAGCAATGGTTCGTTGCCGGGAACCAACAAACATCCATCACTAGCCAAGCCAGCTGTAATTTCCATTTTTGCTTTCGCAATACCAGCTCTTGAGCCGAGATTTTCAAGATGGGCTTCACCGATCATAGTAATGGCTGCCACCTTAGGCTGAGCTAGCTGCGATAAGAAGGAAATTTCTCCTGCGTGATCCATCCCCATTTCCAACACAAGCTTTTCAGTCGAGTCAGGCATTTGCAAAATGGTATAAGGCAAGCCAATTTGATTGTTGTAATTGCCTTGCGTTTTATATGTTTGAAATGCTTCCGCCAAAACAGCCGCTACTAGATCCTTGGTAGTGGTTTTGCCGTTACTGCCTGTAATCGCAATGACATCAGGTTGAACTTTTTTAAGATAATAGACAGCT
>Ga0256408_1000666_pt1 | contig 22962 bp, 16 predicted proteins | sample PhyAR1_FD_185998 | JGI IMG/M metagenome (GOLD analysis project Ga0256408, IMG submission 185998) | Leaf surface microbial communities from alfalfa plants in UC Gill Tract Community Farm, Albany, California, United States - DLSL A.R1 | ecosystem: Host-associated > Plants > Phyllosphere >...
AACACGGCGGCATTCTCTATGCGAGACACTGGGTACGGTTTGCAACGGCGGGTATGCTGGTCGTGCGGCTGGCGGGCGAGAGTGAGATTCGGAGCGGGGATTTGCTGGTGGGATAAAAAAAAGGCTGCCAGCTAAGTGAGCTGGCAGCCTTTTTTATTAAGCGATGACTCAATTTTTATACAATGCACTGTATAAAATAGGAAAGATGCAGGTACTATTAAGATAAATTATTAATGCTGGTTAAAAATAGCCCGAGAACCCGTTCATCACGACTGCCAAAAATAGATGGCGAAACAGCATCAATAACTTCTAATGTAACAAATGCATCTTCTATATTATCGACAGTTAAATCAACATGATCGTTTCCACCCACCGAAACAATGCTTTTCTCATAAGATTTATTAGATAACTTCACTCTGAAAATAACTTTCCTGGGGTGAGATTCCGAAGCATCAAAGACATTAAAATTCAATCTTAAAGTCGCACTCTTAACTTTTCCTTTTACAGACGGCAAAAAAAGATCTGCACGAGCCGATGACCATATACCGTTTTCTTCTGGATCATACCATCCCTTACCGAGCACTCTATATTTAGCTAATGAATCAGCAGAGAATAACAGTGGATAATTAATAGCATTTTTCTTCAAACGGATGACTGTGAATAATTCATTTTGAATAACATCTAAATATCCCTCTTGCTTTAATACGTTCACTAGCGGCAAAAATTGCATCCTTTTGGCGTCAGGACAGGTAAAGTCAGGATAAATCATTTGCGCTTCAACTGGTGTGTCTGGCATCTTACAAGGCCAGACATGGGCTGACCAGAGCATGTCAAAGTTAGGTATAATAACTGCATTTACATTTTCGAAGCTTAACAGCCTTATAATATATTTCAGGCTGGAGCCTGTTAACTCACCCCGCAGCTTAAGGAAATCCTGAGGCCAATACACCATAGATTGCTGGACATTTTTATCCCCACCTAAGTTGAAGCTCTTAACATTCAGGGCGGAAGACAGGTAATTAGCCAAAAAATCATTACCCCAAGGGACATAAGCAACCAAATCACCAGAATTGATTAACGGCTTAAGATTTCTCACCACTTCATTATCAACACGTTCAAATGCTTCATTATAATACCTGCCTGCTGATAAATGATTCTCAAGAGGCGGAATATAAAATAAAATAGCAAAGCTCACTAAAAGCGCTGAGAAAAAATTATTTTTACGGGACGATAACAGCAGAACAACTAAGCACCATATAGCGAAAAAGGATAATGCTATCCAACGATACGATGCTCTCATAACGTCAAAACCGGGTATGTGTTCTGAAATCCAACCGGTGCCAGTGGGTAATAAAGGATAATTATCAGGTATTATGGGTGAGAGATCAGGCTGGCCTGTAGGTTTCAATAGCATAAACTTGAAGGAAGGTCCCAACGAGAAATACAATGAAAATATAAAGACAGATAAGAATAAAATTACAATACTTTTATTATTTCTAATTTTTGACTTAGAGAAATGGCAAAGAGATAAGATCAACATGGGCAATAAAAATGTCGTTCGCCATACGGAACTATCTCCATAATACTGCCCCTCGGTGCGAAACACGGACCAATGCAGATTATCCAGAAGCCATGAAATACCTGACGATGGGGCAGCAAGAAAAGAAATATCAACGCCCCAGGAACGGAAAAAAGAGAGTTGCTGGGGTTCATAGCCTGACCTACCTATAAACGCAGCATAAAGAATATAAGAAAATATACAAGCGAAAGCGTGCACCGAAACTACTTTAACAATTACCTTCAGCGTTCGATTATTATCTTTGGAGAGAAAGTACATTAAATAAAATGAATTCAAAACCGCCTGCATAATGAATGTGTATCCATCCATAAAAATGGAAATGACGGATGAAACAGTACAAATAAACAACGAAAAAGTATAAAATTTAAGGCACTGATTGCCATCACAAAAAGTCATTGCCTTCATAAAACTAAAAAAATAAAAAGGAAGCAATGCTATACCCAGGGTTAACATGGAATAATTAGCATGCTGAACGACTACAGGCGTAATGACCCATAACAGTGACAATAAAACTGATGTATACTGGTTAACCTTAAAATGCCTACTTATTTTGTAAGCAGACACAAAAGAAATTAATATGAATAAAGTGAAAATAATAATATAACTATTAGCAGGAGAAAATCCTAATCGTAAAAGAATACTCATAGGATATACAGCAGACAAGCCGAATGAAATATTGCCGCCGTAAGGGAATCCAAAATTTGAAGCGTGAGCAGTAAACACAGAGCTATTTGCTATAGACTGTGCGAAGCCCACAGCCCAAAAAGCCTGCCCAAGCGTAGGAAGCGAAAAATATGGTATAAGATTATTAGTGATAAGTGAAAATAAACCAGCAATAAATGCAAAAAACAGGAACGGGATTCTTTTAAATTCTTTTTGTTTGTCGCTCACTATCAATAAACCTTTGAACCGTTGAAGAGAAAATGAAAAAAATCAAGTCACCAATAACTGTCACTAAACGTGTTAGAATGGCGGCATTAAAAACCAATGACTGATCTCTAAAAACCGGAAAAAGAAGAAGAATTAGTATACTTTCCCTTACTCCTAATCCAGCTGGAGAGCCAGGCATAATAAACCCGATCAGCCATGCCGTAACAAAGCTACATAAAACAAATGCATCTAAAGATAAAGTAGAATTTACTTTTATTGTCGAAGTAACTATTAAGAAGAACATCAGTCCCGAGACAAACATGAATATCATATAGCTTGAAAAGGTTCTGAAAAAATTAGTGCTAATTCTGTTGATAATAAATGATGCGCCCAAAAAAAACAAAAAAGAAGTAAAAATAGAGAGCGCAACTCCCATTTCGAGAAAGTAATACACCCCTACGTAAACACTGAAGGGTAAAGAGGATAACAACAAGAGTATGATTTCTAAAAATTGCGACTTAGCCACTTTAGCAGAATTGAGGTTATGTCTGACTGCAAGCACTTGCTTCCCTGCGAACTGAAATATATTACCGGGAATATACTTAGCAATTTGAGAAACCCCAAAAATCGCCACTGATAACTTTATAGTTATCTTTTCGTCAAGTCCGGCTAATATTAAACGCCAACCAGCCGCAAGGAGATAATTATTAAGAGCATACACCAGACACGCAACAGTAAAAACCAGAGCATGATCTTTAAAAAAACCTGTAAGATTAACCAGACCTTGTAAGGTATAAAATTTATAGCCAATAAAAATTACGCTGAGGAAAACCAATAAATAAGAAACGTTATTCACTGCTTTTTTTAAAAGCATCAATCTTTTTTGACTTGACACAGTAACATTGTCCAGGGAGTTGGTGAACTTACTGATAGAACATCGAAATATTCAGAAATCAGGGCTACAAACTTATTTCGAGACCAATGATTCAAATGACCAGGCGTATTACCCAATTGAGAAATATATTTTAACCTTACAAGGTTTAAAACTCTCCATAATGGTTCTGATGGAACGCTCAAAATCACATAATTACGAGCAACTTCTTTTATTTTTTCGAGACCCGCTTGAGGATTTTCAAGATGCTCCAAAACCTCACAACATACGATCAGTTGAGAGGAGTCTGCGGCAGCGTTTAAATCATAAATGCTTTTAACGGTAAATAGATCCTCTGACACACCTCGTTCTGTAGCATTACTCTTCGCTATCGAGATAACTTCCGAGGAGAAATCACTTCCACGAGTATTAAATCCTTTTTCTAAATATTTTAAAACCCAGTAACCTTCACCACAGCCTATTTCATGAAACTCATTGACGCCAGTTTGGCTTATGTAGCGCTCAAGAGATTGGTCAAAACCACGCATCATATGTTTGACAATAGGATTATTTGAACCATATTTATCATAAGCATTGCCAAATACGATACCGTTTTCTTTTTTGCCTGATGAAAAAGCCATCTTATTTACTACCTTTCTCTATTGTTAATTTTGCGACTTTTTCCCGGACATCTTCAATTAGCTTTCTGTTAGCAGAAAGAAGATCTGCCAAAAAAGCCACCAGGATAGTTTGAAATCCCATCATCATTAATACGGCTGAGAGAATCAGAGACTGTATGTGCCCATCACCGTCGCCGTTCAAAAATAGAAACAAAAATCTGCCGGCAATAATTAATCCTATCAACATAATCAGAGACCCGATACTCATGAAAAATCTGAACGGGCGATATATCACATAAATTCGTATTATAGTAAAAATGCTTCTCTGAATATAGGATGGGATACTTTTCACTAAACGAGAAGGACGGAGATCATCATTAACCCTGACAGGGACAGATGTAATTGAAATATTTTTTTGTCCAGCCTGGATAATAGTCTCAAGAGTATAGGTATATTCACTGAAAACCATTAACTTTTGAGCTGCATTGCGGCTGATTGCACGAAAACCACTTGGTGCATCGGGTATTGTTGTTTTGCTGGCGCTTCTTACTACGTAACTTCCGATTTTCTGAAGTATTTTTTTGGCTAATGAGAAATGTTCAATAGCCTGTATGGGTCTGGCACCAATAACTATCTCAGCCTGATTGCTCAAGACAGGCGCTACAAGCGCAGGAATGTCATCTGCGTTATACTGGTTATCTGCATCAGTATTTACTATTACATCAGCCCCGAGCAAAATGCATGCCTCAATGCCAGTAATAAAAGCTTTTGCAAGTCCTTTATTACCCGTATGTTTTATTATATGGTCAACACCACAGGCCTGCGCTACTTCACATGTCGCGTCAGTACTCCCATCATCAATGATCAACCACTCAACTTTACTGAAACCTTCAAGATGCCTTGGCAAAGCTGTCAGTGCAATCGATAAAGTTTCAGCCTCGTTATAACAGGGTATTTGAATAATTAGCTTCACACTTAAAACGCCTTATGACATTTATGACAAACAATAAATGTATAAGCCCTGTTCACATGGCAGATAATTATCGGAAACCAGCTACAGGGCTAAAACATCACATCGTTTATCAAAAAGTTAATCTACTAAAAATCAACATTATTTAATCACTGAATTTAATAGATCCTGTGCAGACTCACCCCATGTTTTCCATTTAAGATTAGCAGACACAGGTTGAGTATTACTTTGCTTTAGTGAAAGCCATTGTAAAACGGTCTCACTAAGCGACGCAGCATCGTCACTTTTAAAATATAGTGCATGTTCCTGTGCGACTTCTTTGAACACCTTGATATCACTCGCTATAATATCAAGATTATTTTGTGAAGCTTCAATAAGGGGTAAACCGAAGCCCTCTGCAGTACTGGCAGCGATAAGGCACTGGGATTCCTGGTACAGCCGTTGCAAAAATTCATCTGAGACATTATTTAGCCAGAAAAGTTTTTTATTATTTTCAGGGTGAGCTTTAATGCGTTGCATCAATTCATCAACACCCCAACCTTCTTTTCCGACAATAACTAAAACAGCATCACTACCTTCTCGCCATAGCTTATCAAAAGCTTCTAATGCTAAGGAGTGATTTTTACGGGGTTCCAATGTACCGACCATCAGAAATGCTGGCGCATCATTGACAATGCTAAGGATCCGTTCATCTTCGCCTGTGATACCAGCACTGGGTTTCGAATTAGTAATGTCAGCACCCAGATGAAACCATTTAACTTCTGGTTTAGCTTTACCCTGGAAATCCGTTCTTAACCACTCTTCTACTTCATCAGCGACGGCTTTTGAAATGCAAATAAGTGATTCACTGTTTGCTGCCACGGAGAGCCAGCGCGCATGGTCTTTTGCTGCATCTTCGGGACTGACAAAAAAGTGAGAATGAAGAAGAGGAATTAAATCATAAACAACGAAATTAATCTTGACACCTAAAGCGCGCATTTTGCTTAGTGTTTTTTCTTGTCTTACCGTAATGTGTGGTTGCAGGTCAAGGCCAACAAAAACATCACCATTTACATAATCAACAGGTTCATCCTGAAGATGTACATTTTCAATACCGAGGAACCTGGCCGTAAATGAACGAGCAAAATGGTAACCGTCCCTATCATTAGTGGCATAAACAGGTTCAACACGAAAACCTTCTGGTGGGTTTTCCAGCCATTGCATCAGAATGCTTCTGACAACACGCTGAATACCAGACTTTGCGTCACGCTGAACCAGCTCAGAAATATCAACGAGCAATTTAGGATAGGTAATAGCCGCGCCTTTATTGTAAGCAGTTGCCGTAGCCAATGCATCTAAATCTTGCTCAGAATAAGATCCTTCAACCTGAAAAAGTGAATCAAGCGTCTCACTAACAAAATTATTTTTTGGGTGGTAAAAATTTTCAATAGCTTTTGAATACTGCTCTGCACATCGCCACAGAGAATGCTTAGTTGAAATTTCTTCTATCGCTTTACCCGAAAGTTTTTTTCGCAAACTCTCTGATTTAAAAAGCGACTCAAGGGCTTCAACCAGCGACTCATCATCAAATTTATCTTCAAGCATAATGACACTTTCAGGATTAATGTCAGCCATAGTGCCATTAGCATTGATGATAGTTGGTAAACCATAACTCATGCAATCGAGCACAGCCCCTGAGGTTTCTCCTCTGGAAAGTGATCTAAGTTGCACGGCGATATCAGCTGCCTGTAAATAATCTTTAAACGTATCGAGATCGGTCCAGCCTGTAACTTGTATTCTGTTTGTTATTTTTAAACTTGTAATGCGACGGGTTATCTTTTTAGAGAAATCACCTTCATGCATCTCACCAACAAAGAAGATATAACATTCTTTAGAATCGTATAAACTGCTTTCAGCAAATGCTTCAATCAGCCTATCATTCAATTTAGATTCACCCAGGAATCCAAAGCTACAGATGACAAATGCATCATCGCTAATTGATAACTTTTTCCTGGCAGCACTTTTATCATTGATTAATGGCAGCTCACGAAGGTGGGGTATCACGCTCCATAAATTTGGGTTAACTGTACCATACCACTGCTTAGCCAAGCGAACTGAGTTTTCGGAATGTACAATGACGCCCTGAGACAGAGACAAGGCTGAATAGCTACAAGGGTAACGCCATACTACTTCTGCGCTATTATTTTCTAAATATCGTTCTCTTAAAGCTTTGTACCCATGACCAATAAGTAATTCACGTGTCCAGACACCAGGATGGGTATTGAATACATCCATATGCTGCACGACGCCAGAAATATAGAAATCATGTAATACTACTACGCCTGGTATTTTTTCCAGCAGTGGAAACATATAGTCGTGGTGTTCGGAATTGCCAAATTGGTAAACAACCCGATCATATTTATCAGAGTTTTCCAATAGATATTGCGTGTTTCTTATTTTACTGTAAGACTCGGCAACCTTATCGACTGGGACATTATCTTTAATAATAATGTCAATATCGTAATATCTTGCAAGTTCAGGCAGTAAAATAGCTGAATAATTCGCTATGCCTGATTTCGCGGGCTGAACGGGTGTAACATAGGCTATTTTTTTACGCTGAAGTAAATGAGAGATGACAGGCATGTGACTTTTATGTGCATTAAGTTTATTAAGTGCATCATACGTTTTACGAGCCGTCGTTTCCCATGAGAATTTTGATTGCTGCGTCTCAGCATGTGAAATTAACAGATCTCTAAAATTCAAATCTGTTAATCCCTTTTCGAGCAAGTCAATAAATTGCTGTTCATCTTTTGGATCGAACATAGCATCTTCAAGTCCAACAACCTCAGGAAGACTTGTTAGCCCTGAACAGATGACAGGGGCACCGCAACGCATTGCTTCCAGTACGGGAAGGCCAAAACCTTCATGGAAGCTTGGGAAAACGAACAATGCACATTGGTTATACAACTCAACCAATTCCTCATCAGTGATGTAACCCGTAATTACAACTTCGGTTTCACTCAACTGTGCTTCATGGATAAGTTTCTTTAGTATTTGACGACTCTCATTATTGACCGAACAAACAATCACTAACTGATGGTCGCTTCTTACGTTTTCATCAAGTTCTGAATATGCAGTTATCAGGCCTTCAATATTTTTTCGTTTATCGATCCCACCTGTGTACATTACATAGGGCTTAGTAATGTTAAACTTAGTCAGTACCTGGGGATTAACAATTTCTAATTTCTTGAAATTACTGTCAGCATCAGTGGATATGTTTATAATTTTATCTTCTGGGAAAGGAAGATACTTTATACCTTCCTGGCGCGAAGATTCAGATATAGCTAATAACATATCAGCACGTCTTAAATGGTCTATTTTCTTATAATACCACTTAGACATCCCGGGATTTTCAAGATAATCCTTTGCAGCTATAAAAGGAATCAAATCATATAATACAACAGCTGTCAGATAATTTTTATTTTTATTTATGATACTTGTCACTGTGTCATCCACAACCCCTTCAAAAAGGCTTGTAATGAGTACTACATCGGGAGAAATCTTTTCAAGATAAGCCTCCCTGGATAACTCAGCAACGCCCTGACGCCATTGATTTTCACTATGTAATCCAGCGGTATGTTCCAGGGAAGAAAATGTTAAAAAATTTTCCGGATTAACCTTTTCATTAAAAGCTTCCCGAATAGTGTTTACTGATTCAGGAAGGCTTCCATTCAGTAGTAGGTATACTTCATCATTTCGACATAACTCCAGTAGCGTTGAAGTTAGTGACAGAGCATAACGCCCAATGCCACGATTACTGTTTGTTCCTTGTAATGACTGCAAGTCGATAACTAGACGCATTTGAATTACCTATTTTTTTAATTTGGCTTTGATAACGTTTTTTATTTGATTTATTTTAACGCTATCTTTTGGCATTGTACTTTCCTGTACAGAACTTTGAATTACACTTCTGATGTATTTTCTTTTGAGATAGCTTTTAAGTCCAGGAAACCTGTTTACTACTTTTAGAAGAGGACCTCTAATCGCCGGCTTCTGCAATGCGCTCAATGCTACATTTCTTGCCAGTCTGTATGTGAGATTTGTAATTCTAGATAGTAAGTGCCTGGTTTGCTGTTTGAGTGAATGAACTTTGATTTTAATCCGGGAGAGAATACGTTTTGGTAAAGTACCATATCTCCACGTTCTGCTTGCATAAACCAGGTTCAGCTCAGTTTCAAATCGTTGAGCCGTCTCCCACCAGTGATGAGCATGCCGATTCAATTCTGCAATTTTACTATTTAGATCAGTAATTGCAGCTTTTGACTGTTCAAGCTCTTCTTCAGTGCTGACAATTTTCTGTAAAAGCTTGTTCTTCTGTTTCAGAAAACTTTTTTCTTTTTTGCTGTTATCATTTTTGATTTCATTTTCTTGCTCTTTTAAGGCGTCAGCTCCGGTAGCAAGTGCTGATAGCTTTAAATTTTCCTCCAGAAGGATCTGATAGTTTGCATCTGTTTCTTCTTTTTGAAGCGTGAGTCTCTCCAGTTCATGCATGAGAGCCTGCTCTTTTTCATAAAGCGTGTTAGCTTCGTTCACTGCCTTAACCATTCTGATATAGTTTTCATCAAGTTCTGATTGTAGTTGAGATTCTCTATAAGAAATGAACTCATCAAAAACATTAGGTGGATATTTGAACGCATCATCGAGTTCAGGATGTTCATTCGCTACATAATAGCGATTAAGCCCATCAGAGAAAACGTGGTGATAATTATTGTTTAACAGTAGTTTTTCACATTCGTCGTAATCTGAAATCTGGGTATTGGGCACAGTAGCTTCAATTAATACTATCCATGGCCGATATTTATTCCAGTCATTGCCTTTAAGCACTGCATATTCAGCACCTTCAACATCAATCTTGAGGAAATGAATATCAGCTATGTTTTGTTCTTCAAGGATCGCGGCCAGGGTATTGATGCTTACTTCAGACCAATAGCCTTCATATCCCTCCGATTCATGTTTAGCGGCAACGTCCTTGTCTAGTGTAGACCAGCCAGGTACATCACATTGCCACAGTTGCATTACACCTTTTTCATCCGATACCGCTTTTGCGATGCTAATATCCCTTTCACGCAAAAGGTGGTATTTCTCGATGAACTTCTCAACAGGATCAATGTTGATACCACTCCAGCCTGCATCGTAAAATAATTTCGTAACGGAATCTATTATCGGATCGTTAGCTCCAACGTCTACGTAGAAACCATTTTCTATATGCTTTAACGCTCTCCAAAGCATGATATCTTCGTAATTCTGAGCGTATGAAACCTTAGTCATGTTTGTTTATCTCGATTTCTGGGTCTAACCAGTTCACACCCTCAAAGTGTGGGTGACTCGCATTGACGACATTAAACACAAAGGCAAGGTCACGCCATTCATAATTGTTCACCAGATGCGTGTCCGAACTAACTATCGCAGTCTGTATGGAGTAACTTCCTGGCCCCATATTCATATCGAACTGAAACTCAAATTTGTATTTCTCTCCCGCCTTTGTATTAAAGATAGGTTTTTTCTTAAGCTGTGTGTTGGTGCCGTACATAACTTGACCCAGACGATCTTTTATGCCATAACCAACTACAAGTTTTTCAATATCTGATTTAACGAGCACATCAATAGAAAGTTTAACGGTCTCCCCTACTTCGATGTATTCAACCTGCTCGCCAGCCTCATTATAAATTGTGATATTATCTACAACGGCTTCACCGGTACCCGAAATAGTTTGCACTTTCCCTTGCTGGTTCATTACTTGCTCTATTTTCTGTTTTTGCTTATCAGCTAATAGTGCGTTGTAATAGTCCATGACCATTTCTGGATCGCCTTGCTTCTCGATTCTCCCTTTATTAAGTAAAATCGCATGATCACAGATACTTTGAATAGCTTGTTTATCATGAGAAACAATTAGTAGCGTTGTGCCATGTTTTTTAAATTCTCTGATTTTTTCGAAGCTTTTGTGTTGAAAATATGTATCCCCCACAGATAATGCTTCATCGACAATCAGAACATCCGGTCTGACGCAGGTAGCAACACTGAAAGCAAGGCGCATTTGCATCCCACTTGAATAGACCCTGACTTGCTGATCGATGTATTCACCGATTTCTGCAAATTCTTCAATTTCCGGCATCAGCTTATTTATGGTTTCAACTGTCAGCCCCATTAACTGGCCAGCCATATAAACGTTTTGCCGTCCTGTGAAATCGGGATGGAAACCCATGCCTAATTCGAGCAGCGCAGCAATCTTACCCTTAGTCGTGATAACACCTTTGGTTGGTTTAGTCGTACCAGTAAGTATTTTTAGCAGAGTACTTTTGCCCGCGCCATTCATACCAATGATACCGACAGCTTGTCCACTCTCTATTTCAAAGCTGATATCGTTAAGTACCCATCTTAGCTCATGGTGATCTTTCTTTATGGGTGAAATCCATTCCAGGAAGCGGCTCCAGCGGTTTGGATAGACTTTATAAGCTTTGCCGATTTTATTTACTTTTATTACCTGACTCATTAAAGTTCATCCACCATTTCGCCAACATGACGTCTGTACAAATACAGCCCTATAAGATTGAAAAAAATTGCGACAAAAACAGCAGGGAGTAAATCACTCCAGACCGGAGCAATATGTTTAACCAGAATATTTTGACAACTGAACATTATGCCACTCATCGGATTGATATTAATCAACGCTTTGTAGCGCTCTGGTATAATTGTTACAGGATAAACGATAGGCGTGAGCCAAAACCAGAATTGCATGAATATCCCAAAGAAATGCCCTACATCCCTGAAAAACACATTTAATACACCTAATGTTACTCCAATACCTACAGCCAACAAAATAGTGATAATGTAAACCGGGATTAATGCCAGATAAACGACACCAGGAAAATTACCACTTACTATTAAGAACAGAGTAAACAATCCAAACACAATCACAAAATTAACGAAGGCATTACACACAATTGTTATTGGTAAGCAAACCCTGGGGAAATTAATTTTTTTAAGTATGTTTGCATTTTCGATAAAAACGTTTTGTGAGCGTGATGTTATTTCTGAAAAGAATCCCCACGTAAGTACGCCCGCACATAAATAGATGCTGTAAGCATAGGTGCTATCAACACCGGGAAGTTTGGCTCTCATTATCTCAGCAAAGATAACTGTATAAACAACTATCATTGCTAATGGATTGATAACATTCCATAGTGCGCCTAATAATGAATTTTGATACTTTGACTGGAACTCTCGCTTCATATTTCCCAATATAAAGCTACGGTACGTCCATAGCGTTTTGCTAATGTTGAATATCATTATAAATCCTGAAGATTCGAGAATTCGTTTTTTCGAAGGGATTGTTAAAATAAACCCGGCAAAGCCGGGTTTTACAATTACATACTACCTGATTTAATCTAACCACTCGGTGTGGAACACACCGTCTTTATCAATGCGCTTATAGGTATGCGCACCAAAGTAGTCACGCTGCGCCTGAATCAGGTTGGCAGGCAGTACTTCTGAACGGTAGCTGTCGTAGTAAGCAATCGCCGCAGAGAAGGTTGGTGTTGGGATACCGTTCTGAATCGCATAAGAAACCACATCACGCAGCGCCTGCTGATACTGGTCAGCGATATCTTTGAAGTATGGTGCCAGTAGGAGGTTAGCGATGCTCGCATCCTGAGCATAGGCGTCGGTGATTTTCTGCAGGAACTGTGCACGGATAATGCAGCCAGCGCGGAAAATCTTCGCGATTTCACCGTAATGCAGATCCCAGTTGTTCTCTTCTGAGGCCGCACGCAGCTGAGAGAAGCCCTGCGCATAAGAGACGATTTTGCCCAGATAAAGTGCACGACGCACTTTCTCGATAAACTCCGCTTTATCGCCAGTGAAAGCCTGCGCCTGTGGGCCACTCAGCACTTTGGAAGCCGCTACGCGCTGCGTTTTCAGCGAGGAGAGGTAACGAGCAAATACCGACTCAGTAATCAGCGACAGCGGCTCGCCGAGGTCCAGTGAACTCTGGCTGGTCCATTTACCGGTACCTTTATTGGCTGCTTCATCCAGAATCACATCAACCAGATAGTTACCTTCTTCATCTTTCTTGGTGAAGATATCTTTGGTGATGTCGATCAGGTAGCTGCTCAGTTCGCCGTTGTTCCACTCGGTGAAGGTTTCAGCCAGCTCTTCGTTGTTCAGGCCCAGCGCACCTTTCAGTAGCGCGTAAGCTTCAGCGATCAGCTGCATATCGCCGTATTCGATACCGTTGTGCACCATCTTCACATAATGACCCGCGCCGTCCGGACCGATGTAAGCCACACAGGCTTCGCCATCTTCAGCACGTGCCGCAATCTTATCCAGAATCGGTGCAACCAACTCATACGCTTCTTTCTGGCCGCCAGGCATAATGGATGGACCTTTCAGTGCGCCCTCTTCGCCGCCGGAGACACCGGTACCGATGAAGTTGAAGCCCTGGTCTGACAGCTCTTTGTTACGACGGATGGTGTCTTTATAGAAGGTGTTACCGCCATCAATCAGAATGTCGCCTTTATCCAGATGTGGCGTCAGCGAGGCGATAGTCTTATCAGTCGCTTCACCCGCCTGTACCATCAGCAGGATACGGCGTGGTTTCTCCAGCGATTCAACAAACTCTTCAACTGTGTAAAAAGGAGCAAGCTTCTTGCCCTGGTTCTCTGCGATGACTTCATCCGTCTTTTCGCGCGAACGGTTAAAGATAGAAACAGTGTAACCGCGGCTCTCAATGTTAAGAGCCAAGTTGCGGCCCATCACTGCCATACCTACAACGCCGATCTGTTGCTTGGACATTACATACTCCTGTCTGTGGTCTCGCATGGTGTTACCAGTAACACCACTTTATAAGTGATCAGTATGTTAACTCAGGATAGCTGATAAAAGGTAATGAATGGTGCGATAGTCAGATGAAATAATCTGAAAAAAAATCACACATTTAACAAGGATTTATAGAGTCGTGTATAACTCTGGATCATCTTTTCGGCAGTAAAAAGCGCCTCAAAGCGCGCAAGCGCTGCTGCGCCATAAGTGCTGGCCAGGTTCGGGTTGTGCCATATCTCATCCATCGCCTTACGCAAAGAGACCGGATCTGAAGGTGGCACCACCAAACCGGTTACCCGGTCGATGTTAATGAAGGTCGTGCCCGTACCAATCTCACTGGAAATCAGGGGTTTTGAATAAAGCGCCCCTTCAAGCAATGAAATCCCAAAGGCTTCTGAACGCAGGTGCGAAGGAAATACCAGACAGGTACACAGTTGCAGTAACGCAGATTTATCGCTGTCGTCTAACGCACCCAGGAAATGAATATTATCTACCCCTAGTCGCTGCGCCTGAGATTTTAGCTCGGCTTCAATTGGACCTGCTCCAACTACGACAATCGGATAACGGCTGTTTTTAGCCGCTTCGATTAAAATATGCAGGCCTTTATAATAGCGAAATGTGCCTATGAACAGAAAGAAGCCATCCGGAAATCTTGCCTGCCACTTAAGTAGAACAGCAGGATCATTATTTTGATAGAATTTTTTATCAAGTCCGTAAGGAATGACTTCCACTTTGTTTTCGAACTGCTGTAGAACGGGGCTACTTTCTACATAATTCGGTGAGGCAGCGACAATACGATCCACGCTATTTAGAAACCGGTTCATCAGAGGCGTGTATAACCTCAGTAGCATCTTCTGTTTAACAATATCAGAATGATAGCTTACGACGGATGGTTTTTTGATGCCTGCAGCAAAATGCATAAAATCCATGAATGGATAGGGGAAATGATAATGAATGACATCAGCATTTTTCGCCAGTTCTTTAAATTCACGGATCGCTGAATATGAAAAAGGTGTGGAAGCCAGCTCAAGAAATGTTTTGACCCGGTAGACGGAGTGATGAGCTAATTTACTCTCCTGAATATCGAAAGAGGGACTGTGAGTAAACACCTTAGACTGGATGTTCTCTTTTACTCCGCCTTCGGCCAGTTGATAAATAACCTGCTCAATGCCGCCAAATGTGTCTGGATAATATGTTTTATAACAGTGCAGAACCTTAATCATATAAATTTAGCAACCTGCTCGTAAGCTTCAATGGTTTTATCCGCGCATCTGGACCATGAAAATTGCTGTGCACGAGCAAGCCCTAAAGCAGTCATGCGGCTTTTTTCGTCAGCATCTTCTATCATTAGCTTGAGGTGGGCAGTCAAAGTATCAACATCTTCTGGGGAGTGCATCAGTGGAGCGCCCCCTCCTACTTCAGGAAGTGAGGTTGCATCAGAACAAATCACTGGTGTACCTGAAGCCATGGCTTCTAATACCGGTAAACCGAAACCTTCATATATAGAAGGAAAGACAAAACAGTTAGCTGCACTATAAAGATGTGGCAGCTCTTTACCAGGCACGAAGCCCAGATATTTTAACCAGCCTTCACTCTCACCCTTCCTGAAAAGTCTGAACAGTTCTTCGTTTTCCCAGCCTTTGTATCCACTTATCACTAAAGGAAGCGCCCGTTTATCATTAGTAGGTAGTGAGTCAAAAGCCTTCAGCAACGTCAGAATGTTTTTTCTGGGTTCAATGGTACCTGTGTAAAGAAAAAAGCTGCGCCATTTGAGCTGATATTTATTCAGAACATCTCGTGTTTCTGTTTCTTGTCGGGGACGAAATTGCTCGTTATAACCCAATGGTGCAACACTGACTTTATCGTTTTCGACTCCAAAAAAATCAATTAATTCTTTTTTAGTATAATGTGAGTCAGTAATAAGCATTGCCGCTCTTGAGACCGTATTTCTTAACTCTTTTTGCATAAGATGAACACGGCCTGCAGGATGGAACTGCGGCCAGTGAAAAACAGACAAATCATGAAAAGTTGCGACACAATGCTTTACGCGAGGAGGAAGATAATAGTTTGGGCTGTGAAAAATATGATCTTTGAAATTCCTGAGCGCGATAGTTTTCATGACCGGATAAGTGAGTCGATATATCTCACTGGCAGCTTTGCTTTTTTGCAACCTTCGCTTAACAGATTGAATGGACTGCGCTGATTCACTGGCTACCGCCAGCGAATCACGAACTTTAGTACCATGAAAAAATGTAAGTAAAAGCTGTTCTCTCTCCTGAAGTTGCTTAGCAAGTTCAAACGCGTAACGGCCAATTCCAGTCAGGGGGTATTTGATACAATCCGTTGAAAAAACAACGTTTAACCTTTTGCCTGTAGCATCCATTTGAGCGTTTCTCTGAGCGTTATTTTGGCGGTATTGTTACCGGTTAACCTACCCAATAAACTAATATCGCCACAAAGCTCTTTTATTTCATTTGGACGAACGAATTGAGGATTAATCTCGATTCGTATTTGATGACTCGTCAACTCCTCACAGAGGTTAATAACCTCACGTAACGAATGCATTTTACCTGAAGCGACATTGACGATTTCACCAAAAGCCGAAGATTTTAATAATCCCCGATAGCTGCCTACTACATCGCGAACATCAGAAAAATCGCGCCATACGTCTATGTTTCCCAGTTCTATAACCGGCTGGCGTTCCCTGAAGTGCTTAACAATTTTAGGAATAAGAAAATTTCCTGCTTGTCCAACACCAGTATAATTAAATGGGCGAGCGACGATAATAGGTAGTTTGCTGTAAAACAGGCTAGCCATGTACTCCATTGCAAGCTTACTCACAGCATAGTCATTTGCCGGCCTGGCCGCTGTTGATTCCGCTAATTTACCTGGGGTGTTATTACCGTAAACATTTGCGCTGCTGGCAAGCAGAACCGCTTCAGGACACTTTGCGGATTCAGATAAAGCTTGCAGCAAATTACGAGACCCGCAAATATTTACGTCGTAGAATGCATTTGAATCGGCATGTCCAACAAAAGCAATTGCCGCAAGATGAACGACCACGTCAGGTGAAACAGCATCAACGGCCTGCTTTACTGCTACTGAGTCTGTGAGATCGACCTGAACATAGTTTGGCGAATTTTGGGCTGGGGATGAACCGAAACCAAATACTTCATACCCGGCAGCGGATAATTCCGCTGCCATATATTGGCCGGTAAAGCCCTTGATCCCTGTGATCAGTGCTTTTTTGCCATTAATCATATCAGAAGGAGAATCCTTGTTTATTACGACGCAGATCTTCTTCAACCATCATTGCACACAGCTCTTCCAGAGTTGTTTTAGGTTCCCAGCCCAGAATATCTTTAGCACGTTGAGGATTGCCGATCAGTAATTCTACTTCAGCCGGGCGATAAAACTTAGGATTGACCTTGACCACAACTTTGTTTGTCGCGACATCGATAGCCACTTCCTGCTCATCTTTGCCTTCAAAGCGCAATTCGATGCCCGCGGCTTTAAACGCCATGGAGACGAAGTCACGAACGGTTTCAGTACGATTGGTAGCAAGTACGAAAGTATCTGGCTCGTCAGCTTGTAGCATCAGCCACATACCCTCGACGTATTCTTTCGCGAAGCCCCAGTCACGCTTAGCATCCATGTTGCCTAACTCAAGCACTTCCAGCTTACCGAGCTTAATTTTAGCAACTGAGTCGGTAATCTTACGTGTTACAAACTCCTGCCCACGCAGAGGTGATTCATGGTTGAAGAGGATGCCGCTGGACGCAAAAATGTCATAGCTTTCACGATAGTTTATGGTCATCCAGTGTGCATAAAGCTTAGCTACACCGTAGGGGCTACGCGGGTAGAAAGGGGTATCTTCTTTTTGAGGGATGGCCTGCACTTTGCCAAACATCTCTGAGGTAGATGCCTGATAAAACCGGATTTTTGGATTAACGATACGAATCGCTTCCAGCAAATTCACTGGGCCAATACCGGTAATTTCAGCAGTAGTTAGTGGCTGATCAAACGAGACACCGACAAAGCTCTGAGCAGCAAGGTTATAGACTTCCGTAGCTTTGCTTTCCTGAAGCAAACGGATGCTTGATGACAAATCAGTCAGATCATACTCAACCAGGTGCAGAGCTGGATTAGACCGGATGCCAAGCTCATCAATGCGCCAGAAATTCACTGAACTGGTACGACGATAGGTACCATAAACGGTATATCCTTTGTTCAGTAGCAGCTCTGCGAGATAAGCACCATCCTGACCTGTGATTCCGGTAATTACTGCAGTTTTATTCGTCATTCGTAAACCCATGATTAAGAAAATTAAAATTAGTAGCTAAGTGTTAAACTAAATCGATGATGCTTTAATAAGCGAATCAATTTCTTTCAGTAATTTGCTCAACGCCTCGGTATCACCTCTGGTTTCGACGTTAAGTCGAAGCAAAGGTTCAGTATTAGAAGTTCTGACGTTGAATCTCCAGCTTTCACAATCCAGACTGACACCATCTGTATTATCCTGAGCTATTGAGGAAGAAGCGTATTTTTCGTCAAGAGCAGCGATAATGGCCTTCGGGTTGGAAACTTTATAGTTAATCTCCCCACTGCAAGGAAACGCTTTCATTCTCTCTGCAACCAGCCCGGATAACGTTTCGCCTTTCACCGCCAGCAATTCAGCCACCAGCAGCCACGGAATCATGCCGCTATCACAATAGGCAAAGTCACGGAAGTAGTGGTGCGCGCTCATCTCACCGCCATAGACCGCATCTTCTTCACGCATGCGTTCTTTGATGAAAGCGTGTCCGGTCTTAGACATCACCGGAATGCCGCCCGCTTTGGTAACCACATCAATGGTGTTCCAGGTCAGACGCGGGTCATGGATGATTTTTGCACCAGGCTCTTTTTTCAGGAATGCTTCTGCTAACAGGCCAACGATGTAATAGCCTTCAATGAACTCAGCATTCTCATCAAACAGGAAGCAGCGGTCGAAGTCACCGTCAAAAGCAATGCCCATATCAGCCTGATGCTCACGTACCGCGTCAGAAGTATCTTTACGACATTCCGGCAGGAGTGGATTAGGGATGCCATTAGGGAAAGTCGCATCTGCCTGATGATGTACTTTGATAAAGGTGACAGGCGTATTCGCCTGCTGGAAGCGCTTTTCAATCTCATCGATGACATGGCCGGCCGCACCGTTACCTGAGTTAATCACCAGCTTCATTGGCTTAGTGAAGTTCTTCAGGTCGATATAGCCCATCAGATGATCGACATAGGCATCCAGGACTGAGATCTGCTTGTAGCTACCGCGTTTGCTCTCGTCAACCGGAGCAAAATCGTTGGCTTCAGCCAGACGCTGGACGTCACGCAATCCGGTATCTCCACTGATTGGACGCGCACCTTCCCGCACTAACTTCATGCCGTTGTAGTTCATTGGATTATGACTGGCAGTCACTTCAATCCCGCCATCAATTCCTAAGTGAAAAGTGGCGAAGTAGATCTCTTCGGTTCCGCTCATACCGATGTCCAGTACATCGGTGCCCGCATCCCGCAATCCATTTGCCAGCGCCAGTTTCAGCGATTCGCTGGTCTGACGAACATCCCCGCCGACCACAATGGTCTTAGGCCGGATAAATTCGCCGTAGGCGCGACCTATGCGGTAAGCAATATCGTCATTGAGTTCGGTGCCCAGCTCACCACGGATGTCATAAGCTTTAAAACAGGTCAGTGCTGCCATGATCTTGTCTGTCCTTACTTACTTGCAAACTGTTGTTTAATCAAAATGAGATCGTCATCGCCAAGATAGGAACCCGACTGGATTTCCAACAGCTCTAATGGAATTTTGCCTGGGTTTTCTAAGGTATGTGGATGACCAATAGGGATAAAGGTTGACTGGTTCTCTGTCAGCAACAAGGTTTTATCCTGAATAGTCACTTTCGCGGTACCCGACAGGATGACCCAGTGCTCAGTCCGGTGGTAATGCATCTGCAATTCAAAGGCCTCACCCGGCTTCACCGTAATGCGGTTGACGTTGAATCGTCCGGTATTAACCACCAGATCGCAGCGTCCCCATGGCCAGTAGGTTTCACGGTGACGGCGATATTCGCTGCGGCATTCACTTTTCAGGAACTCAACCACACGCTTCACATCCTGAACCTGATCTTTACGCGCAACCAGCACCGCATCTTTGGTGTTCACAATCACCAGGTTTTCTACCCCGATGGCGGCAACCAACTGATCTTCACTGTTGATGTAACAGTTTTTTGTGTTGTGCAGGAAAGTATCGCCTTTAAGGGAGTTGCCGTGGGCATCTTTATCGTTCACTTCCCACAGCGCTGACCAGGAACCGACGTCACTCCACCCTGCTGCCAGCGGAACGACGACTGCGGCATCAGTTTGTTCCATAACCGCATAATCTACTGACTCATCCGGGCAGGCGATGAAATCGTCTTTATCGATACTGATAAAATCATTGCCTTCTTTCACGTTAGCCATCGCGCGGCGACAGGCTTCGAGGATATCCGGGCGGAATTTTTCCAGTTCCTGCAGATAGCGTTTTGCGCGGAACATAAACATCCCGCTGTTCCAGTAGTATTCACCGGATTCCAGGTACTGCTCAGCGGTACTCTGATTAGGTTTCTCAACAAAGCGCTGCACCTGATAAAGCCCGCTCTCTGCGCCAGCGAGCGCTTCGCCACGCTGGATATAGCCGTATCCGGTTTCCGGGCCGGTTGGCACGATGCCAAAAGTAACCAGCTTGCCCTGTTTAGCGTGTGCGGTCGCTACCTTAATGGCCTGATGGAAAGCGGTACGATCTTCAATCACGTGATCTGCTGCCAGTACCAGCAGTACCGGGTCATCACCCTGCTCCACAGCATTAAGGGCGGCAAGTGCGATAGCCGGGGCCGTGTTGCGCCCAACTGGCTCAAGAATAATGTTATGGGATAGCTTGTTAATTTGTCGCAATTGCTCGGCGACCAGAAAACGATGCTCTTCGTTGCAAATCACCATCGGTGCACGGGCCTCAATGCCCGTCAGGCGGTTAACTGTCTCCTGTAGCATCGAGTGTTCGCCGTGTAGACAGATGAACTGTTTAGGATAAAGTTCGCGGGAAAGGGGCCATAAGCGGCTGCCGGTTCCTCCGGCCATGATTACGGGAAGTAACATTCCACATCCTCTAACAAATTTAAGCATGCTATTGCATATAAAGCGGGTCAATTTTTATTCATTATGAATAAACAGCCACGCTACCGCCCTTGGCTTGCAGCAACCAATATGCTGTGTGATAGGATTCATGCCATCACAAGTTAGCTTGTCGATGCGTTGATGATATTTTATTCAATCGCATACGGGTTCTGAGACCACCGCAAATAGTACAATTTGTGCGGCAAAAATAATATGCCTATTCTTTCATTGTGCCAGGCAAAACTTAAGTTTGGTTAACCATTGATAAAGATGCACTTCAGCTAAAGTAATCTTTGGCAAAACAGCATAGTAGCGACGTGCTTATCGCGCCAGGCCTCTGCTCAAGCCGTAGCTCAACGCTCTATAGTGTTTCAATTGAGCAGATGGCACGCCAGGATAAATCCGCATTAATCGCGTTGATTGTCAGGAATGTATTGGCTACGGGCTAATGTTTAGTCTATATATGCAATTCTGCTTAACGCAGACATAAAAAAACCCGGCCTTAGCCGGGTTTTTTGCATTTCATTGCAGTTTACTTAAACCCATCCGGGTTCTTGCTCTGCCAGTTCCACGTATCGCGCATCATCTCATCGATGCCGCGCGTTACGCGCCAGTCAAGGTCACGATTCGCCAGTGAGGCGTCAGCCCAGAAGGCTGGCAGGTCGCCATCACGGCGTGGTTTGATCTCAAACGGAATGGCTTTACCTGAGGCTTTCTCAAACGCTTTAATCATCTCCAGCACCGAGAAGCCTTTGCCGCCGCCGAGGTTGTAAGCGGTGTAGCCTTCCACTTTGTTGAGATGATCCAGTGCCTTGAGGTGCCCTTCCGCCAGGTCAACCACGTGGATGTAGTCACGCAGGCAGGTGCCATCTGGCGTGTCGTAGTCGCCGCCAAACACACCCAGCTTCTCCAGACGGCCGATAGCTACCTGAGCAATGTACGGCAGCAGGTTGTTCGGGATGCCGGTTGGATCTTCACCGATTTCACCGGACTCATGCGCGCCGACCGGGTTGAAGTAACGCAGAGCAATCGCCTTAAACTTCGGTTCCGCTTTGGCGAAATCGCGCATTACCAGCTCAATCATCAGCTTGGAGGTGCCATAAGGACTGGTGGTCTCGCCAATCGGCGTGGTCTCAACGTACGGCACCGGTGCATCCGCACCGTAAACGGTGGCGGAAGAGCTGAAAATAAAGTTAAACACGCCTGCTTCGCGCATCTCTTCCAGCAGTACCACGGTACCCGCGACGTTGTTCTCGTAATACTCCAGCGGCATACGGGTTGATTCACCCACCGCTTTCAGCGCGGCGAAGTGGATCACGGCAGAAATGCTGTTCGAGGCGAACAGGTCGCGCAGCGAGGCACGGTCGCGGATATCGCCTTCAACGAAGGTCGCTTTCTTACCCGCCAGCTTCTCAACGCGGTTAATCGCTTCGCGTGAGGCATTGCACAGGTTATCCAGTACCACAACGTCATCACCGCGCTGCAGCAGCGCCAGCACCGTGTGGGAGCCGATGTAGCCTGCGCCACCCGTTACTAAAATAGCCATGTGTACTCCTTTCTTTCTGCCGCGGGATGCGCGGCGAAGGTATTAGTGTTGTTTGGCAAGAATCTTCTGGATCGCTTCGCGGAAATCGCGGCCCTGAGCGTTGCTGCGCAGACCATAAGAGACAAACGCCTGCATGTAACCCAGTTTACGACCGCAGTCGAAGCTGTGACCGGTCAGCAGCGAGACATCCACTGTTTTATGCTGGCTCAGGCTGGCGATCGCATCGGTCAGCTGGATACGGCCCCAGGCGCCTGGCTCGGTGCGCTCCAGTTCTGCCCAGATATCAGCAGACAGGACATAGCGACCCACGGCCGCCAGGTCAGAGTTCAGCTCAGCAGGATGCTCTGGTTTCTCAACAAAGTTAGTGATGCTGCTGACGTCGCCTGGGTGATCAATCGGCTCTTCGGTGGTGATCACCGAGTACTCAGAGAGATCGGAAGCAGGCATATGCTGCGCCAGTACCTGGCT
>Ga0256408_1000672_pt1 | contig 22714 bp, 19 predicted proteins | sample PhyAR1_FD_185998 | JGI IMG/M metagenome (GOLD analysis project Ga0256408, IMG submission 185998) | Leaf surface microbial communities from alfalfa plants in UC Gill Tract Community Farm, Albany, California, United States - DLSL A.R1 | ecosystem: Host-associated > Plants > Phyllosphere >...
TTCCCGGTGGAGCAAGCTCCGGTGGGAAAAGAAGCGTTCGACTTGCATGTATTAGGCACGCCGCCAGCGTTCGTCCTGAGCCAGGATCAAACTCTCATAAATAAAAGTTAGAACAATCTTTCGATTGCTAAGCTCAATTGTTTGCTAGCATATTGCTTGCTTGTTAAAAATGTTTGTTGTCTTGAATTGAATCAAGACGCCCTACACATTTGGTTTGTCTTACTTTGTTCAGTTTTCAAAGGTCTATTCTTTCTTATTTAACAACTTTTATATCTTAACATTTCTTTAAGAAGTTGTCAACAAGTTTTTCTTTCTTAACTTAGAAAGTTGTTTGTCGTTATTTCTTAGCGACTTCATTAATATACCATCTTGCTTGTTATTTGTCAACAACTTTTTTGTTGGTATATTAAGGTTTTTACCACCTTGTTTTTTAACGACTTCGTTATTATAACATAGCATTAAAACCTCGTCAACATTTAAATTCAACAATTTATCATGACGTTTCTTACTGCTTTGTCAGAACAAATAATAATATATCAAGGACTTAAAAAAATTGCAATAGAAAAAATGCTTTATTCAACGATTATTTTCAAAGCCGAATATTCGTATAAGATGTTTAAAAATCAACAGTTTTTTGATGTTATTTAATTGTATTATTCTAGTATTTTACAATTATAGTTCGTCTCTTTTTAGGGGAAGGGCTACGTAAGAACTTCTTAGAAATCAATGACCTAGTGAAGCTTATCGATAAATACATAAAAAAAAACAAGCAAAGTCATCACTTTACTTGTCTTCTGTTCGTACAATTGGTACAAAAATTCTAAAAATCGTCCCTTGCCCCACTACGCTCTCTGCTAATATTCTGCCTTTATAGCTTTCTACAAGTTGTTTGGCAATCGACAATCCTAAGCCATTTCCACCTTTTGTTCGTGCTCTTGCTTTATCTACACGATAAAAACGATTAAATATTTTCTTCAAGTCCTCTTCAGGTATTCCCTCACCAAAATCTTGGATCGCGATCTCAAATTCACTAAGCGTGGATGAAATCGAGATATGGACTTCTTTTCTTGTCGTTGAATACTTTACTGCATTATCTAAAATGATGATAATCAATTGTTCAAAATGATTTCTAAAAATTTGTAGTGTTACTTCTTTAGCTAAGTCATCATCCAGTGTAATAACATAATCAGGATAAAGTAATTTAAAATTATTGAATACTTGGTAAGTCACTTCTTTTGCATTCGTCGTTTCGTTGGCATAATAAACATCTACTTGCTCTGCACGTGATAGATCTAACATTTCTTGTACTAAGCTTTTCATCCGACTGATTTCTTGCATACTTGCAGTTAGGGATTCTTCTAAAATTTCGGGATCATCTTTCCCCCAACGATTCAATAAGCTAAGATGCCCTTCAATAATTGCTACAGGTGTTCTTAATTCATGTGATACATCTTCCACAAATTGTTCTTGTTGTTCGATATACAGACGCATACGATCTAGCATTTCATTGAAGATCTCAGCAAGGTCTGCTAACTCATCATCTGTATCAATCTCTGGCATATGAATATCTGATTGTGGATCTTTACGGATCGTATCCATCGTATCTCGTAATACTTTTAACGGTTTTAAGAAGTAGGAAGATAGGAAGAAACCTAAGATACTACTTAGTATCAAGGAGACGATTTCTAGCACGATCAAAGTCAATAAAAGATTATTTCTTATATCATAGAAAGATGAAAGTTCATAAAATGTTTGAGTATAGCCGATTTTTTCTCTTGTTTGTTTAGAATAAATAGGTTGGATCGATAAAAAGCCAGTTTTCCCGTCTAGAGTAACGATCGTTGGGATCTTCCTGGTCGTTTGAATCAATGAACGACTTTTTTCGTGTGTTTTAAAAATCAATTTTTCATCCAGATCATAAACATACAGATCCATCGATGCTTGACCAAGTTCAGAAATAAAGGAGTCGATTTTCATCAAGTTCCCTTCAATGACCGCGGTATCATCTCCAGTGCCGCCGGTTTGGTCAGCGTTCGTTAAGTTTCGATAGGCATTGATCAATGTCAACTCCTCATCTGAATTTGATAAACGAGAAGCCGCTTCAGAAATGGTATGTTCGACATTTGCTCTTTCCTTAGCTACGATTAGATTGATCGATGATTTATAGGTGATCACTGCAAAAATCGTAAAGACGACAAATATGAAGAAAGAACTTGCAAAGGCCCACTTGATCGTCAAGGATGGACCTTTAAGTTCTCTTTTTTCGGTTTGATTGTAATTGCTCACGAGCGCATCACGTAACCAGTTCCACGTACTGTTTGAATATAGCTTTCTTCACCAGGAACATCGATTTTATTACGGAGATAACGAATATACACATCCACTACGTTTGTTTCCACTTCGGTTTCGTAGCCCCATACTTTGTTTAATAAAACATCCCGTGCAAGTACCACGTTGACATTTTCCATCAAAGTAAGTAATAGTTCATATTCACGCTTCGTTAATTCAATGACTTCATTGCCACGACGTACGACTCTATTTTCTTTTTCGATCGTTAAGTCGCGATAAGTGATCGTCGTTTGTTTTGCCACATTTTTATCTCCTTCGATGTCGATGCGGCGCAATAAAGCACGTAGACGCGCTAACAATTCTTCGATTGCAAATGGTTTGACGATGTAATCATCTGCACCATGATCTAAACCAGAAACTCTATCAATGACAGAATCTCTCGCAGTCATCATGATGATTGGTGTATTTTTTGCTTGGCGTACGCGACGACAAACTTCAAGTCCGTTCAATTCAGGTAACATCAAGTCTAATAAAATTGCATCCCACTCATTATTCAAAGCAGCATCCAGACCTGTTCGTCCATTGTAATGTACTTCAGCATTATACCCTTCATGTTTTAATTCTAACTCGACAAATCGGGCTAAGTTTTTCTCATCTTCAATGATTAGAATATTACTCATTCAATTTTGTCCTTTCTCTCCTAGGCTTCTAAACTCCATTATTATACCAATAGTTAATTTAAAATCTATAATCATTTTATCATGGAATACTATTTTAAAAAAGAGCTGAAGTCGCCCTCTATAAATTGACCTCAGCTCTTTCATTTATTACTTATTTGTTTAGCATGTTGAAGAATAAAGAAGTTGATTAATCTTCGTTATACCATGAGTAATGGAAGATTCCTTCTTTGTCAACACGTTCATACGTGTGTGCGCCAAAATAATCACGTTGTGCTTGGATGATATTTGCAGGCAAACGTTCGGCTCTGTATGAATCAAAGTAAGCAATCGCTGAAGAGAATGTTGGTACCGGTACGCCTGCTTGAACAGCTAACGCAACAACTTCTCGTACGGCTTGTTGGTATTTCTTAGTGATCTCAACAAAGTAGTCATCCAATAATAGATTTTCAATGTCAGGATTGTTTTCGTAGGCATCAGTGATTTTTTGTAAGAAACGAGCACGGATGATACAGCCGGCGCGCCAGATTTTTGCAATTTCACCGAATGGTAAATCCCAGCCATAGTCTTTCGATGCGACACGTAGCTGTGCAAACCCTTGTGCATAGCTCATAATTTTGCTGAAGTATAACGCTTCACGAATTTTTTCGATAAATTCTTTTTTATCGCCGTTGAATTCAAAATCATTCGTATGTGTCAAGATTTTGCTTGCTTGTACACGTTCATCTTTGTATGCAGAGATATAACGGGCAAAGACAGACTCTGTGATCAATGGAAGTGGTACACCAAGGTCTAAAGCACTTTGACTTGTCCATTTCCCTGTTCCTTTATTTCCAGCAGCATCAAGAATCACATCTACGATCGGTTGACCTGTGCCTTCATCGTCTTTACGTGTCAAAATGTCCGCAGTGATTTCGATCAAGTAGCTATCTAATTCACCTTCGTTCCATTCTTTGAAGATATCAGCCATCTCATCGACAGATAAACCTAAAATATTTTTCATCAAGTCGTAAGATTCGGCAATCAGTTGCATATCACCATACTCGATCCCATTATGGACCATTTTGACATAATGGCCTGCACCATTTGGACCAATGTAAGTTACACAAGGCGTGCCGTCTTCTGCTTTTGCAGAAATTTGTTCAAGGATCGGTGCAACTAATTCATACGCTTCTTTTTGTCCACCAGGCATGATCGAAGGTCCTTTCAACGCACCTTCTTCTCCACCTGAAACACCAGTCCCAATAAAATTGATACCAGAGTTGGCTAATTCTTCATTTCGACGGATCGTATCTTGGAAGAAGGTATTCCCGCCATCGATCAAAATATCACCTTTGTCTAAATGTGGTAATAATTCTTGGATCGTTGCATCTGTTGCTGGTCCTGCTTTGACCATCAAAAGGATACGACGTGGTTTTTCGATTGAATCAACAAATTCTTCGATCGTGTATGTTGCTTTGAAGTTTTTGTCTGGATGTTCTTCTACCACATCTGTTGTTTTTGCTCCTGTACGGTTGAATAGTGCAACAGAGTAGCCGCGGCTTTCAATGTTAAGGGCTAGATTTTTACCCATGACGGCCATTCCGACAACGCCGATTTGTTGTTTTGACATATAAACTCCTCCTACATATGGGATGTTCTCCCTAATCTCTCTCATTATAGCTTAACATAGCTTACTTGCAAACCAAATAAGTACGAATCGATGATGTTTCTTACTTCTTATCATTCCGAATACAATCGTTATTTCAGAATCAAAAAAATAAACCTCAAGGCTCCATGGTTAGCCTTGAGGTTTTACATTTTCTAAATAAAATGTATTAAGCTTCTTTAGACATTACGTCCTTACCATCGTAGTAACCACAACTTGCACATACGTGATGGCTTTTTTTCATTTCACCACAGTTTGGACATTCGTTCAATCCTTTGATTGTCAATTTGTAATGAGTACGACGTTTTGCTTTTTTAGCTTTCGATGTTCTTCTAGCTGGTACTGCCATTTTGCTACACCTCCTTGTAAAGTCTCGTATCAAGATTTGATACAATATATTCCAATCTTACGCGTTATCATCTTCTTCTGATGCTGAATCAAAAAATTCTGATAGTTTTGCAAGACGAGGATCTACTTTTGTCTCAGCTTCTTCCGTTTTGCGTTTTTCGTACTCTTCTTCGGATAGCACTTCCCAATCATTCCCTTTCGGTAATTCAGTGGAATGCTCTTCTTCTTCTGTGAGTACACGCATCGGAATCGCCAATAAAATGTTGTCTTCGATCGACTCTGTCACATCTAGATGCGTTCCTTCGATTAAGAGGATCTCTTCTGAAGGTAACTGAACATCTCTACGTTGGTATTGTTCCATCGTCATAAACAATTCATCCACAGACAGCTTGATTGGTAATTCAACTGGTGTCAATGAACGAGTGGACGGAACAGTCAGTGTCGTCTGCGCAGTGTAATGAACGAGATAGCCTTTGTTATCTACTGAGACTAGACCTTCGACTTCCACAGGCGCAACATCTAAAATTGAATCGTCTCGCTTCATAAGAGCCTTTTTTACGTCAAGGGTCTCATGAAAAGTTAACGGTGTCTCTTGGTATTTTCTCAATTCCAATAAAGACCATTTCATAGTTTCATCACTCCTAAGCAACAAAAGCTATTATACAGGGCAAAAAGTCGGTTGTCAATGAAATTTTCTTGACACCTTACACTTCATAAAAAAACACAGAGCGTTTTTCTCATCTACGTGAGATTTATTCGCTCTGCGTTTACTTTGTCGCTAGCTACCACCGTTTGATCAGATATCAAATGTATTGGATCAATTGCATTAAAATAGGTACAACGAACACAAATAGTAAGGTACTCGTCGTGACAAGATTCGTTGCATACTTCACATCACCGTGTGCTTCATTTGCAAGGATTGGTAAGACAGCTAGCATAGGTGTAGCTGACTGTACGATCAACGTTTGTTTCAGTAGAGGGGCTAGTTCTGCACCAAAGGCATATTTACCTATTACCATCAGTCCAATCAATATAGCTGGTGCTAAGATAAATCGACCGATCAAAGCCACGATCGTATCCCGATCAAATCGAATACTTTTCAACCCTGCATCGTATAAAACAATTCCGATATAGATCAATGATAATGGCGTCACGATCCCGCCTACATAATTTAGTGTTGAATTGACAAAATCAGGTACAGGGATCTCTAACACCAAGAAGAAAAGCGCAAGGATAAAACCTAATAAAGGCGCTGGTAAAAGCTTTTTCCAATTCAGCTTCGTTTTCTTTTCTGTTCGATCTTTTGTCGGGTCATCATTAGCGATCAAAAACACACCAAATGCCCAGGTCGATACGGTATTTGTCACATAATAAATTAAAAAGTAAGGTAAAGAGGCTTCGCCAAAAAGGGCAATATTAAGTGGCAAGCCAATAAATATCGTATTGGCATTCACCACTGCATTCATAAAAATCCCCCGTCTACCTGGTTGTATCTTGAGTAATTTTGTTAGCACATAAGCAATCAGGTAGGAAATGATCACTGCAGCGATCGGATAAATCAAACTTCCAGATAATTCGATCAAACTGCTTTTAGTTAAATTCTTCATAACTGAAACGAAAATCGAGGCGGGTAAAGCTACTTTAGTGATCAAGGAAGAGATACTTCCCCCAAACTGTTCATCAAACCACCCCAAGCTTTTTAGTACATAGCCTAATCCAATCATCAAGATGATACTGATCACACTTTCAATTGATTGAAAAAATACCATTTCTTCCATCTCCTCAGTACCCATTTAGTGAAGCAATCTATTTGTAGATAGGAGCTAACACTGCTCAATCATGTTGCTTCTTCTATTTTTTGTTTTAATCTAAAAGACGATTTGTGTGCCACTAGCCTTGTAGATTACTTATTTCTTTTTTAAGTGTAGTCTTTTAGGTTTGTTATAGTCAAAATTATCGATTACAATAAACATTATTTATATGTCAAGGGAGCGAATCGATTCATGAATACGAGAGATCTTGAATATTATGTTCAAATCGTCAAACAGAAAAATTTTACTAAGGTAGCTAAGTTTTTTGACGTCAGTCAACCAACGATCACTTACGCCTTACAACGCTTGGAAAAAGAAATTGGTGCTACCCTTATTACAAGAGATCGTTCCCATCATGAATTGATCATCACTCCTGCCGGTAAGCAACTATTGATCCACGCACAGTCAGTCTTGCAAGAAATCACACTTGCTAAGGCAGAGATTGCTCAGTTACAAAAGAAAAAATTGCGCTTTGGGATGCCGCCTATCATTGGTAATGAATATTTCCCAAAATTATCGAGCTACTTTATCAAGCACCAATTGATGGGGCAAATCGATATCGTCGATGGAGGTTCCCGTGATCTGTATGGCATGATCCATCAAGGACGGATCGACATTGCGATTCTTGGATCAACACAACCGATCGTCGATCAAAAGCTGGAAGTCGAACCATTGTTAGATAAATGCTTTATGATCGTTGTTTCTCCTTCACACCCTCTAGCAGATCGTACAAGCGTTTCTTTTAAGGAACTAGTCAACGATCAGTTTGTTTTGTTAAATGAACACTACGTCCACCCTGCTGCGTTTACGAAGCTTTCTAAGCAAACGCATATCGTACCTAAGATCGTTTACCAAAGTAATGATCTAACTATTTTGAAAAGCATGATCCGAGAAAATATCGGGATTGGCTTTTTAACCGAGATCGCGATTCATCCTGAAGACAATCTTGTAGCTATTCCTTTAGCAGATACTGCTCAACCACGTTTTTTGATTTCATTAGCCACTCGCGCACAGCAGTTACCAACGGTTTTACATGAAAACGTGATCGAAGTCATCCATGAATTTATGAAAACCCAAAAATGACTTGCTCAAACAAAATACAGGATAAAAAAAGAGTGCTGAGATTTCTCTCAACACTCTTTTTGATTTTGATTTCAATTAGATTGCTGTTGTTTCTCCGCGATAAACGATACCACGACGAGCGTCAACAGTGATCAATTCACCATCTTTGATCGTTGAAGTTGCATCTTTCGCACCAACGATTACAGGAATATCTTGTGCAATTCCCACAACTGCTGCATGTGAAGTCAAACCGCCTTCTTCAACAACTACTGCTGCTGCTTTTTCGATTGCAGGCATGAATTCTTTGTCAGTTGAAGGAACAACTAATACCATACCATCTTTTGCTTTTTTGATTGCTTCTGCTGCTGATGATGCAACTACAGCGTTCGCTACAACAGATTGTTGCCCAATTCCTTGTGCTTCAAGCAATTTTGAACCAATCATTTGAATCTTCATTACGTTTGTTGTTCCACGTTCACCAACTGGTACACCAGCAGTGATCAAGATCAAGTCACCTTCTGAAGCGAAACCTAATTCGACTGCTTTTTTCGCAGCTAATTCAAACATTTCGTCTGTTGTTGTTGGTTTTTCTGCAACTGTTGGATATACACCCCAGTTAAGCATCAAACCACGTTTTGTGCGTTCGTCAAATGTGACAGCTAAGATATCAGCATCTGGACGGTATTTAGAGATCATTTTTGCTGTATAACCAGATTCAGTTGCAGCAACGATTGTTTTTACGCCTAAGTTTTTCGCAGCACGTGCCACTGATAAACCGATTGTTTCTGTTACATCAGTTTTGTCAAATTCATTTAATTGGAATGAACCTAATTCTGCTAATGCTAATTCAGCTTGTTGGTCGATACGAGCCATTGTTGCAACAGCTTCAACAGGATAGTCACCATTTGCTGATTCACCTGATAACATTGTTGCGTCTGTTCCGTCAAATACTGCATTGGCAACGTCAGATGCTTCCGCACGTGTTGGACGTGGGTTTTCTTGCATTGATTCTAACATTTGTGTTGCAGTGATTACTGGGATACCCGCAGCGTTACATTTTTTGATGATACGTTTTTGAACCATTGGTACTAATTCAGCAGGGATCTCAACACCCATGTCTCCACGAGCAATCATGATACCATCAGAAACTTTGATGATTTCATCAATGTTGTCGATACCTTCTTGAGATTCGATTTTAGGGAAGATTTGAACATGTGTCATGTCTTTTTCTTCTAAAATTTCACGAATATCTAATACGTCTTGTGCTTTACGAACAAAACTTGCAGCGATGAAGTCGATGTCGTTATCTAGTCCGAAGCGGATATCGTCTGCATCTTTTGGTGTGATACCTGGCAAGCTGATTGAAACGCCTGGTGCGTTAACACCTTTACGTGATCCTAGCATACCTGCATTTTTTACTTCTACTACTAATTCACGTGTTGCTTCATCTTTTTCAATGATTTCCATGTCGATCAAACCATCATCGAATAAGATATGTCCACCTACATGAACGTCTTCAAAAAGACCTGGATAAGTCACTGCGATTTTTTCTTTTGAACCTACATGTTCAGGGTCCATTGAGATGCGTGTTTTGTCGCCAACTTCAAATTTGATGTAGCCTGCACGGCCAAAATCTTCTTCAGTTGTGCCTTGAACTGTTGTACGGATTTCTGCACCTTTTGTATCTAAAAGGATGCCGACATCTTTACCAGTTTTCTTCACTGCTTCGCGAACCATTACCATACGTGATAATTGTTCTTCATGGTCACCATGTGAAAAGTTGAAGCGGAAGACATTTGCTCCAGATTCAATCAATTTAGAAATAGTTTCTACTGAATTACTGGCTGGTCCTAATGTACTAACGATTTTCGTTTTTTTCATTTTACAAAACTCTCCCATTCAAATTGTTTATTTAAAGCCATTCAAAGCTTAAATATCTGTTAGATATTGGGAAGACTTGCTTCCCACTCCCATATATATCTATTGATTTATCTGACTACTTTTCTTTATTTAGAAAGAAAGTGAGTTGTTCAAGTCATATAATGATAAATCTGGTTGGTGTTTGTTATTTTCTAGTGTGTCGATGATATCAGCCTCAACGATATCGTTGTCGCGAATACCGATACACAAACCACCTTTTCCTTGTTGCAATAATTCAACAGCATGTGCGCCAAATTTACTTGCTAATACACGGTCGCGTGCAGTTGGTGAACCACCACGTACAACGTGTCCTAAGATCGATACACGTGTATGATAATCGCCATATTCTGACAATTTTTCTGCAAATTCGTTTCCGCCCATTACGCCTTCTGCCAAAATGATCAAGCAATGTTTTTTGCCACGATCGCGGCCATCTTGGATTTTTTTGGCAACAACTGCCATATCAAAATCATGCTCAGGAATGATGATCTCATCCGCTCCACCAGCAACACCTGACCATAAAGCGATATCTCCAGCATTACGTCCCATTACTTCGATCACGAACGTACGAACGTGTGAAGTTGCTGTGTCGCGGATACGGTCGATTGATTCTAATACTGTGTTGATTGCTGTATCAAAACCGATCGTAAAATCAGTTCCTGGAATATCGTTATCGATCGTACCTGGTACACCCACTGCTGGGAAACCACGTTTAGTCAAAGCCATCGCGCCATGGTAAGAACCATCGCCACCGATCACGACAAGACCTTCGATACCGAATTTTTTCAATTGTTCGATTCCTTTTAATTGTCCTTCTTCTGTTGCAAATTCAGGATAACGTGCAGAGTATAAGAATGTACCCCCGCGTTGGATCTTATCACCGACATCTGCAACATCTAATCGACGGATATCTCCGGCAACTAATCCAGCAAAACCATAATTGATCCCGTAAACTTCCAATCCTTCATATATACCTTTACGAACGACTGCACGAACTGCTGCATTCATCCCAGGAGCATCTCCACCACTAGTCAAAATTCCGATGCGTTTCATATTCATCTTCACCTCATTAAATTACTTTATCCTAAGCAAGACTTAGGTTTATAACCTTCTTTGTATTAACCACGACTAACATTCTAACATTATTTTGCTCACTTGTCTTGATTTCCTGATAAAAAAATGAAAAAAAATGAAAGCAAATAGTATCTTTTACCGTAAGTTATTTGAAAACAACATTTTCTTCATTTAAAAGGTAAGCTAATTGCTTCTTGAGACTGTCTGAACCATCGAGCCAAAAGGCTTCAGATAACACAACTTTTCGTTGGTCTTTTTCATGATACATGACAACAGGAATATATCCTGGGAATTTTTTGAACAAATCTTGCAGTTGCTTCATCGTATCTGGTTGATCTGCCTCTTCCCTGATTCTCAAATAACACGTTTGTTCTGGATACTGCTGTTGCAATTCTTCTGGATCAGCGACTACTTCTGCAATCAGCTGCAATTCTTGATTGTATTTACTGATTTCTGAACGACCTTGCACGAAAATCACTTGATTTTCTTTGAATAATGGACGCGCTTGTCGATACAGCTCTGGAAAAACGGTAATGGCTATTTCTCCACTACTATCTGTCCCGCTGACAAAAGCCATCAACGCTCCTTTTTTCGTACGGATCTCTCTTACCTCTTTGACCATCACTAAAACATTTGTGGCTTGTTTAGGTACGATTTCTGTGACTAAATGGACTTTTTTTGCTAATTTAAGTCGCTCATACCCTTCCGTTGGATGACCAGATAAATAGACACCTAAATGCTCTTCTTCTAATTGAAGCTTCTCTTCGAAGCTATAATCTGCGACTTCTTCCTCTTTTAAAGCCATGATATCTAAAAGGTCTAAACTACCACCACTATATAAGATGTTTTGGATCTTACCTTCCAGATCCAACATCAACTGTCTGCGGTTTCCTACTAATTCATCAAAAACACCTGATGCAACTAATGTTTGTAGCAACTCCAATTTGAGCCAACGTTTATTGATACGAATTAGAAACTGATCAACAGAACGGAATGGACCATCTTCTTTTCGTTCACGAATGATCTCCTCAACAAAATCTCGACGAACACCTTTGATTGCTGTCAATCCAAAACGGATGGTTTCTTTATCCGTCAGCTCAAAACCATAAAAACTTTGATTGATCGAAGGAGGGGTCAGCTTTATTTTATACTTTTTTGCCTCAGCAATATACTCTTTCAACTTTGCCGTGTTGTGACGGACGGAATTCATCAAACTCATAAAAAATGCACCAGGGTGATGAACTTTGAGATAGGCCATTTGAAAGCCAACAAAGGAGTAAGCAAACGCATGGGAGCGATTGAACCCATAGTTAGCAAAGCGTTCGATATATTCGTACACTTCATTGGCCTTTTCCTTACTGTACCCTTGTTGGTTGGCACCTTGAACAAAATGATCTCTTTCTTGATCAATCACGTCTTTTTTCTTTTTACTGATTGCTCGCCTCAAAATATCCGCTTGTCCAAGAGAAAATCCAGCCATGGTTGAAGCAATCTGCATAATTTGTTCCTGATACACAATGACGCCATACGTATTTTTCAAAATCGGTTGCAGTGAATCGTCGGGATAATGGATTCTTTCCTTCCCTTTCTTACGAGCGATAAATGTATCGATATTTTGCATTGGTCCAGGACGATACAAGGCGTTGACAGCGGCAATGTCTTCAATGTTTTCTGGTCCTAATCTCCGCAGGACATTCCGAATCCCTGCAGATTCGAATTGAAAGACCCCTGTTGTTTCGCCACGTTGGAAAAGCTGTAAAGTTTTAGGATCATCTAATGGAATTTCTTTGAGCTCGATATCTTTGTTTTCGACACGTTTGATTGCTTTCACTGTGTAATCGATGATAGACAGATTTCTTAATCCAAGAAAATCCATTTTTAACAACCCAATAGCTTCGACATCATTCATTGTATACTGAGTCAAATATGCTTCATCTGATCCTTTTTGTAAAGGAACTAACTCTAGTAGATTCTTATCACTTAAAACGACACCAGCTGCATGAGTAGAAACGTGTCTTGGCAAACCTTCAAGTATTTTTGCAGTATGGAACAACAATTGATTTTTTTCACTCGCTTGTACTAATTCAACCAGCTTGTTAGAAGTTCGATAAGCCTCATTCAACGTCATTTTCAATTGATTAGGAATCGCTTTAGACCAACGATTTGCTTCGCTTTGTGAAAGGCCAAAGACACGTGCCACGTCTCTTAGCACCATTTTAGCTGCCATGGTTCCAAACGTGGCGATTTGTGCCATATGGTATTGACCATATTTCTCACGAACATAAATCAGCACTTCTTCTCTGCGATTATCAGGAATGTCTAGATCGATATCTGGCATCGTGTATCGTTCTGGATTCAAAAAACGTTCAAATAGCAAGTCGTACTCCAATGGATCTACATCTGTGATCTCCAACACATAGGCGACTAATGACCCCGCAGCTGAACCACGGCCAGCACCAGTAACGATGTTGTTTTTATGAGCAAAAGCCATAACATCCCAAACGATCAAGAAATAATCATCAAATCCCATCTGGTGGATCACTGACAGTTCATAATCTAAGCGCTCTTGATAGGCTGCAGTGATCTTTTCCACACGCTTGCCTAATTGCTTCTGACAAAGTTCCTGTAAATACTCTCCTGCACCTCGATTTTCTGGTACCGGATAATGTGGTAGTAATTTCTGATGGAACTGAAATTCAAAAGTTACTGTTTTAGCTAATTGCTGCGCATGGTTCAACGCTTCTTCCAATCCTGCGTTTATGAATCTTTGTCGTAATTCTGCTTCGGGAAGTAAAAAACCTGTTGCTGAATCACGAGTCGTTTGTCGTACTTCATCAAAAGAGAGTTGCGTTCCTTCACGCAGATGTTTCATTGTTTCCAAAGAAAAAAGTTCCTCTTGGTGCAAACTAGCAATCGGATGTACTGCACAAAGTTGAAATTGATTTGCTCGTAAATAAGCGAGCCATTCTGGAGCTTCTAGGGGCGTTTCTTCTGTGACACCTACATAAAGATGAGAAGATGCTATTTTTTCTTGCAAGCTTTGCCAATGGCTATCAAATGATGCTGACACACCGTAGTCATCAGCAATCGATTTTTTGGTTGGTAAAACGACAAGCAAATGATCGAGTTCATCGATCTCGTGAAGCTCGATTTTTTCTCGGATCATTTTCTTGCTTGAGAGCTTGATCAATTGTTGGTAGCCGATTCTATCTTTTGCGTAGAGTAGTAACTCATAATGACGTTCTTGAAACTGGTAGGTCAAGTTCAGTCCAATAATTGGTTGTATTTTTTCATTCATACAGATGCGGTAAAATTCCGCTGCCCCAGATAGCACATCCTTATCTGTGATTGCTAATGTCTGATAGCCTAGTTTCTTTGCTTCTCGAACGTATTCGTTTATGCGAATCGTACTTTGCAACAAAGAATACGAGGTGATCGTATAAAGTTGTGGAAGAAACATTTTTACATACCACCTTTTCCATTCACTTTCTTTTTAGGGGAATATTCGTAACATTAACTCGTTATCTTGTATGACTAGTTACGTGTATTCGTCTTTCTTCATGCTTTTTCATCCGACGAACGATTTATACTTTTTATACTATCCACTGACGTTGAATGCCTGTTTCTCCCTTTACATTCAAAAAAAATCTGGTAAACTGAACTTAGAAAAGAGGTGTTTGATATGCGATATATCGTCACATTATTTTGGGCAGTCATTTTAGGTCAAGTGGTTGGCTATATCGGTGGTGCATTGTCTAGTAGCCCATATGATTTTACCATGACGACTATTATTTCATTGGTTGCAGGATTGATCGTCATTTTGATCAGCGCTGTTGCAACACCTAAAAAAGAATTTTCGTCCGCTTCACATTCATAAAAGCCGAACAGATTGGAGAAATACTCCAATCTGTTTTTTTCTTGATCATAGTTTTTGATGAAGTACTTTTCTAAAATTAAATAGTGATAAAAGAATATTCGTCAGAACAAAGAGACTAGTCACAATAAACACTGTACTGTAATTGTACGCATGAGCGACTGTCGAACCTAACATCGGTCCTAGTACTTGACCAAAGTTCGTAAACATTTGGTTATAGCTATATACTCGACTGACACCTTCTTCTGGTGTGATCTTGCTGATCAATGTATTGATCGATGGCATCAACGCACCTGTCGAAAAACCTAATATAAAACGTAAGATCCCTAATTGTAAGGGCGTAGTCACAAATGCCATTGGTAAGTAACAACAAAACGAAAGTACCAAACCTGCTAACAGCACCTTCTGATTTCCTATCTTATCCCCTAATTTCCCCAGTCTTGGAGAAGAAAATACTGCTGAAACACCTGATACTGAAACAATCAATCCACTTACAAATAAGATATTTGATGTGTCACCACTCAATTCCCGAATGTACAATGTCAAGATTGGACTGATCGTGGTGATCCCTAACTGTAAGATCAGAGTAGTAACAAATAAACCGACTAACACAGAAAAGTGATCCATTTTAGCAAAAACTTCTTTGGTACTGATCATATCTTTTTTCTCTACCGGTTGGAAATCTTCTTTTACCATGAAAATCGTTAAGATCGTGGTGATCAGTAATAACCCTCCAGTAATCAAAAAAACATTTTCCATTCCGAACCATTGCGCCAAAGCGCCTCCCATTGACGGACCAATCAGCGTCCCTGCCACTGCCCCAGTAGAAAGCGTGCCTAACGCCCAACCACTTTTCTCTTTAGGCGCTTGTGAAGCAATCATCGCTGTCGCATTAGGTATGTATCCAGATAAAATCCCATTAAAGAAACGCATGACTAAAAGCCAATAAGCATTTGGGACAAAAGCTAGTGATCCCATAGTGATCGTCATACCGGCTGCTGCCCGGATCATCATCATTTTTCGTCCTTTTCGATCGGCTAGATTTCCCCAAATAGGCGCAACGATCGCCGCAGCAAAGGCTGTTACTGAAATCGCTAATCCTGAAAATAATTCAATTTGATCCTTAGGTGTACCTAGTTGTTCGACGTAAACTGGAATGAACGGCATGACTAAACTGATACTTGAACCAGTAAAAAAGCAGCCTATCCAAGCTACGAATAAATTTTTTCTCCATTGAACCTTCATTTATCACCCTTCTTTCGTCTCTATTATCATACCTATTTTTGTACGTGTGTGCAACGTATGTGCCGGTATCGTTCGTTTTTGCAAAAGAGGAAGAATACCAAAAAAATAGAAGCAAAGAGTTAGCTTACTCTTTACCCCTATTTTTTGTCATTTAAATGATTGCTAAAATAACGAAGTTGAGGATGAATAAAATATCAACAACCCATAAAGCAAATGAAATCTCACTAGTTTTGCCTTTGACTACTTTCATGATCGTATAGAAGATAAATCCAGCAGCGATTCCGTATGAGATGCTGTAAGCTAATCCCATGAAGATCGAAGCAAAAAAGGCAGGTAATGCTTCTTCCATATCTAACCAATTGATATCAGCAAACGAAGCCATCATCATCACACCAACTAAGATCAATGCTGGTGCAGTCGCTTGTGCTGGTACAATAGCAATCAGTGGAGAGAATAAACTACTCAAAGCAAATAATGCAGCTACGACGACTGAAGTCAAACCTGTACGTCCACCAGCACCGATTCCAGCTGCCGATTCAACATAAGTCGTAGTATTCGATGTTCCAAAAATCGCACCGATCGATGTGGCGATTGCATCAGCAAACAACGCTTTATCCATTTTTGTTCTAAATCCTCGACCGTCTTCTAAAGCTTCTTCATCTTCTTTAGAGAAGATTCCTGTACGTCTACCGGTACCGATGAATGTTCCGATCGTATCAAATGTATCGGATAAACTAAATGCGATGATCGTCATCAGTACTTGTGGAATCTTAGAGCTATCACTAAATAATGATTGCATCCCTTCCGCACCGAATGCCGCACCAAAGGTTGTTCCCAGTTCATTGATCGAATTCCCCAAAGAATTTTGTTCCCAGTCGATCGCTCCTAGATCAACGACCCCCATCAAAATCCCGATGATCGTCGTTACAACGATCCCGATCAAGATCGCGCCACGGATATTTTTAACCACTAAAATCGCTGTCAATACTAGCCCGATGACTGCTAATAAGATTGGCGCATTATTGAAGTTTGCAAGTTCTGGAACGATGCCACCATTGATGGTCACGTTGGTTACTTGACCGTTGTCAACCACAGAGCTAGAAATCGCTGATTGATCTGCAGAAAAAGACAAAAAGCCAGCATTTTTGATCCCAACGTATGCAACAAAAATTCCGATACCACCGCCAATTGCATGTTGTAAACTCTCAGGAATGGCATGGATGATCATTTTCCGAATATTTGTTACTGTAATAAATACATTGATCAACCCACAAATAAAGACCATGGCTAATGCTTCTTGCCAAGAATAACCTAATCCAAAAACAACTGTAAACGTGAAGAAAGCATTCAAACCCATTCCAGGGGCTTGTGCATACGGCACATTAGCAAATAATCCCATAACTAAAGTACCGATGATCGAAGCAATGATCGTCGCTAAAAAGACTGCCTGAAATGGCATGCCAGCAGCTGACAAGATCGTCGGATTAACAAATAATATATAACTCATGGCAAAAAATGTCGTGACACCCGCCATTATTTCTGTTGGTACATTTGTATTATTTTTCTTTAGTTGGAAAAACTTTTCCATAAAAATTTCCACTCCCTGATTTTTTCTAACGGACTATATAATATGTAAAAATAAATCCAAATATAATTTTCCGTCGAACATTTATAAATTATATAGACATTTCATTCGTTTTTCAACATAAATATTTATGAAATACCATTTTAATCTTTTAATGTTCGTGTTTAGGTTGATTTCGTTTCTTATTTTCTATTTTTGCTTCAAAGCAATTATTTTTCAGAAAGATCTGCACCTTGTTTATTCATTGAAATATGCTAGACTAAAACAAATCGTTGTTTGAAAGGAATGACAGCATTGAACAAAAAATTGATTGCGATCGACTTGGATGGAACAACGTTGAATCCTGAGTCGATCATTACTTCTAAAACCCAAGAAACATTGAGAAAAGCCATTGATGCTGGCCATCATGTCAGTATTGCAACAGGACGTCCTTATCGAATGAGTTATCAATATTATCAACAGTTAGAATTGACAACACCGATGGTCAACTTTAACGGTGCGCTTGTGCATATCCCAAACCAACAATGGGCTGGGGAGCAAGAAACATTGATCAATAAAGAGATTGTTTTTGAGATCTTAGCGCAAAAAAATCAATTGAATCTAGATTTTATTGCTGCGGAGAATCGCGACACTTTCTTTATCGATACTTTTGATTTTTTTGACGCAAAATTCTTTGCTTCACCAAATCCTAAACCAGAAAACCTACTGTCTCCACGAAATCTAACAACTAACCCTACGTCCTTATTGGTACGTACAGAAAAACAATATGCTGAACAAGTTTCTGCCGAACTAACACGTCAATTTGGGAAGCATGTCGATGTAAGGACTTGGGGTGGCCCAATGGCGATACTGGAGATTGTTTCAAAAGGGATCGAAAAAGCGAAAGGAATCCATCAAGTAGCGAATTATCTATCGATCGAACAAAAAGATGTGATTGCTTTTGGTGATGAACACAATGACTTAGAACTTCTTGAATATGCGGGCTGGGGTGTGGCAATGGCTAATGGGACTGAGCAACTAAAAGGCGTAGCCAACGATGTCACTGAGCAAACAAATGAAGAAGACGGTTTGGCGAATTACCTTGAAAAATTACTTTCATTATAAAAAATCCATCTGGGGCATTCGTCCTCTCGCACCACTTAAAACCAAATAAACAGAGGGAGCAGAAGTAAGCTCTTCGAAAATAAGGCGCCATCCACAAAATCTTTGTGGATGACGCCTTATTTCTTGAGGCTAAATACTTCTGCTCTGACCTCTGTTATCTGTTTGCCATGAACATATCGTAATAAGCATTCATGATCTCTTTGGCTATGACCGAATTCATATGGTCTTTTTCATCTAGCAGGTTTGGTAAGACAACACTTACCGCAATCTCAGGATTTTCTGTTGGTCCGTAGGCCACGATATTACTATTGACTGTTACGATATCGGGATGACCTTCAGCGACTGTTTCGGCTGTCCCTGTTTTAGCAGAAAGATCCATTTTTGCATCTGCTAATGATCGAGCAGTCGTGTAGTTATTTGTTCCATGGACTACTTGATGGAATCCTTCACGTAAAAGGGCCATCTCTTCAGGAGACACGTCTACTGTATTTTCGACAACTGGTTCCATCTCTTTTTTCACTTCACCTAAGTTACCATTCTCGTCGTTTCCGTAAATGCCTTTGACAATGCGTGGTTGGATTCTTTTTCCACCGTTCGCCACCGTTGCAGCATATTGCGCTAACTGGATCGGGGTATACGTATCGAACTGGCCAAATGCCAAGTCAGTAAAGTTTCCTGGTGTGAACCAGTCTTGTCCGTTGTCTGCATTGAATTTCTTCATGTATTCAACAGAGTGTGAGATCCCCGCAGACTCATTTGGTAAATCGATCCCTGTGACTGTTCCAAGTCCAAATTGTTTAAAGCCGTCACGCAATTGTTCATACGCTTGTGCCTCTTCACTTAGACTAGGTAAGCCCATATTTGGTACGTACTCTAACCCTAGCATCTTCAACGCTACTTTGATCATATAGGTATTTGATGAAAGCTCTAACGCTTGGACCACATCCAACGGTACAGATCCAGTACGATTGAAGACGGAACTTTTTTCTGAAGAGCCCTGTAATCGAATTGGTTCATCTACTAATACTTGATTACCGCTGATCACGCCACTTTGCCAACCGGCGGCTAACGTACCTGCCTTTACAACAGATCCTGGAACAAAGGCATTCGTGATCGTACCAAGGGCATTTTCAGTCAACTCTTTTGAGCCTTGCTCATGGCTGAAACCCGTCATCGCTAATACTTCACCCGTTTGAGGATTCATCGCGACTACATACGCACCTGGTGAGTATTGGGCTTTTCCATTATCGACTAATTTTTGATAATTGTTTCTAAGAATTTCTTCGACCTTCGCTTGGAACTCTGCATTGATCGATAACATCAAATTCGATCCTTTTTCTCCTGCATACAACTCTTTTTGTTGGATGACATTTCCATTGTTATCTAAAGTGATTTCATATTGAGTCTTTGTTCCTTGCAAGACATCTTCATATTGTTTTTCTAAATAGCTTTGGCCTACTCGGTCATTACGTGAGTAGCCTTTTGCCAAGAATTCTTCTACTTGATCGGCAGGTAAGCCTTGTTTTTCTGACGTTACGCTTCCTAGAATACTCTTGATGGAATCCGCCGCATTATACTGACGTACCCAGTCAGTTCCTGTTGAAACACCTGGCAGGTCTGATGCATGTTCTGCCACAATCGCCAATTCTTGATCTGTAACACCAGAATTTTTGATGAAAACTGTATTCAATTCATAAGCATTATTCATTCGTTTAAAAATCGTTGCTGCTTTCAATTGTTCCTCATTGAAATTGATTTCCTCATCTGTCACTTTATCTACAGTTGCTTGGTATTGTTCACTCGTGCTCAAGCTTTTTTCTTTTGCCGATAGGCGTTCAGTCGCAGCTTTCAAATGATCGGGGTCTGCTAACCAAAAATCCTTCTTATCACGTGTAGTCAAGTTTTCATCCACTGGCATATCGATCAACTGTGTCAAGGTATTTGCTGTTTTCAGCAAATCCTCCGCTGTCATATTTCTGCCTCTCGTGAATGTGATTGCTTGGTTGGCTTGATTTGTCACCAAAGCTTTCCCAGTGGCATCATAGATCATGCCTCGGGGTGAACTTACTTGTACCGTTAGAGACGAAGATGATTTGACTTTTGCTTCTAGTTCCTCACTGTTTACGATCTGCAAATAACCTAATCGAGCAATCAATGACACGAACAACGTAAATATAATGAAAAAAAGGAAATTTAAACGAAAGGGAACATGTGAACGTCGAAACGTTTTATTTTTTGGTTCTTGTGTTCCTTTTTTTATTCGATCTAACCAAGAATTATTTGTATTTTTTTTCATAAAACTTTTCATCATTCCTTCTTTTTCGCCTACTTATAGGCTCCATTGTACCTAAAAAAAACAAAATTAAAAAGTAAAATCCTGATCCGCAAGAAATTCTTTAATTCTCGACCCCAAAAAGACTAGTTTGTTTCACAAACAAGCAATGTGTCACACAAATGGATTCTAAAAAACTTTAAAAAATATGGTTATTTTTGAAAATAAAGTTTTCTTTTACTGTGAAACAATGGAAACAAATATGACATTGTGGAAAACTATCATCTGTTATTTCATTTTTGTTTGACATAATTTTTGATCACTTCTTTGGTTTGAGTGACTTTCTCCGTTAATTTTTCATTCTTTGCCATATAAAGATAAAAAATGATATCAATCGTTGCAAATTGAGCCAATAATGAGTTAGTTGCTGCACTTCGGTTCGTGATTTCTTTTGGTCTTGATGTCTGGACAACGACATCGGCCAATTTACTTAATCGGTTATTTCCAAATTGAGTCAATGCGATAACATCGATACCCATTTCTTTGGCTAACTGTCCGATCATCACCACTTCTTTGCTGTTTCCTGAGTTAGAGACAAGCCATAGGACTTTTTTGGTCTCATTACTCACTAATTGTGGCAATAAGACGTGGATGTCTTTTTCAAAAATGATTGGTTTTCCTACACGTGACCATTTTTGGAGGATATCCTCAACCACTAAAGAAGATGCGCCCACACCATATAGATAAACTGTTTGTGCTTCTTCCAGACGCTCAACGACACGTTGGATCATCTCTTCTTCTAAAATATCCACGGTTTCTTTGATCGCCACTTGCGCATTATTCCCTAATTTATGTTTGATCGAATAAAATGATTCATTTGGTTCAATATCACTGAATCCTTCCACGATACCTGCTTGTAGTTCGGTGGAAATAGTGATTTTAAAATCCGTTAAACTTTGAAAGCCAAGTTTTTTGGAGAAACGAACAACTGTGGGAGCGCTCAGGCCCGCCGCTTCTGCTAGCTCATTGGCTGTCATCGTTGGTATTTTTTCTACATGTGTTACGATATAATCTGCTAGTTTTCTTTCGGCAGAAGAATAGTCATTCATCATACTTTCAATGCGACTCACTACGCTCATCTCATACACATCCCTTTTTCTAAATGTCTATGTCATTATATCATACTCAAAGGCAAACAATTCTCATACTAAACAAGAAAATAGAGAATATCCTTTGCAATAGATTCCCACATACACACCAAGACATCTGCTAAGTCTGGGAGAACCGTTTCTCTATAATCTATCTTTTCTTCATACGACTGCTGAAACAGTTGATGCGGTTGGATCGGTTGATACATTCTCTACGTTCCCCCTTATTTATCTAATACATTTTTTTAGCACGATCTAGCGTTTTGACGTGTGTAATAAGTGCCCCATAAAAAAACAGGAAGGAACAATTCTTTGTTGTCCTTCCTGTTTTTATTAAATTAGGCGTTGGTTCTCTTGCGAACTCGTCTTAACGGCTGTAATTATGAACCTCTTCTGCCATTGCATCGACAAAGATATTCAAGTCCTCTACAGCAGTTTCTTTACTACCATATCGGCGGATATTGACTGTTGCATCTGCCACTTCTTTATCCCCAACTACGATTTGGTATGGGATTTTTTGCGTTTGTGAGGCACGGATCTTATAGCCCATTTTTTCATTGCGATCGTCGACTTCTACACGTAAGCCTTTCATTTGTAGACGTTCTTTGATTTCATAAGCGTAATCTGAATGAGCATCAACTGAAACTGGGATGATCG
>Ga0256408_1000673_pt1 | contig 22705 bp, 11 predicted proteins | sample PhyAR1_FD_185998 | JGI IMG/M metagenome (GOLD analysis project Ga0256408, IMG submission 185998) | Leaf surface microbial communities from alfalfa plants in UC Gill Tract Community Farm, Albany, California, United States - DLSL A.R1 | ecosystem: Host-associated > Plants > Phyllosphere >...
AGAAGAAAAAAGAAGAGTAACCAAAAGGGGTTGTGATCCTTATGTTAACACGAGTCTTAGCATAGGGATCACAATCTCTTTCTGTCAGTTAGCGTTTTTTATAGAAATAATAAAGCACACTGATGAACAAAATCACAGATATTAGAAGGCCGATTTCGTAATATACAAACACCCTCAGAGAATCGTAAAAGTAGTACGCCATGATTTTAGTGATAAAATAAATCACTGGACATGCAGCTAGGAACACCAAGAAAGTGCGCTTAGTTAATTTAAAGAAATAAAAAAATGCTAGCACGGCAATACATAAAGGAAACCAAAATAAAAACTTGCTTAACTGAACCAACATCATTCACTCCTCTATTATCTTCGTAAATAAATAATACCATTTCTGTGTTATTTTTAAAACTATTAATAGTATCATAACAAAATATTTTTTTTGATTTCAAAATAAGAATAAGGAGTTATTATATAGGAAACCATGATTTATATTAGTTTGTGATTAGTTGATCATGTTAAACCTTTGTTTTTTTAATAACATCTATAAAAATAAAATTAGGTTCCTTTGTTATATATCGACCATTTTTTTAAAATGATTTTAACGAATTTGTATGAATAAACTGTAAAACCATTTCAGTGATCCAAAGACAGTCATGACGGCGCATACTGAATGGTTGGTACCCATTATAGCGATAGATATATTCATTTTTCCAACCTTTTGTTTTAGTCTGCTTCATTTGTAATAAGTCAATCAAAGGTTGTAAAGCCTCTTGATCAAGGTCATTAGTATGAGAAGCAACGTAGATAAGATCGGTCAGGGATAAAACATAGCCTTGTGGAAACATATTTTCTGTAATATGTGCAGAAATGGGCTGTCCATTCGACAAACGTTTGAACCATTGATGTTTTTCCATATATATCACACCATCAGTAATCATTTGTTTTACTTGTGGATCAGATTGATCCACCATTTTTTGATAAGTGATCAATGCACGAACACTTTTTCCGATGCCAATGTAACAAGGAGTTTTTCTTAAGCAACCACCATGTTGGCAAATACCACGTCCTGTCCACGAGGTTGTTTGATTACGTTCAAAGAGCTGATAGTTTTTGATCCACGTGAGTGCTCGCTGGGCAGGGAGTGTCTGTCCTAAACCGAGACGAACATAGGTCTCCAGTAACATCGCGTTGTAACAAGGAACGATATCTTCTGCTTTTCCGGTATAAGAAAAACCGTCTGGTGTCGCAACCATTTCTTCTACATATTGGATCAATGACTGGGTAACTGGTAATTGATTTGCATAAGGGATTTCTGCTAAACCGATTAAAGCAAAAATTTTCCCTAGAGTGGATAGATTCTCTTGTTGCTCATATTTTTTGACGATCAGTGATTGCTCAAGATAGAGCATCGGATCTTCAATCGGCTCATTTTGTTGTATTTTCATTTTTAATCGATAAGCTGTATCCATAAAAGCATCACTCCTTCCATTGCTTATTGTGACTATTTGATAAGGGTTTCATCAATCAAGTATATCATCAAATGGTTGATCAGTAATGGAGAATCCATAGAATCATAGTTGGAACATTTTAATATTCTTTTTTTTATTTCTTTAAAAAAATATGATACTGGGAGAATTCTAATAATTCAGTGTTCTTTTATAGCAATAATCAATGGCGAATAATTCTAATTTATTGGTGTTAATTTATTTCTATAATAGGAAATAATAAGCACGATAATGATGATAAATGGTGTTATTATTCTTGGTGTAAAGGATGTGGATTGTTATTTCTTTACAAAAAACCGCCAATAAAAGGGGGCTATGAATGGGTGAAGAATCTATTCATAGATAATTGGTGAGCTAAATTTTCTTAGGAGGATGATCTACATTATGAAAAAAAGGAAAACAATGTGTCAATTGATGTTGCTCGGTCTCACTGTGTCAACAATGATGGTGCCAGTTTCCCATGTGTCAGCTGCAAATCAATCAGTAGAAAAGAGCAAGGAGAATGATTCTATACAGACGAGTCAACTAAATCAGTCTTTACTAGGATCAATCACCTCCGTCCAAGAACAAATCAATAGTTTAGAACAAAAGTATGAGTTAGTCGCTTATGATGCCACTGTCTTGCCCGAAAGAATTGACTCTGCCTCACTCTTAGTGGCTGCAGATGTGAAAGTCGTTGATGAAGAAGGGGAGCCGCTAAGGGGCTTCACACCTTATATCAAAGGAACAACTGTTGAAGAAAAGCCAGGGGAATATCAGATGACCATTGGCTTAAAAGAAGATGCCAGTGTGGAAAAGACAGTAAATGTTACAGTTTTAAATGATAAGCAAGAAACAAAATATACGATTTTAGCAGAAGACGTGACCGTACTAGTAGGACAAACTGATACTGATTACATTCTAAAAGTTGCTGGTGCCTATGCACGTAATGAAAAGGGCGAGTTATTTGATGTGATCGTAAAAAGCTCAACCGTTGAAAATCAATTAGGTGAGTATGAAATGACATTAGGGATCAAAGAAGATCCTCGGGTGGAGCGTACGATCAAAGTTACTATCACAGATAAAGAAAGTTACACATTCAGTGCGCAAGATGCTACAGTCATGGTAGGACAAACGGATGATGCTTCAATCATCGCAGCTGCTAATGTCGAGATCACGAATCAGCGTGGTGAAGCAGTGGATGCAAAAGCCGTGATCAAGTCATCGACTGTGCAAGACATCCCAGGAACTTACAAGGCACTGATTGCTGTAGATAAAGATCTAAGTCTTGAAAAAATGATCACTGTCACTGTGATGCAAGAAAATGATGGAGTGACAGGTGTTCACGAATATCAATTTCTCGCTGAGGATGCAACAGTTTATGTTGGTCATACAGATGAACAATCGTTGATAGATGCAAGCGGAGCTTATGCTTTTGATGTAACAACAGGAAAAGTGGCAAGAGTAATCATCAAAGAATCAACGGTGCAAGATGCTCCTGGAACCTACGAGGTCATATTTGGGATTGAACAAGATGCTGCTGTTGAAAAAAAGGTGAAGGTGACTGTTCAACAGCTAGAGAACCAACCAAAGTATCGCTTGAATGTGTGGGAAACAAATGTCACTTTGGAAGTTGACCAAACGGATGAGGAAGCGATCCTCTGGGCAAGTGGTGCAGAAGTCGTTGACAAAGATGGTGGTTTATCCTATGAAGCCTATCCAATGATCAAATCGTCAACCGTTGAAAACAAAGCAGGTATCTATGAAGCAACGATTACAGTTGATAAAGACCTTTCAATCGAGCAGAAAATCCAAGTGACAGTCATTGGTGAGGATACAACTGAACCTGAATTGTCCTATGAACTTTACGCCAATGATGGGTTTACTACGATCGAACGTACAGATGATCGTTCAATCATCGAAGCAACGAACGCCTATGCCTATGATAGTCAGGGAAGAGCGATCACTGTTATCGTTAAAGATTCAACAATCAAAGCGGAAGTTGGTGTTTACCAAGTCACTCTAGGGATTAAGCAAAACCCTTCGGTTGAAAAAACAGTCACTGTAACGATTGAAGAAAATGATTCTGAAAATCCTACTTTTGATTATATATTGTTAGCAGACGATGCAGAAGTGATGGTCGGTCAGACCGATGATTATTCCCTTCTTATAGCAACGAACGCGTATGTGTTCAACCAAACGCTAGGAAAACAAGGTACACCGATTATCAAGGCTAGTACAGTGAAAGATACTCCAGGAGAGTATGAAGCGACAATCGGTATCGAACAAGATGACCGTGTAGAAAAAACAGTGAAAATCAAAGTAGTTGGGGAACAACTACCACAACAAGAGTATATTTTAAGCGCAGCGGATGCTGCTGTAACTGTCGGTCAGACCGATGACCAATCAATTTTAGTGGCGGTCGGGGCCACTGTAACGGATTTATCTGGTCAACCAGTAGAAGCGTTACCAGTGATCAAAGCATCGACAGTCAAAGATGAAGTTGGCTACTATGAAGTAACGATTGGTATTGATAAAGGGGATATTGAGAAAACAGTCAAAGTGATCGTTCGTTCTGAAAATTTGACAGAAGGCTATGTGTTTATGGCAGAAGATGCCGTTATTACGGTGGATGAAATAGATGATGCCTCTATCATCAAAGCAACAAATGCACGAACCGTCTATAGTGATGGCAAAGTCGTGAAAGGTGCAGTCATCAAAGAGAACAACGTGTTGCCTATTCCTGGCGAATACGAAGTGGTACTGATGGCGAATCAGTATGGGTTTGGGGAAAAAACAGTCAAAGTAACAGTCGTAGCCGTCAACTGATACGTAGTTGCTAGGAAGTGATCTGTAATGTGCTATTATCCCAAGGCTACTTAGTTCATTGATCATAGCACAAGAGGTGGGAATAGAAATTTTTAGTCTCAAAAAATAAAGCGACAGCCATAAAAATTGCTTCTTTAAATTTTTGTGGCCGTCGTCTTTTTGTCGAAGATAGTACTTCTGTTCCCACCGTTTATTCGTTTCTAAGATGGCACACAGTCTTCTTTTTATTTCAGGGAAATGATACACTGGTTAAAAGAACCCAACGATCACCAAAGGAGAAAAAAATGAAAAATCACTGTCTGATTTACCGAGAGTTTGGTTTACCGCAAGAGGTTGTGCAACTAGAAGAGCAGCCACTCACTTTAAGACAAGGAGAAGTCTTGGTCAAAATGCTGATGGCGCCAATCAATCCTTCTGATTTGATACCAATCCATGGAGCTTATGCGCACCGTATTAGCTTGCCACAAATCGCTGGATATGAAGGTGTCGGGGAAGTAATCCAAGTCACTGATCCTCAGGATGAGAAAATGATAGGACAATACGTCTTACCACTACGAGTAGCAGGAACTTGGCAAACCTATCACTTAGTATCAAAGAAAGACCTCATTTTTGTCCCGTCTTCGATCGATCGATTGACAGCTGCTCAAATGTACATCAATCCTGTAACTGCTTGGTTGATCTGTACAAAAGAATTGGACCTGAATAAAGGAGATCATGTTTTGCTTAATGCAGGAAATTCTTCCATTAGCAGAATTTTTATCCAATTAAGTAAAATTTTATCATTTAAAGTTATTGTAATTGTTCGACACGAAAAATATAAAGAAGAGTTAACCGAACTAGGAGCAGATTTGGTCGTTGTTTGGGATGAAGAAACAACGTTGACTCAAATTTTGGCACATACAAATGCCAAAGGGGTCCGCGCAGCCGTTGATCAAGTTGGAGGGAAAAGTGGTGAGATCCTTGCACGAGCGGTCCAACCTTATGGGAAGTTCATTGCGATCGGGTTGTTATCTGGTCAACAAGTTGATTGGTCATTTCTCCATACGTTGCCGATCCAAGCCAAAGTCTATCATCTAAGGCACTGGGCTGACTCGGTTTCAAATGAAGAATGGCAGAAAGTATTTCAACAATTATTCCGTTTGGTTGAGGAGGGACAATTGAATCTACTAACCACAGCTCCTGTATATCCAATCTCTGACTATCGTCAGGCTTTAGAGGAGGCAGAAAAGAAAAAAAAGAAAATATTTTTAAATTTTGATAGTGTATCAGATAGATGACCGAACAAAAAGAGTAACCTGTGATCAAAAGCAGGTTACTCTTTTTTTATTTCGCGAATAAAGGACAAGTAGCGTTTTTGTTCTATTTATTTTCTAAATAAGCAGGCAAAGACAAATAAGTGATCGTCTCCATTAAAAGACGCCAGTCCGCAATCGTCGGAACATTGGAGATGCGATGAATTTGGCAAGTCTGTTCATCGATCAAATGAAGATCATAATTACAAACTACTAGATCAGCTTGGTAGGTTTCGATCGATTCTTTTGTGACAGCATGTTCAATTTGAAATTCGATCGTTGAACGTTGCATAAAGAGTGTCTCAATTTCATTCAGGATATAATCATCTAAAGATGGCGGTCCTTGGATCGTAAACAAAATACGTAAAGGACGATACGACTGTCTCATCAAAAGCGAAGCATGAAACGTTGTCAACGCAGCTGCGAGATAATCGATATGAACAAAACCAAACAATGGATTATTTTTTAGAAGCGTCAATTTTTCAAGCCATACTTGGTAGATCTCAGAATAACGTGCTTTCATTTGAGTAACCATAGTTGGTGAATGTAATTCGTAAGTATGGCTCATTTTAGAAAGTAAACGCGCATTGACTAAGTAGGCTTCCATTTTTTCTAGTGTCCCGTTTTTGATCATGTGTTCTGGGAAAACAGTCGCTAGAAAACGTTGGATCGCTTCGATGACAGTAGGGTTTTCTTCTCGATAAAATGCATAGGAGCGTCCATCATCTAAATTACTTTGACGTGTGTAGGAAATACAATGAAGTGAGACTAAATATAACCACATCGTTTCATTTAATGAGAGTGTTTCATTTGAGCGTGAAAGATAGTAATCCTGTAATAATGGCTCAAGTGAAGAGAAGCCTTTACTACTTTTGATCAACACTTTGATACTTCGATTCAAGTTGCAAAGTTTTTTACACTTCCACCGCGCTTTTGCAATCGACAGCCATAAAGCGGCACGGAAATGGCTAAAATGTAAAAAGGCGTGATCTCTTTTATGACCTTCGTCAACTAAATACTGTGCATCGATCTCACTATCTGAATCAATGATCGTACTATCGCCAAAACTTGAGTAAAAGGCAAAAAAGCAAAAACGAATATCTTCCTCTCTACCTGACAAAGTCAATGGTCCAGTAGTGATTGTCACGCTGAACTCCTTCAAGATATTATTCATATGACGAATCGTTTTAAAAATTGTACTTCTAGAGACCATCAAGGCATCGGCTAATTCATCGGTTGAGTAGGTCACATTATGAAGTAATAGATCCATGATTTGGTAAGTGATGGTCCTTTTTGCTAATAAGGTGATCATCGAATCGATCGTCATTACTTTTTTGTATTGGAATGATAATAGTCCTTTATGATCAATCTTTAGTGAAACACACTGCTCATTCAACGCTTGATTGATTTCTTCAATGTCTTTTTTGAGTGTAGGCTTTGACTTCTCTAAGTCAAGAGCAAGATCATTGATTGTTAACTGGTTGGTTTTATTTTTATGTACTAAATTTAAAATTTGATATTGTCGTTTAAACTGATTATCAAGTTGTAAGGTGATGGGTAAATTTTCCATTATTCTGGCTTCCAATCTTTATTTTTCTATAGATATGTAAGAAATAGAGTCTCTCTTTAATGTTAAAACACATAGTTAGATAGGTTAAGGGGAAGATGTGCATAGTATAAGTATACAAAAAAAACAAACGTTTTAAATGGAAAATTCATGATAATTTAAAAATAATGTGTTTTAAATCAAGGAGGAATAGTTGGAATTACAGTGTTTTTTATCGAATAATTGTTTTTTAAATAATTTTGTTATTTTTTAAAAGTGAGGAGATTTTGTTTTTCCAATAAAAATTATGCAGAAATTTCCTAGGTGCATAGTGTGATATTTTTTTCTAAATAATAAAAAAAAAGTTTTTGGCTATGGGTGCGTGTATTGTAACCAATGACTATTGCTAGAATTACGGAACTTATAGAAATAAGGTAGTGCTTTATTTTTTTTGTTTGAGAAAAAAATAAAAATAAACAAAAAGTAGATTAGTGTTATTATAATCAAAAGATGAAAAAATAATAGTTTTATTACATTGTTATTTAATATCATAGTTTCATCTGGATAAGAAAGGGGTGCATACAATTAATTAGTCAAACATACAACTAGCGGATATCAAAAAAAGTAGGCATGTTCTATTACGAAGAACAGTTGTGTAGGGTATCAATCGTACAATAGAAGATATTAAGTAGAAAACGAAGCACCATAAGTCAGTACATTCAATACATTGAGTATAACTTTCTGCCAAAAAATCAGCAGATTACGTCACGTCAAGTAATACGTGTAGAGTAGGAGGAGGAAATGACTCATTTTTATAAGAAACAAATTTTACATATGATTGTAATTATCTTGCTGCTTTTTTCGTCATTAGGAAATAGTATCAGCGTTATTGCTGAGACGATCAACGAGTCAAGTGTAGAAGAACAGGTAGAAGATATTGGTGAAACACAGGAAACAATAGAAGAAACATTGGTAGAAAGTGAGGAGGCGACTGAGGACGAGAGCGAACCGGTAGAAGCGACGCCAGAAGAAGTGGTGGAAGATGGACCTTTATTAGATAGGGAACCAAGAAATGCGCAGCTATTGAATACGCTAGATAATTTTTGGATCTCTAGATTTTTACAAGGAAATGCCAGTGGAAACCGTACACAGTTTCCAACAACTTTTAGGAATTATTTTTTAAATGACAGCCGAGCGTCCATTGTATGGTCGGGGAGTAATCAGTTAGGTAACCGAACAGGAAATAGTATTGTAGGGCGAATTATGTTGCCTAGGCAGTTTTTATATCGCGACGGAAATAGTTTGTTGTATGCAGGAGTCGATTTTTATGGAATGCCAACAAGAAATCAGTATCAATTTGGAGTGAATACGATTCAACATGGACAAGGAGATTTTCACTTTACTATTCAAGAAACAACACCTTACCAAATAAAAGGTCCAGTTTTATCGCCATCCAATCTGAATGAAGGGACTTTAGCGGATTTTCAAGAATTTACTATACGAGTTGAGCGTATCCGTGATGCTTCTTTTACTAGTCAAAGAGCAAATTCATTTACGGTAGATTTGGATTGGATATTCAATACCTATTTTTATTTTGCAACTATATGGAATCATTCATATTATCCGAACTTTGTAGCAACGGTAAACCAAGCGATCCGTGGCAGTTTTACAGAATTACCCGCTCATACTTTGGCATTTGCTAGAAATCCATCGCAAGGAGCGAGTGCAAATCCATCGGCGCCTGTGACCACACTGGCACAAGGTGCAACAACGACGGTCACCGCTGCAGCCCCAGCGACTGGTTATCAGTTTGCAGGATTTGATGTGAGTGGTACGGGAAGTTCAATCACGAATGTAAATACATCTAATCGAACAGGCACGTTTACCATGGGTTCTCAAAATGCGACAGTTACTGCACGTTACGAACTGAGTAATCGAACCTTAACTTTGGCACGTTCGCCACAGGCTGGAAGTGCAAGTAATCCGACTGCGCCGACGACTAGTCTGGTGGTTGGTGCAACAACGACGGTCACAGCAGGAGCACCGTCTCCTGGCTATCGTTTGGTTGGCTTTAATGTGACAGGAAACGGGACGATTACGAATGTTAATTTAGCAAATCGCACCGCAACCTTCACAATGGGGACTGAAAATGCGACAGTCACAGCGGAGTATGCCTCGACAGTCATTCGCAATGCAGAGGATCTCGGAAAGTTTTTACGTAGCGAGTTTCCTTATGATTCAAATGAACAAACATACACGATCGAACCAGAAACCAATCAGACAATCGATATGTCTGGACAAGGGAACTTTTCAGGTCGTAGTCAATTTTCTGGTAACTTGATCGGGAATGGTACGATTATTAGAAATCTTTCATTAGTATCTCAAAATGCCTCCCTTGGATTGATCCAAACAATCAATGGCAGTAATCTTTCACGAATCGAGAATCTGACCTTAGCTGGCATTTCGCTGAATAATACACGATCATCGTCTAATTCAGCTGGAATCATCGGTCAAGTAGCAAGCGGGAAAACAGTCGAGCTTGAAAATATTACGATCGATGAAAGTAGCCAAATTGCTGCCAATCAACCCGCTGGAAATGCAGGGTTGATTGGAAACAACCAAGGTTCAGTAACGATCAAAAACAGTGAGGTTTCAGGAACCTTACATTCCAACACTGCTAATGGATTGATGGGCGGATTAGTTGGGCAAAACCAAGGACAACTAACGATTGAAAATAGTGTCTCTCGTGTTACTTTTACTGGAGGAGGCTCTTACACCTTAAATATAGGAGGGTTAGTTGGTGAAACCAGTAGTGAGGTCACAATCACTGATTCTAGAAGTGAAAGTCACACCGCAATCAATTCAGCGAGTGGGACATATCGTGGTGGTATGATTGGTCGAGTCACATTCTCAGGGAATGTGATGATCCAACGAAGCATCAATGCTAGTGATATGCGGGGAAATAACAGTATTGTCGGTGGATTTATCGGAAGAATGTCAGGAACTGCTCGAATCGAAGAAAGTTACCATAATGGGCATGTCCAAGGAAGTACAAGTCTAGGAACCGCAGCATTCATCGGCTTGACTGAAGGCGGTGGAGCCCTTGGCATCATGGATAGTTATAGTATTGGTTCTTCCAACGGTAATGGAGTGATCGGAGTCAATCAACTAGCAAGTAATGTTACGTTGAATCAACTCTTTATCGCTGGTTTCACGGGAGGGCAACCAATTACCTCAGATACGACAGGTATCACTGCGACCAATGTTTATTATGATTCCAGTACCACGAATAAAGCAACAACGACAGGTGTAGGGGAAGCGAAAACTACGCTAGAGTTGATCGAATCAACAACCGCTATGTTAGGTTTTGGGAATCGTTGGCGGACCGATTTTTCAGTCGCTCAACGAACGAATAAAACCTACCCTTACCTGAGTTGGCAGACCCAAGGCGCGCAACCGGTAATGTTTTTTGACAGCATCGATCCAATGGTCGATCGTCAAGTAACGGGTAATCAAGTGTCGGTAACATTAGATCTACAAAATGAGCCATTGAAACTATTCAATCCATATAGTTCTGGCTTAGCTGGTGAAGCGACAACAGGAACCTTCACTTTCAATCGTGGATCTATTGCAAGAGTGTCGATTGGTGTCATCAATCAGCAAGGCGTCGTTGGATTTACCGCACGGCGAATGACGGCGACGAGCGCTCGTAATCCAATCGCTGGTAGCGATCATGATCCGGAGATTGAAAAAAATGATTTTCTTGAAGGCGAAACGACACAGATCAAAGCAGCTGCACCTAACCAAGGGTATCGTTTTGTTGGATTCAGTGTAACTGGTGCGGGGAGTTCAGTTTCCAACATCGATTTGAACGCACGAACAGCGACAGTAACGATTGGAACTGAAAACACGGTCATCACAGCAGAATACGCCTCAACGATTATCCATAATGCCGATGATCTCGGAAAGTTTTTACGAAGTGAGTCTCCTTATGATGCAAACGACCAGACTTACACGATCGAACCAGAAACAAATCAAACGATCGACATGTCAGGAGAAGGTGATTTTTCAGGACGTAGTCAATTTTCTGGTCATCTGATCGGAAATGGCACGATCATCAAAAATCTTTCATTAGTATCTCAAAATGCCTCCCTTGGATTGATCCAAACAATCAATGGCAGTAATCTTTCACGAATCGAGAATCTGACCTTAGCTGGTATCTCGCTGAATAATACACGATCATCATCTAATTCAGCTGGAATCATCGGTCAAGTAGCAAGCGGTAAGTCAGTGGAGCTTGAAAATATCACGATCGATGAGAGTAGCCGAATCTTAGCGAATCAACCGAATGGAAGTGCAGGGTTGATTGGGAATAATATGGGTTCAGTAGTGGTCAAAAACAGTGAGGTTTCAGGAACGTTACACTCCAACACAGCTAATGGACTAATGGGTGGACTTGTTGGTAAAAATGACGGTCCATTGACCATTGAGAGTAGTCTTTCTCGAGTTACTTTTACTGGTGGTGGTTCATATACATTAAATATCGGTGGACTAGTGGGCGAAACCAGTAGTGAGGTAATAATCACTGATTCTGTAAGTGAAAGCCAAACAGCAATCAATTCATTGAGCGGAACATATCGAGGTGGAATGATTGGTCGAGTGACCTTCTCAGGGGATGTCACGATCCAACGAAGTATCAATGCCGGTGATATGCGAGGAAATAACAGTAATGTGGGCGGATTTATCGGAAGGATGTCAGGAACTGCTAAAATCGAGGAAAGCTATCACAATGGACATGTCCAAGGAAGTACAAGTCTAGGAACTGCTGGGTTCATAGGTATGACCGAAGGCAATGGCGCACTCAGTGTCGTGGATAGTTATAGCATTGGCTCCTCCAATGGCAATGGTGTGATCGGGATCAATCAATTAACGGATCGAGTGACACTCAGCCAACTATTTGTTGCAGGTTTTACAGGGGTACAGCCAATTACCTCAGATACGACAGGTATTACTGCGACCAATGTTTATTATGATTCCAGTACCACGAATAAAGCAACAACGACAGGTGTAGGGGAAGCGAAAACTACGCTAGAGTTGATCGAATCAACAACCGCTATGTTAGGTTTTGGGAATCGTTGGCGGACCGATTTTTCAGTCGCTCAACGAACGAATAAAACCTATCCGTATCTCAGTTGGCAGACGCAAAATACGCAACCATCGATGTTTTTTGATAGCATCGATCCAATGGTCGATCGTCAAGTGACGGGCAATCAAGTGGCGGTCACGTTAGATCTACAAAACGAGCCTTTAAAACTATTTAATCCATACAGCTCTGGCTTAGCTGGTGAAGCGACAGCAGGAACCTTCACTTTCAATCGTGGATCTGTTGCAAGAGTATCGATTGGTGTCATCAATCAACAAGGAGTGGTTGGATTTACCGCACGGCGAATGAGTTTGACACTGGTCCGTGATCCCTTGGCAGGAAGTGCAGCTGATCCAAACGCTGACCGAACGAATTTTATCGAAGGGGAAACCACAACGATTCAGGCGGCTGAAGCAAATGCAGGGTATCGCTTTGTTGGATTTAGCGTGACTGGCACAGGGAGTACGGTGACAAGATTTGATCAGGAAAATCGAACGGCTACTTTCACGATGGGGACAGAAGATGCAACAGTGACGGCAAATTATGTACAAACGGTCATACGAACGGCAGAAGATCTAAGTCGCTTTCTGAATAGTCAAGCGCCTTTTGATAAAGATGATGAAAACTATTCGATTGAACCAGAAGATGGAATAGCAATCGATATGGCAAATGCAGGTACTTTTTCTGGTAGACAAGTATATGGAGCGAAATTGATCGGTAATCATGCAGTCATCAAGAATTTGACGTTGACTAGTGGAGAAATAGACTTAGCATTTATTCGCTCAGTCGGAAACGATCCTTTACGAATCGAGAATCTAACATTTGAAAATTTACGAGTGACGAATACTAGAGGTCAGTCATTTACCAACTATACTGCAGGAGTGATTGCCGTAATCAGCGCAGGAAGTATTGTTGAACTTGAGAATATCAGAATGGACAGTAGCAGTAGTATTCTTTCAAACCAGTCGAATGGGAGCGGGGCTTTCGTTGGAAACAACAGTGGACAACTAACGATTACGAATGGTCAAGTCTCAAGTAATCTTCACTCGAATACTTCAAACGGTTTACTAGGTGGTCTCGTTGGTCGCACGACAGGAGTGCTTACCATGAGTCATTCTAGTTCAAAAGTGAATTTTACTGGTGGTAATAATTACTCCTTGAATCTAGGAGGATTGATCGGTGAAGTATCTGGTACAGTAACGATCATTGATACGCATAGCGAGACTCGCTCAACGGTCAATTCTTCAATATCTAGCTATCGTGGAGGGTTGATTGGCTATGTTACAGGAAATGGTCAAGTACACATTGAACGAAGTATCAATTCGAGTGATCTTCGAAGCGGAAATAGTTATGCTGGTGGATTTATTGGTCGTTTAGCAGGAAATGTGACGATTAATGAGAGTTATCACAGTGGCTATATTCTTGGAAATGTTGCTAATGGTTCTGGTGGATTTATTGGTAGGATTGAAGACAGTGGTCAGTTAGTGATGACCGATAATTATGGTGTTGGTTCATCAAATGGACAAGGAGTGATCGGAGCGATAAGTGCAACTGCAACCGCACAGCTCACGAATTTATTCGTCGCAGGATTTACTGCTGGAGAACCGATTTCGAATACTACCACAGGAATTACAGCAAACAATGTTTATTTTGATGCAAGCACTACAAGAAAAACGACGACAAGTGGTGTGGGTGAAGCGCGTAGCACTACAGGATTGATCGATGCAACCATAACGGAGCTTGGGTTTGGTGAAAAGTGGTTCACAGGTTTTGCTTTGGGGAGCAGTGCCAATCGAACATACCCATACTTGAAGTGGCAGACGAATGGGGCACAAACTTCCGAGTTCTTCAACTCGATCCAACCAGAAGTAGATACAGCTGTTTCAACAAACCAAGTAACAGTAACTTTAGATCTTACAGGACACCCTGTTCGCTTATTCAATCCATATCAAGCGGACTTGGCAGGAGAGGTCACAACAGGTACATTCCAGATCAATCGGAATAATGCCGAGCGTTTTTCAATCGGGGTCATCAATGAACAAGGCATCATTGGCTTTACTGGTATCGGAAATTACACAGATATCCAGCCGAATAGCCAAGTCTTGAACTATGGATATGGAGAAACGGATTATCAGGCAAAAGACTTTGTCAAAGTCTTCAAAGATCAAACTGAAACAGATGATTATGACGCGCGTTTTGTAAGTTTCCCAGATTCACTGAATGGTCAATCTGCACGTGTAGAGGTTTCAAAAAATGGCACAGTATTGGCTACGATCGATGTACCAGTCACTTATCAGTTTGGTCATTCGTTAAATGTAAGAGGAATTAGTTTTCAAGGAACAGACCTACGAGCAGCAACTTTAAGCTTGAACAGTGATCAAACGCAAATTGTTGCGACCTATAATAGTGCATTAGCTGGAACTTCGGTTCATTCCTATTTTGGAAATGATATGTACTATCAAATCAGGCACTATAACCAAGTAACTGTTTCTAATGGTCCAATGAATGCACAAACGCCAGATTTCGATTTTTCTGTTAATGGTAATCAAAGGTTGGATACCTTGAATGGTTTCGGAACAAATCGAAGACTATCAGTGGCGAAAGGCGATATCGTAGAAATTTTCCATGCGGAAGCCAATGGCAGACTGGACAATATCAAAGATAATGTGGTGCAACCAAGGATATCGGATAATCGAAGCCGTTATCAAATCACTGCGAATGGATTTGAACGAATAAACATCGATCGTTTAAATCCAAGTGAACAAAAAACAGTGTTAGGAATGTCTCGTGAAGATATGGATCGTCAAATTGGACGATATTTAGATATCAGTCAATATCCTACCTTGAAAATTGAAGGTTTCACTCAATATCCCGATACGTCCAAAGAAGGAACGACGACTGGCAAGATCGTTGTCAGCGAGTCATTGGTTAATGGTGAAAAAGCCACATGGGAATATACCGTTCCTTTTGTGGTGGAAAGTGATCCAGCGATCCATGTAACGTTACCAGTCCGAATGGCTTTTGACGTCTTAGACGATCAAGTGACTAGTGATGATTATCAGGTGATCAATCATTCGACAACGACAGAATTGACAGTTTCCTTCCATACCAAAAACGATGTGGAGTTAGCAAGTACTTCGAATATTGTCTTTTTAGATTCATCGGAACAAGAAGCGACGAGCGAATCAATGTTTTTATATTTGCAACGAATCGGTGCGACGCCATCTGACAAGCCGTTAGTTGGACAAGCAAGTACTTTTGCTGGTGCACAATGGACCGAATCAGTGCCATCAGATTCCCAAATGTCACTTGGTTTTACAGGGAAATATTTTGGTGATCCCACACAAAATAATAAAGTAACAGGCAAGTTGAGTTTACACTTTGCTGCGAAGATAAATTGAACACACACAAGAAGGTGAACATGATCACACAGGAAACACAGAAAATAACTGAAAAAAATGAACAACAAAAGAAAAAAAGATTACTGGCGCTTCTTTTATTATTGCTTACGATCGTTGCGATTGGTTGGTATTGGTATGTCAATAACCAACCAACGCAGATTTTGTCGGACGATTTTCCGGAGATCAAACATGCGGAAAAAATGACAGGCGACCAATTGAAAAAATATGCCAATCAAGCGGTAGATGATAGTAATGTAACTATCAATGTGTATCCAGAAGTCAGTGTCAATGCGGATGGAAAAACGGGCAATATCTGGATCCAAAACTTGCCGACCAATCGTTATGGGCAACAAGCAATATTGTCCATGAAGGATTCTAAAGAAACATTATATGAAACAGGCTTATTGGAGCCTGGATATGAAGTAACTGAATTGACATTGGCAAAAGAGTTAACGACAGGCACGCATCCAGGAGTAGTAGAATTAGAGTTTTATGATTTAGAAAATAAAAAGCTTATGGGTAAAACGACGGTTGACGTGACCATCAATGTCAATCAATAAAAACGGAATAAAGCAATCATGCTTTAGGATATAAAGACATAAATAAAGGAGAAAACAAAATGAAAGTAAAAAATATTCTAGCAACAGGTTTGATGTTCGGCACGATTTTAGCAGCAGGGGCCAGTGTTCAAGCTGATGTGATCATCAATGGGGATGACCAGACGATTGATAATTCATTAGGTGGATCGATCGATAAGACGGCAGATGTGGCAATCGATGGAACTTTAGGATTTGACAACACAGATCCGGAGGCACCGGAACCAGGCAATCCAGATAAATGGTTGAATGTGACGTTACATTTAAAAGCGGTCTTCTTCACTGAGCCAGAAGACTATAAGACAATTCTAGGTGGAGAGCATAAGATCACCAATCATTCCGGTCGTCCAGTAAAAATCAGTCTAGGAAATTACACAGTTTCTTCTGGAGATATCTCAGCAATCGATCGGTTAACATTGGTTGGTAGTTTAGGAGCCAGCAATCTTTTGATTGAAAATGGTTCGGTAAATACAACCATATCAGAAGACTTTATGACTTTAGCTTCACCGAATGCACGTCCTGGTGATTTAACAGGAGCTAGTACAGCGACGTTTACTTTTGAAGGAGATGTTGATACTGATGTTCTTGATTTTCCAACGGATAAAGGATCAATCTCAATTGCAAGTACGTTGACACTGAATATTGAAGCGCTAGATGAAGCTGGAGATCCGTATCCATAGTTCAAATCGTGAGGTGATTGGATGAAACAAAAAAAACAAACAATTCTTTGTTTGTTCATGGTTTTAGGTCTATTGATCATTGGATTGCCACAAACGCACATAGAAGCTAGTTCTAATAACATTGAAGTCACTGGAGAACTAAAGTTTGACTCAAATGGGACACAAGAAACAAGCCCTACGAAGCCGGATACCGGTGATCCGAAAGAATCAGTGACTCCAAGCGCACCGCCTAAAAAAAACGTTTTACCACCATTGGGAGAACAAATACAAGTATTGTACGTTTTGACAGGCGTGATTTTGATTTTGATCGTTCTTGTTAGTTATCAAATTATTCGTGACAAGCGACGAAATCCAAAAAAAATGAGTGAAATCATTGTGAACTATTCATCGAAGGAATAAATAAAAACCGTAGATTGAAGGATCTACGGTTTTTTTTATAAAAAAATAGCTTTAAAACAGTATGATCAACATTTTCGCTAATTAGAATTATTTGTTAAAAAAATCACTTGACTTAGAGTTCGGTTCAAGGTGTATGATTAAGCAGAAATAAAGGAGGGAAATCTATGTTATTAAAACAAATAAAAGGTCCTCAAGATCTGAAACAAATGACGCAAGAAAAGCTTCAACAAGTGGTAGAGGAAGCACGTGCCGCGTTATTAGAAAAAATCAGCCAATACGGTGGGCATAATGGCCCCAACCTAGGTGTTGTTGAAATGACGGTGGCGCTACATTATGTGTTCGATTCACCAAAGGATCAATTTGTTTTTGATGTCTCACACCAAACCTATGTGCATAAAATGTTGACAGGAAGAGCACAAGCGTTTTTAGACCAAGCGCATTATCAGGAAGTCTCGGGTTACACGAACCCATTAGAAAGCGAACATGATCTCTTCACGATCGGGCATACATCGACTTCATTGTCTTTAGCAAATGGTCTAGCTAAGGCGAGAGATTTGAAAAACGAAACAAATAATGTCATTGCAGTGATTGGCGATGGGTCTTTATCAGGTGGTTTAGCCTATGAAGGTTTGAACAATATTTCTGAACTAGGTACGAATACGATCATTATCGTCAATGATAATGACCAGTCGATCGCAGAAAATCATGGGGGACTTTACAAAAATCTCAAAGAGCTAAGGGAAACGAATGGTCAGGCCACGAACAATTTCTTTAAAGCCTTAGGACTTGATTATCGTTATCTTGATGCAGGCAATGATTTAGCTGCTTTGATCGAGTTATTCGAAGAAGTAAAAGATCAAAAAGAGCCGGTTGTGTTGCATATCCATACCGTTAAAGGAAAAGGGTTCTCCTTTGCAGAAGAAAATCGCGAAAAGTTCCATGCGGGAGGGCCGTTTAGTCTCGAAACAGGCGAGTATCTGCGATCGAAAGGGGCAGAAACCTACAGCAGCCTAACAACAGACTTCTTATTGCACAAAATGGAGGAAGATCCGACAGTTGTGGCAGTAAACGCAGGCACACCGATGATTTTATTTTCACCGGAACAGCGTCAACAAGTCGGCGCACAATTTGTTGACGTAGGGATTGCCGAAGAACATGCGGCGACGATGACTGCTGGATTAGCCAAAGGCGGGGTAAAACCTATATGGGCAGTCCATTCACCGTTTTTACAAAGAAGTTACGATCAAATCTCTCATGACTTAGCATTGAATCGCTTATCGGGTACGATCCTCGTGACACTTGCTTCTGTAAATGGAATGAATGATGAAAGTCATTTAGGGATCTTTGATATTCCATTTTTGAGTCATATCCCAAATCTAGTATACTTAGCACCGACAACTAAAGAAGAATACTTAGCGATGCTTGAATGGTCGATTGATCAAACGGATCGATTAGTGGCAATCCGCGTACCAGTCGGCCCAATCACTTCTTCTGGTGAAGTAGATCGAACAGATTACAGTCAATTATATAAGAACAAAGTCATCCAAAAAGGCGAAAAAGTAGCAATCATGGGTGTAGGTAATTTTTATGGTTTGGCAGAAGAAGTGGCTGTTGAATTGAAGAAAGCTCTCCAACTAACGGCTACGGTGATTAATCCAGCGTTCATCTCTGGTTTAGATACTGAATTGCTGGATGAACTTAAAGAAACGCACGATGTAGTTGTCACACTTGAAGATGGTATCTTGGAAGGCGGCTACGGTCAAATGGTCGCTGGCTATTTAGGAGATGCAGCGATCCGTGTGCAAACTTACGGCTTAGATAAAGCCTTTCATGATCGCTATGAAACAACGGAACTATTAGCGGAAAATGGTTTGACAGTAGAGAATATCGTGAAAAATATTGAAGAAACGCTCGCCGATCAACGTTAGTCAAGTCGAAGAAGTGCTGATTTTCGGAGAGAGAGTTAGAACTAGGCGAGCTTACGCTTGAATCAAATTTACATCAAGTTTATAAATAAAATAATTGAACAAGTAATTACTGAAACAGTGGGTTGCTTTCAATGCTGAGGATATCGCATTGAGGCAAGCCACTGTTTTTTTATAGAAATATTTATCTGAAAATCATTAGAAAATTTACACAAAAAATATATATTCCTACAAAGAATTTACTTAAAGTTAATCAGAAGTAAAAAGTGATTTTCTACAATTAGCAGTATAGAAAGAACAAAGGAGTGAAAGCATGTTAAAGCTAGATGGTATTAGTAAGACGTTTAATCATCATAAAGTTTTAAAAGAAATCAATGTATCGATCGATAAAGGTGAGATCGTTTCAATACTCGGTGCTTCGGGTTCAGGAAAAACAACTTTATTGAATATTATCCTTGGATTGGAGCAACCAACAAACGGTCAACTACTTTATGATGGCGAAGATATCACAAAACAGGTCATGGAAAAACGACCATTTAATATTGTCTTTCAAGACTATGCTTTATTCCCTAACCTAAGTGCTTATGAAAATTTGGTCTACGGGTTGCGAAAACAAAAAAATATCACTTCTAAAGAAGAATTACAAGAGTTGATCGATCTATTGGATTTGAATGATCATTTGGATAAACGCATTCACCAATTATCTGGCGGGCAAAAACAACGGGTGGCATTAGGTCGGACTCTGGTGATGAAACCCCAAGTATTGTTACTTGATGAGCCATTAAGTGCATTGGACGGTGTCATCAAAGAATCGATCAAAGAACGTATCCAATTGATTGCAAAAAAACTGAACTTAACGACGATCATCGTCACACATGATCCAGAAGAGGCATTGACCCTTTCTGATAAAATCATGGTTTTGAAAGATGGTCGGATCGCACAATACAGTACACCGAAAGATATCGTGACAAATACGATGGAACCCTTTGTACAGGCATTTATTGTCGATCAGCTAAAAATCAAACGACGCAATATTGAACGGATCTTTACTCAAGCAACCGGCGTAGTTCATGAAAAAGTGGTTCGCTTCTCATGAGAAGGATGAAAATAGAAACGCTATTACCAACGATTATCTTATTTGGTTTTGTCCTCGTATTGTTTTATCCATTAGCGAATGTTTTGAAAGAAGCGTTGACTGTTGAAGGCAGCTTTTCCTTTGAGCTGTTCCGAGAACTAGCAAGGGACTTCGATTGGCTAAATGCGTTAAGTAATAGTTTGCTCATTGCTGGGATCACAGCGATTTTTGCGACCTTCTTTGGCTTTTGGTTTGCTTACGGGATGCACTTTACGAATCTACCTAAAGGATTCAAGTGGATGATTGAGAAATGCTTTATATTGCCAATGTTATTACCGACCATCACATACGGCTTTGTGTTGATCTATTCTTTTGGTCGTCAAGGATTATGGACGCGTTTGTTCGGTCAAGAGTTGTTTTCGATCTATGGAAAATCAGGTGTGATCTTAGGGTTACTGATCTATACGATCCCAGTGACTTTCTTGTTGATGAATGACGCCATGAATTATTTGGATAAACGCTATTTGACGGTATCCAGATTGATGGGAGACGGATTTTTTAGAGGATTGAAAATCACGATCCTGCAACCGTTGGGCAAAACATTTGGTGTTGCTTTCGTCCAAGCCTTTTTCATGGGGTTTACTGATTTTGGTATACCTGTAGCGGTAGGTGGTCGAGAACCCTTTATCACGACTTTATTGTATGAGTATTTTATGGGGTCGATTCCAGACTTTAATCGCGGAGCCGTCATTGCACTGATCATGTTAGTTCCTTCGATCATTAGTGTTCTGTTTTTGCGTAAGATCCAAAAAAATGATCATGCAACCCCCGGGACAAATACGTCAGTAAAAAGCAACCCTGTCAGAGATTTTTTCTTTGGTGTAGGACTGACAGTTGGTGGCCTGTTTATTGTCGGAGTCTTCCTCGTGATGTTCCTTCTTCCTTTTGTCGAAGGGTGGCCCTTTGATATGACTTTTACCACACGCCATATCGAAGCGTTCCTACAAACGTCTGATTTAAGAAGAACGTTGAATACAGGGATTTTCGTTGCCCTATGGACGGCGCTGTTTGGAACAGTAATTGCTTATTTGGCAGCAATTTTCACCGCTAGATCCACAAAACAAAGCGTGATCACAAAAACGATCGATAGTCTCGCTTCTGTCACGAACTCGATTCCAGGTATGGTTTTAGGGATTGCCTATTTGCTGGTGTTTAGCGGAACGACTCTTCAAAGTACGATCAGTATTTTGGTGATTGCCAACATGGTGCATTATTTTGCAACTCCTTATCAGTTAGCGAAAAGTGCCTTATTAAAAATGAATCCCAACTGGGAAAATACAGCGAAGATGATGGGGGATAGTTGGCTTGATATAGTGATTCGAATCATTCTTCCAAATTCAAAGCGGACGATCGTTGAGATGGCTTGTTACTATTTTACAAATTCGATGGTTACGATCAGTGCAGTGGTGTTTCTGACAAGTGCCCGAACGATGGTGATCACGACCAAAATCAAAGAATTACAGCATTTCGGCAGATTCACAGAAATCTTTATCCTATCCATCCTATTATTGTTGATCAATTTAACTGCAAGAATACTTGCACAATCTATCATGAGGAGATTTGAAGCAAATGAAAAAATTAGTTCAAAAAGGGTTCATTTATCTGTCATTCGTCAGCGCTTTAGGAATTTTAGGGGCGTGTAGTACGTCAAATGCAAGTGAGAATGCCAATGACAACAATGAAAAAGTCATCATCTACACCAACGCAGATGAAGAGCCGGTTCAAATCATCAAAGATGTCCTTGATTCGAATGGATTTGAAAACCAATACTTGCTACAATCCTTCGGCACTTCGGAATTGAGCGGAAAACTTTGGGCAGAAGGCACAGATATTGAAGCGGATCTAGTGACAATGAGTACGTTCTATTTGGATGGTGTCCAAGAAAATGAACCGATATTCAAAGAATTGGCGTTAGAAGTCCAACCGATGGATGATCTGCCAAACTACCAAGCACCGATGACGACACAAGAAGGTGTCATTTTCTACAATACTCAAGCACTGAAAGAAGCGGAGTTACCTGTACCGACGAGTTTAGCTGATTTAGCTGATCCAATCTACGAAGGGCAACTAGCGATTTCTGATATCAACCATTCCTCAACAGCTTGGTTATTGTTCCAAGGATTGATTGATCAATATGGAGAGACAAAAGCGCAAGCGATTTTAGCCGATATTTATGACAATGCAGGCGACCATATTGAAGCGTCTGGTTCGGGTCCGTTGAAAAAAGTCCGCGTCGGTGAAGTGGCGTTGGGTTTTGGGTTACGTCATCAAGCAATCA
>Ga0256408_1000674_pt1 | contig 22658 bp, 19 predicted proteins | sample PhyAR1_FD_185998 | JGI IMG/M metagenome (GOLD analysis project Ga0256408, IMG submission 185998) | Leaf surface microbial communities from alfalfa plants in UC Gill Tract Community Farm, Albany, California, United States - DLSL A.R1 | ecosystem: Host-associated > Plants > Phyllosphere >...
CACCATTTCGTAAACTTTATTGGGATTCAACAGCCATTTTGCGCCCGCTTCTGCTTTGATCACTTTGTTGACTGGACACCCCATATTGATATCAATAATGGCAGCTTTAGTGTTTTCTTCCACAAATTTGGCTGCTTCCACTAATGTTGCTTTATCTCCGCCGAAAATTTGAACACTTAGCGGATACTCACGATCATCAATGTATAACATTTCTAATGTTTTTTTATTTCTAAATTGGATTCCTTTGTCACTAATCATTTCACAAACGACTAATCCAGCGCCAAATTCTTTCACTGTTACGCGAAAAGCAGCGTTGCTGATTCCTGCCATTGGAGCAACGACCACTCGATTAGGAATCTCCACATTTCCTATTTTCCACATAGTAGTTCCTCCCATTATTCATTCGTATTCCGAATCGCTTCATCTCTTAGTTCAATTAGATCAGCTTCACTATACTGATACTTGTTTCCACAAAATTGGCAAACCGCTTCTGCACCATGATCTTCTTCAATCATCGCATTGATTTCATCCACGCCCACAGCAATGATTGCTGTACCAAACTTTTCTTTAGAGCAATTACATTGAAATTGAACCGGCATTTTTTCTAAAATTTCTACTTCATCTTCCCCAAGTAGACGTTCCAAAATTTGTTCCGGTGTTTCTCCTTGATCTAATAATTGCGAAATCATCGGAACTTCTTGAAGACGTTTTTCAATAAAATCAATGGTTCCCTCATCTGCTCCAGGCATAACTTGGATCATAAAACCGCCTGCTACTTTCACCGATTCATCTGTATCCACTAAAACACTTAAACCAACAGCTGAAGGAATTTGCTCAGAAACTGCCATAAAATAGGTGAAGTCTTCACCTATTTCTCCTGAAACAATCGGTGTTTGTCCTGAAAATGTTTCCTTCAAACCCAGGTCTTTAATAACCGTGAAAATCCCTTGATCTCCTACTGCTCCACGAACGTCAATTTTGCCATTTTTATTCAGCTTGAGACTTACATGTGGATTCTTGATATATCCTTTTGTGCGACCATTGCCATCACTGTCTACAACAATCGCACCAGCAGGCCCGTTGCCTTGTATTTTTACTGTTAATTTATCTTCACCTTTTAGTGTAGCACCTAATAACAATGCACCAATCATCGTCCGTCCAAGCGCTGCTGTAGAAGAACTCCACGTGTCATGACGACGTTGGGCTTCAGCCACCGTATCAGTAGCACAAACAGCATAGGCACGGATAGAACCTTGGTAACAAAGTGCTTTTACTAAGTAATCGTTCATTATTTTCCCTCTTCTCTGGCTACTTTTTGTCCATTGCTCTGATGATACTAGGAATCAAACCATTTTTCAACCATCTCAGCTTAAAAATTCATTCGAGCATAAAAGCAGGAAAACGCCTCGAATGTCGAGACGTTTTCCTTTTACTAATTAGCTTATGAGCGAACAGCTTATTTGTAACGATCTTCAAAATGGTTATGATCGTACTCAGTATCCTTTTTTTGATCTTCTTGAGCGTCATCCGAATGTTCTTCTTCAGAACGTACTTCTTTTTCAGCTCTTTCTCCGGCTGCTTTCACTGCTTGTGCTTCGTCATTCAATTCTTGTTTTGCTGCGTCAAATTCTTGTTTTTCTTCAGCTTGTTTTTGAGCATCTTTTTCTTCAAGCGCTCGTTTTGCCTCTTCAAATGTTTGAGCTTTTTCACTAGGGAATTGACTGTCAATCACATCTTGAGGCATTACACCTTCTTCAAACAATGATTTAATGCTGCGAGCATCTAAAGTTTCGTACTCTAATAGTTTTTCTGCAATCAGTTTGTGTTGTTCACGATGCGCTTCGATGATTTCATGCGCTTTTTGGTGAGCTTTTGTCAAGATATTGCGCACTTCTTGGTCAATTTCAAAGGCCACTTGTTCAGAATAAGCTTTCGTTTGACCGTAATCACGTCCCACAAACACTTGATGATTCCCTTCGTATTGAACTGGACCTAATTTGTCACTCATTCCATATTCAGTTACCATACTGCGAGCAATACCTGTTGCTTGTTCAAAGTCATTGGAAGCGCCAGTTGATTGGACACCGAAGATTATTTCTTCTGCTGTTCGTCCACCAAGCAAACCAACGATTTGTTCGAACATATCTTCTTTAGTCATTAAGAACTGATCTTCTTTCGGCAAAGCGATCATGTATCCGCCAGCGCGACCACGAGGAATGATAGTTACCTTGTGTACGACACGAGCACGGCTTAAAACTAAACCAACAATCGTGTGACCGGCTTCGTGATAAGCAACCATTTCGCGTTCTTTTTTGCTGATAACGCGATCTTTTTTCGCTGGTCCGGCAATGACGCGATCTTCTGCTTCGTCTAAATCAGAAGCGTCAATTTTCTTTTTATTACGACGGGCAGCTACTAAAGCAGCTTCGTTTAATACATTTTCCAAATCTGCACCGGCAAATCCTGGGGTTTGCTGCGCAACCACTTTCAAGTCAACATCGTCAGCCAATGGTTTGTTGCGAGCATGAACTCGTAAAATGGCTTCACGACCTTTAACATCTGGACGACCGACTAAAATCTGACGGTCAAAACGTCCCGGACGCAATAATGCCGGATCCAAAACATCTGAACGGTTAGTAGCTGCAATGACAATGACTCCTTCGTTGCCATCAAAACCATCCATTTCTACTAATAATTGGTTCAGTGTTTGTTCACGCTCATCATGTCCACCGCCCATACCGGCGCCACGTTGACGACCGACTGCATCAATTTCATCAATGAAAATAATGGCAGGAGCGTTTTTCTTCGCAGTTTCAAATAAGTCACGGACACGGCTAGCACCGACCCCAACAAACATCTCTACGAAGTCTGAACCGGAAATCGAATAAAATGGTACACCGGCTTCACCGGCAACTGCTTTAGCAAGCAATGTTTTACCGGTCCCTGGAGGGCCTTCTAATAAGACCCCGGCTGGAATTCGAGCACCCAACTCCACGAAACGGCGAGGATCTTTTAAGAATTCCACCACTTCGACAAGTTCTTGTTTCTCTTCTTCAGCGCCAGCTACGTCAGAGAAACGGATGCGATTGGCTTTTTTGTCTGCTTCTTTGGCTTTTGATTTTCCAAAGTTCATAACGCGGCCACCACCGCCACCGCCGCCACCTTGTTGTCCCATCATCATGTAGAACAAGAAGAAGAAGAAAACTAATGGTAGTAAACTGAAAATCAATGACAGCCAAGCACCACTTGTGGATTGTTCTTTAACTACTAGTTTCACATCATTATTTTGCGCAGCCTCTTGAATTTTCGCTAAGGTTGTTTCGCTAGGTAAAACTGTAGTAGTAAAGCCTTTTGAGGTTGCTTGAGTAGAGCCCCATAGTGAAAGACCGCCTGTGTCTTTAATTTCTTGTTTTTTCTTATACTCTCCAGTGATACGATAGACGCCATTAGTTGGCTGAATCGTCATGTCTTTTACTTTTCCATCATCTAATTGTTGGTGGAATGTTGAATAATCAATGTCCGGCGATTGTTGGTCTTTATTTCCAAAAATGAAATAGACCACCATGACCATCGCTAGTACTACTAATACGTAATACAAGCCATTTTTCATGCCGCTATTCTTTTTGTTCATGCCTGTCCTCCTCTAATAGTAATCGTCATATTTACGTAATTGTTTAATCAATTCTGACCTTTATATTGTAACACAAGTATTTCCCGGATAGATATTATTTTGTTTCATAAATTTCAGGTTTTAAAACACCGATGTACGGTAAATTGCGATAAGTTTCGGCATAATCCAGCCCGTAGCCTACAACAAATTCGTTTGGTACATTAAAGCCGACGTAATCCGCTTCGATGTCCACTACGCGACCTTCCGGTTTATCTAATAAGGTAACAATTTTTACAGAAGCTGCTTTGCGATACTTGAATAAATCAACTAGATATGCCAGTGTTCGACCACTGTCAATAATATCCTCTACGATTAAAATATGTCTACCTTCAACATTTGTGTCTAGATCTTTAACAATTTTAACTTCACCGGATGAAACAGTAGCGTTGCCGTAACTGGAAACGTCCATAAAGTCTAACTCTAAGTAAGTATTGATGGCACGCGTTAAGTCTGCCATAAAGGGCACAGCGCCTTTTAAGATGCCTACAACCAAAGGATTCTTCCCTTGATATTCAGCTGTTAATTGTTGGCCAAGTTCAGCTGTCTTGGTCGAGATTTGTTCTTGTGAGATTAAAGTTCGTTCAATATCTTTTTCTAGCATAACGCTCTCCCTCCGCCTTTACTCCTTTGTTTTAAAAAGGAGTCTGTAGTGTATTTTATCAGTTTCCTCTGGAATACTCAAATAGGAATTTACGAAACCAGGAAGCCAGATAATTTCTGCCGTCGCTGACGTGACCACCCAAGCCCGTTCCCGCAAGTCATTTGGTATTTTCGCATCAATAAACCAGCGACTAAGTTTCTTCGTTAATCCTTGTTTCAGCTTGATTTTATCGCCCGCTTTACGATGACGGATCAGCAAAGGTAATTCAATGTCTACCGGAAGGTTAAGTGTCTCTTCTGGCCATGCTGCAATTTGTTCAGGAATTTTTAAAGAATTGTCGGCAGTGAAACCAAGCCACTCTGTTTCAGACAAAAAAAGACCGGTTTCCAATTGTAAACAATAATCTTTTTGAACTGTTTTCGGCTCAGTTACTTGCTGAAGTACGACTGTTTCATAACGTTTCAACAAGCGCCAATTATTTTCTAAAGAGACGCTCCCTTGAGGTTGTTCGCTTCTTAGTAGTAGCAGTATCTGCTGGACTTGACCTTGATTGACTTGATTGTTCCCTTTAACGAGCAGCTCCTGCAATAAAAATGTTAAAAAAAAGTATTGAAAAGCAGGCGATTCTTGTTGAAACAACGTTAAGGGAAACTGATACCCAGCCTCATTTTTTTTAAGCCAAGCTTTATATTTTAACCGAATTTGTTCTTCAATAAATTGAGCCGCCAAAGTTTGCTGATAGCTAAAGGTCGACATATGTTGTAAAAAGCGGGGATTTTCCGCTTTCAACAAAGGCACCACTTGGTTTCGGATACGATTGCGCATGAAGGCAGCCGTGTGGTTGGTCTGATCTTCAAAATATACGAGCGCCTGATCCTGAGCGTATTGACGAATGCTTTCCTTTGAAAATTCCAGTAAGGGACGCAGCAAGATGCCACCGGCAAATGTTTGTTGACGACGAATACCACCGGCATTGTTAAAAGCCGTTCCTCTTGTCAACTTCATCAAAATCGTTTCTACTTGATCGTCTAAATGATGCGCCGTCATCAGCACTTGATAGTCAGCCGTTTGCATAATCTCCGCAAAAAAACCGTAGCGAAAAGCTCGGGCTCGGGCTTCAATATTTGCTCTCTGGGTTGTGGGCTGCCAATCACCTTGAAAGTAAGGAATTGCATTTTTTTGGCAATAGCTTCGTAAGTAAGCCGCTTCTTTGTCTGATTCTTTTCGCAAATGATGATTAACGTGTGCAACTGCAAATGTAAAGCTTTCTCTTTGAGCCACTGCTGCTATTAAATGCAACAGAACCATGGAATCAACGCCGCCAGAAACAGCCAAAAGCAGTCGCTGATCTTTCTGCCACAGTTTCATTTGGGTTCCATCTTTATAGAATTGCCAGAACATGCTTTTTCCTTCTTTCTCGCTGAGTGATTTTCGATAAAAAAGAGAAAAAGCCAGGCTTTCGCCTAGCTAACTTTTCCTCATTAATTGCGGCGTCCGCCGCGTCCGCCCCGTTTTCCTTCGGTGTTTCTTTTTAATGAAGACAAACGGTCATCGCTATCTTTCAAAAATGAACTCATCAATGAGTCAAAATCTTGTTTTGCATTTGTAGATTGAGATTTAGTAAATGGTTTTTTAGAAGCTGAGCGTTGATTTCTATCTCGGTTATCACAGTTGCTATTTTCACGACGATGAAATTCACGCCTTGGTTGTTCTTGGGGTTGATCTTGAGCTTTACGGATCGATAAACCGATTTTGCCGTCATCACCAACTGATGTCACTTTCACTGTCACTTCAGCTCCGACAGATAATACATCATGAATATCTTTTACAAAACCATTTGAAACTTCACTGATGTGAACCAATCCTGTTTTTCCTGCTCCTAGATCGATAAAAGCACCAAAGTTGGTAATCCCTGACACTTTCCCCGGTAGCTTAGCTCCTACTTCAATTGACATAAAAAAAATGTTCCTCCTATTTTTCCCCTAATAATATTATTGTCGTCATTCAATTTGAACTAGTTGTTTGTTCAACGGATGACTGTGGTTGACTGTTTTGAGTGGTAGACGTTCCATTTTCATTGTCTTCAGAACTGCTATCCAGCTCTGGAATTGGATAAATCTGTTCGCCTTCTTTCGAACCGTAAAGACGGCTGCGAGCTAGTTTTGCTACATATTCATCGTCTTTTAATAACGCAACATCTTGTTTTAACTTTTTGACTTGCTCGTCAATGTCAGCAGATTGAGCCATCGCTTCGTCTCGTTGGTGTTTGAAGGCATGTAAACGATGGTAATCTTTAGCTAGTTGAACACCAGAAAAGATAAAAATAACAAATGCTATCATAAAAATCGCAGCAAGGCGACGACGTCTAAAAATCAATTGTTTTTGCTGTTTTTGAAATTCAGCATATTGTTCTTTGGTATAGTCGTTATTCAAGGCAGCAACTTTTTTTAAGTTCTTCTTGTTTTTCCTCATTTTCCCGCTCCACTCGCTTTTGAATTGTCTGTCTCATTATACCAACATCTTGAAAACTTGTCTAATGTTAATTCATTAAGTTTTCCACTCGTTCTTCAGACAAAATTTGATACATCTTTTGCGCATCCTCTTTCTTAGTGGAATCATGTAATTCGATTACTTTTATTTCAAGTATTTTATTACCAAATTGAATTTTAACTTGATCGCCAACCTTTACGTTGCTGGAAGATTTGGCCAATACACCATTAATTTGAATTCGTCCTTTATCGGCTACTTCTTTGGCAACCGTTCTTCTTTTGATAATTCGTGATATTTTTAAAAATTTGTCTAATCGCATATTTTCACCTTTTCATTCTTAATATTTTAGCGCCAAAAGGTAACGTTAACCATTCTCTAGTTGTAAATAACTTCAGCTTAATAATCATGTAAATAAATACACTTCCGCCGACCACAACACCTAAAAGAGTCACTAACAACGCATGTGAGCGCTGATGGTTTCCAATAATCAATAGTTGAGCTAGCCCTTGAAATACTAGCAACGTTAAGACCATAACGCCCAAGCTTGCCAATAGTTTCTTTAAAAAGTTTCGTTCAAAAAGAAATTGATTGATTGCAGATTGAGTGTAATAACACAACACAGTCAACGTTATCAGTAGACCAGCAATCGTTGATAAACTAGCACCAAATGTCCCCCAACTAACTGTAAAAAAGCTAGTCGTTATCGCTTTTACAATTAGTCCCAACACTGCGGCTAGCAAAGGTTTAAGAAAATGATTCTGACTTTGTGCAATACTTTGATACGCTTGAATGACAGCCATCAATAAAATGGAGAAGACATACACACCTAGCACACCGTTGCCTTTATAATCTTTAAACAAAGTAAAGTTCATATACGGCAGCAGTAAAATCAAACCAACTGTTGCAGCTGCAGCAATTGTCGTTGTTAATCGTAAAAAAACTTTCGCAACTTGTAAAAATTGTTGTTGATCATCTTTCATAAAATATTTTGTCAAACCCGGTAAAAAGGTTGAACTTAAAGCCAACGCCACGACTAACCCTAGCTGCACCAATGGCTGACCACGATCATAGATACCTTTATCAATTTTAGCGGCTAGATCATTTAAACCAAAACGGATCAGCGAGTTTTTCACTACAAAAGAATCCACTAGTTGAAAAAGAATTAAAAACGCACTGTACAAAGAGACAAGACCGCCTTCTAGGAGCAACCGTTTGAATAAATGACCAGCATCCCGGCTAAAATGCCATTGCCGCAAATAAGTCGTACTGCCTGATTGAATTTTTCGATGGTAGTACCACAGAATAAGCAGAGCACTACTACCGCCCAGCAAAGCACCACTCATAGCCACAGTTCCCGTTTTGTATACCGACCAGCCCCAATTTTTAAATGCTAAAGCAGCAGCTAGAATAACTGCAACTCTAACCAACTGCTCCAGCACTTGTGAAATCGCACTGGGTGTCATCAGTAGATGCCCTTGAAAATTGCCACGATAAAATGATAAAATCGGTACCAGTAAAAAAGTAAACGAAACGACTTGAATCAATGGTTTCAGTTGAGGATCACCCATCATTTTAGCAAAATCACCACTGCCAACAAAGATCAAGCCCCAAGCTGCGACGCCTGTTAACAAGACATAAGGAAACAACTGTTGTAGTACTCGTTTTTGTGCCTGTACTTCTGTTTGTTCCGCAACAATTTTGGAAATAAATTGTGGCAGCCCGGACAAGGCCAAGGTCATGGCTATGCCGTAAATCGGGTAAACTTGTTGGTAGACATAAAATCCTTCATCACCAACAAAATTTTGAAAAGGAATCCGATAAAACGCACTGAGGACTTTTGCGATAAAAGAAGCGACCGTTAAAACAAAAGCTCCTTGCATCATCGTCCGCATTTCTTTTTGAGCCATCGTTGTCCTCCTTTAATTGGCGGCAGTTTCTTCTACGTGCTGATATTTTTTTTGCCGCAACGCAGCCGTAAAGGCAGCAACCTCTTGTAACCAAACAGCTTCTTTACTGTCTTTAGGTAGTTTCAGGGTAATCGTCATTTTTTCATTTTCTACTGCTAGATCAGCTTTTAACGTTGTAGCAGCTAACGCTTTAAACAATTGTTCTACAGAATAAAGCTTAGTGCCGACTTTACTTAAGGTAAATTTCACCGTTTGTTGTCTTTTACGAATACTGTCTAGTAATGCTCGATCGCCGTCCATTTTAATTCTGCCAGTCGTTAACAAGTGAGCCACTTCGTCAGGATATTCACCGAAACGATCCAGCAGATCAGCTTCCAGCTCTTCATACATATCCATATTTTCCAATTGACGAATTCGTTTATAAATTTCGATTTTTTGACGTTCATCGGTGATGTAATCAGTTGGAAGATATGCGTTGATGCCCAAATCGATTTCCACCGCTGTTTTTTGATCTTGTACATTTTTCCCCTGCTTGCGAGCTACTGCTTCAGAAAGCATTTGAGCGTACATATCAAAGCCGACAGAATCAATAAAGCCATGTTGTTGTGCGCCTAGCAGATTTCCCGCTCCACGGATGGATAAGTCACGCATCGCAATTTTAAACCCTGAGCCTAATTCCGTGAAATCTTTAATGGCTTCTAATCGTTTTTCACTAACTTCATTTAAGATTTTTTGCTGTTCATACATGAAATAGGCATAAGCGACGCGATTGCTACGACCGACTCGTCCACGTAGCTGATAAAGCGTAGACAGTCCCATATAATCCGCATTTTCAACAAATAATGTATTGGCATTAGGAATGTCGACGCCTGTTTCAATAATCGTAGTAGTTACCAACACATCGTATTGTCGTTCGATAAAATCATACAAGGTATTTTCCAACTGAACTTCCGTCATTTGTCCATGAGCATAAGCAACCCGTGCGTCTGGTACTAGTGCTTGAATTTCTTCTACTTTACGTTCAATAGTATCTATGCGATTGTAAAGGTAAAAGACTTGTCCGCCACGTGCCATTTCTCGTTCAATGGCTTCTCTGATAGCACCGGGATTATTCTCCATTACATATGTTTGAATCGGGTAACGGTTTTCCGGTGGTGTTTCGATGACTGACAAATCACGAACCCCCAGCATAGACATATGCAGCGTCCGGGGAATCGGCGTGGCTGTTAATGTGAGTACGTCCACTTGTGAACGTAATTGTTTTAAGCGTTCTTTATGTTTGACGCCAAAACGTTGTTCTTCATCAATGATTAACAAACCCAAATCACTGAATTTTACGTCTTGGGATAGTAATCGGTGGGTTCCTACAACAATGTCAACTTGCCCTTTACTAATTTTTTCAATCGTTTCATTTTGTTGTTTTTTTGTTCGAAAACGACTTAATAAACCGACTTCTACCGGAAACCCTTCGAAGCGTTCCAGCATCGTTTCATAATGCTGTTGCGCTAAGATGGTTGTAGGCACTAAAAAGGCTACTTGCTTACCACTGCTGATCGCTTTAAATGCTGCTCGCAAGGCTACTTCCGTTTTGCCGTAACCAACGTCTCCTACTAACAATCGATCCATCGGTCGCGGCTGTTCCATATCATGCTTGATTTCAGCTGCACTTCGCAGCTGATCATCTGTTTCCGAATAAGGAAAGGCATCTTCAAATTCTTTTTGATACGCATCATCTGGCGGAAAGGCAAAACCCTTTTCTGATTCTCGAGCTGCGTAAAGTTGAATTAAATCATCGGCGATATCTTCAATTTTTGAAGATACTTTACGTTTTGTTTTGCTCCATTCGCTACCACCTAATTTGTTAATTTTGGGCGTTTTCGCTTCAGAAGCGACAAATTTTTGAATTAAATTTAATTGGGTAACTGGTATGAACAACTTATCCTCGTTCTGATATAAAATCGTCATGTAATCTTGATGAACCCCATCGACTTCCAGCGTTTGCATGCCGATATATTGACCAATCCCGTGATTGGCATGAACGACGTAATCGCCTTTTTTTAAGTCGCTGTAGCTTTTTAGCCGTTCTGCATTAGAGATGGTTTGGCGCCGAGCCCGTTTTTTAGTAGTTGTGTGAAAAATTTCTTTTTCAGTAATTGCGACGATTTTTTCTTTTGGAAGTTCAAAACCGATTTGCAGTGCGCCTTCAATAATTTGTATTTTGCCGTCCAATAATCGATCCCAAGTAGTTGCAACACTTTGGATCGCAAAATCATGAAATAGCTCTTCGACTTTTTGAATCCGTTCTTTAGTAGGAACAAAAACAACTACTGTCTGCTTTTGTTTTTGCCAACGATCCATTTCCGTCTTCAATAATGGCATTTGGCCGAAAAATTGCTGCATGGATCGATATTGAAAATTGTGAACAGCCTGAAATTTCAAATTCCCCATTCCTTTTTGGAAAAGAGAGAAAAAGGTCGTACTAAAAGTGACTTCCCGCAATTGGTCGTGAAAGTTACTACCAAAGGTCTGCTCTGAAAAGACTCGCATTTCTTCTAATTTCATCACGTGCCATTCACCTTCGCCACGTATAATTTCCCGTTCAGTTTCCATCATCCGAGCATAGTCATCTACAAACAGCAAGCTGTCAGCTGGCAGGTAATCCAATAGCGTTGTTTTTTCTTGATATAATAAATCACTGTAATAATGAGCATATTCAGTAGGAATTCCTTGTTCCCAAGCAGCGATTAGTTGACCAAAATAATCTTGTAAAAAGCTGTGTTCTGCGGCTTCTTTTGTCACAGCTAATCTTTTCTTCAAAGCATTTTGCAAATGAGTCACACCATTTTTTAAATCCTCATCTTCATAAACAAGATCCGTCATTGGTGAAATCGTAACCTTCTCCACAGGAGCAACTGAACGCTGCGTATCTGCTTCAAAATAGCGCAATGAATCAATTTCCACATCGAAGAGTTCTGCACGAATCGGATAGGTTTCATTTAGCGGATAAACATCAATGATGCTCCCGCGAATACTAAACTCACCGGGCTTTGCCACTAAAGACTGCCGCTCATAGCCCATCAAAACTAGCTGTTGAGCAACTGCTTCCAGCTCAATTTCTGTCCCTACTTGCCAAGTAAGATGAGCGCTTGCCCATGTGCTTTTTTTCGGTAGGTATCTTCTAAGTCCGGCCACTGGAACTACGACGACTCCCGGTTGATCAGTACTTAAAAAATTGAGTGCTGCGACGCGTTCTGCTCGTGCTTCCGGAGATGAAAAAGCCATTTCAGCTGACAAAACTTCATCAACTGGAAACAGGTGCACTTCTATTTCTGCCAAAAGATTGTGCAAATCTTCCACAAGTTGATTGGCGTAATACAAATTAGGAACAGCAATTACTATCTTCTTTTTGGTTTGTCGCAATGCACCGGCTATTAAAATTGTTTTGGCCGAACCAGATAATCCGGTAATTAACTGGCGAACTGGTTGGGCCAACTGCTGATGCCATAGTTGAACAAGCTCTGTATTAAGAATTCGCTCAATAATATTCACGTATGCTCTTCCTTTCATTTGGTTCTTCTATAATTTTCCATTAAATTGATTCATCGTATCGATAAAGCTGTGTCCTTGGCAAGCGTAAAGTGCTGCTGCTGCTGCTTTTTTTACTGCCAGTAGCATGTCTTCGTAGTTTTCTTTTGAAAAACCGCTTAATACATGATGAATAACTGTATCATTTTTCACGGGACGGCCAATACCGATTTTTATTCTAGGAAAGACATTTGTGCCTAAATGCGCAATAATACTTTTCATACCATTATGACCACCAGCACTGCCTTTTTGTCTCAAACGGATCGTGCCAAGTTCTAAATCCAAATCATCGTATATAACAATCAAATCCGCTGCTGAAGCACCGAAGTAAGTCAATAGAGGCCCGACAGAGCGACCGGATTCATTCATAAAAGTTAGAGGTTTCACTAACATGACTTTTTCAGTACCGATAAAAAAATCTGCGACATCTGCTTCAAATATGCTTTTATTAAAGGATATATGCTGTTGTTGAGCAATTTCATCAAGGGTGATGAACCCGATATTATGCTTCGTTGCTTTATATTTACTGCCAGGGTTTCCCAAGCCAACAATTACTTTCATTGATACTGCTCCTTCTTCTTTGAAATGACAACACAAATGGCTGGACAGCTACATGAGCGTCCAGTGTTGCTTTATTATACCACACAATAAGGGAAACTCGAATCATTTGACTGATTAAGAAAGATGTAAAATTACTTTTATGGAAATTTGATGAAAAAAACCAGAAATTATAAAATAGTGAAAAGACACACATGTAAGAGTTTGCAAAATAATACAGGCGTTCAAACTGTATTAATTTTAGTCCAAATCTCGTGACAAAAGCTATAAATGATGTTAGTATTTTGATGTACAAGCGATTATTAAGAAAGGAATGGTTGACGATGACTGCAGCTGCAGGAAATAAAGATCACCAAAAAGTTATTTTAGTAGGAGACGGTGCCGTAGGTTCCAGTTATGCATTTGCTCTAGTAACTCAAAACATTGCCCAAGAAGTTGGGATTATCGATATTAACGTGAAAAAAACTGAAGGAGATGCCATCGATTTGTCACACGCTTTGGCTTTTACTTCTCCTAAGAAAATTTACGCAGCAACTTACGACGACTGTCATGATGCAGACTTAGTGGTCTTAACAGCTGGTGCACCGCAAAAACCAGGTGAAACTAGAATTGATCTAGTTCATAAAAACCTAAAAATCAACAAAGAAATCGTAACTTCAATCGTAGACTCAGGTTTTAACGGTATCTTTTTAGTTGCTGCCAACCCTGTTGATATTTTGACTTACTCTACTTGGAAATTCTCTGGATTCCCTAAAGAACGTGTCATCGGTTCAGGTACTTCTTTAGATTCTGCCCGTTTCCGCCAGGCAATTGCGGAATTAGTAGATGTGGATGCTCGTAACGTTCACGCTTATATTTTAGGCGAACACGGCGACACTGAATTCCCAGTTTGGTCACATGCCAACGTTGCTGGTTTACAAATTTACGAATGGGTGAAAAATAACCCTGAAGTCGATGAAGAAGCGATGGTTAACTTATTCTTTAGCGTACGTGATGCAGCTTATACCATCATTGATAAAAAAGGGGCAACCTTCTATGGAATCGCGGTTGCTTTAGCTCGTATTACCAAAGCTATTTTAGATGATGAAAACTCTGTCTTCCCACTATCTGTTTACTTAGATGGTGAATATGGGCAAAACGATATATATATCGGTGCCCCAGCCGTAATCAACCGTCAAGGAATCAAGCAAGTCATCGAAATTCCTTTGACTGATTCTGAAAAAGATCGGATGAACGCTTCTGCTAGCGCATTGAAAGAAGTCATTAAAACAGCCTTCGAAAAATTTGAAGCTGAAAACTAAAGCTGCCATAGGCTAGTTTTATATATGCTAATTAATAGCTAGAGACTGAACAGCAATCATTTGATTGTTGCCCAGTCTCTTTTTTACTAGTAAACGCAAGGTTCATGAAAATTTAATATAACCCGTCAGGCTCTTCCTTTGTCACAATATAGATATTTTTCATTTGGGTATAAGCATCCAACATTGATTTATGGGTTTCACGACCAATACCTGACTTCTTATAACCACCAAAAGGCGCACCGGCTGGTAATTGATTATAAGTATTCACCCACATACGACCCGTTCGCACTTGTCTAGCCACTCGCAAAGCGGTATTTATATTTTCAGAGAAAACGGCTCCCCCAAGTCCGTATTCTGTTTGGTTGGCCAAAGCAACTACTTCAGCTTCCGACTTAAATTTGATAACGGTAGCAACAGGTCCAAAGATTTCTTCCTGTGCTACACACATGGTATTGTTGGCATCAGCCAATAAAGTCGGTTCTAAAAAGGCTCCTTTTTCCAAGTCGTCAGTGGTTATTTTACGACCACCTGTAATCAAAGTCGCTCCTTCTTTCACTCCGATTTCAACGTAGCTTAAGATATCTTTTAGTTGCTTTTCGTTAATCTGCGCCCCCATTTGCACGCCAGCTTCCCATGGTAAACCAACTTTGATTTGTTCAAATTTAGCCTTTAAGGCCGCAACGAACTGATCATAAATTCCTTCTTGAACAAAAACCCGGGAACCAGCACAACAAACTTGTCCTTGATTAAATAAAATTCCTAATTGAACACCTTCCAACGCACGTTCCCAATTGGCATCATCAAAAATTATATTGGCTGATTTCCCACCTAGCTCCAAGGTGGCCGGAATTAATTTGTCAGCTGCCGCTTTTGCGACCGTATAACCAACTTCTGTGGAGCCAGTAAAAGCTAGTTTATCAAACCCTTGATGCTCCAACATATAATTCCCGGAATCTGACCCTCGACCTGTAATTAAATTCACGACACCTTTCGGCAAAACTTGATCCAATAATTTGAAGAGTTCTAGCAAGCTCAAAGAAGTAGTAGAAGAAGGATGAATGACAACTGTATTACCGGCGGCCAAGGCTGGCGCCAGCTTCCAAGCGCCCATCAACAGTGGAAAATTCCAAGGAATAATCTGACCAACAACACCTATCGGTTCTTTGATTACTAGCGATAACGTGTCTTTATCAAATTCTTTTAGTGAGCCTTCTTCCGCTCGAATTACGCCAGCAAAATATCGAAAATGATCAATCGTTGCCGGTACATCAATTGCAAGGGTTTCCCGCAAAGGCTTGCCGTTATCTAATGTTTCTACCAGCGCTAAATGCTCTTGGTTAGCTTCAATTAAATCGGCAATTTTCAGCAACATATTACTGCGGGTTACGACGTCAACCTCCTTCCAGGTTTCAAAAGCCTTCTGCGCTGCAGCAACCGCCTGGTCAACATCTTGATGGGTTGCATCCACAAAATCTGCTAATTTTTCACCATTACTCGGGTTATAGCTGGTTAACTTGCGATTGTCGGAACCTGTCTGCCATTGGCCGTCAATATACAATTGGTAACTATCATCCACTACATGTTTAATATCAATTGGTCTACTCACTAAAAATCCTCTCCTTTTTATTGGTTACGCTTTCATTATATCGTTAAAAATAAAAAAGTAAATGGAACAGCAAATATTCTCTCATTTATTTATTAACGCATACTAATTGGTCGATATGAAAACACCTATTGGCTGACTTAAAAAGTAGGTTTTCAAACATAAGCGTCGCTACTTTCAAATTCCAATAGGTGTTTAATTAAATTAAATAGCTTCAATAAAAAAACATCGCTCCACAAAGGGAAAATGTTCGTTTTGTCGACCTACACAAATTCCTTTGAAACGTTACTCTTTATAAAGAATCCCTTTTTTCGCCAAATCCTGAGTAATGGCATTAAACGCCGCTTCATCTTCACATTGAATTGTATGCAAATGAATTCCAGCAGTCAATTCAGACAGCAGTGCGGCATGACTGTTTTGGTACATTTTTATATACTCTTGAGCTTCACGTTCCGTTCCTATGTGCAATCCGCCTGTAATCTCACCATAGATAGGATGCTCCACTACCACATCAATAATTTTGCCACCAAAAGCTAGGATAGTCATAAATTCATCAGCAATTTGTTCCGGCGTATGCTGACAAACAATTTTTTTCACGTACCCGTGACGTTCTTGTGCTAAAACATAGCCACGAGCTGTAGCGTTAATTGCTGCACCTGCCGCTCGTAACAACGCCACATCACCAACAATAATTTGGCGGCTTACGGAAAATTTCTTGGCAAAACGACTGGCACTGATTGGCTGTTCAGCTGCTAGTAATTGTCGGACAATTTCTTTTCTTCTGCTCTCTCCGTTCATTTAACTCTCCTTTAGCTTACTCTGAATAGTTCTGCTGCAGACGTTTGGAAGCGTTCATAATCCCTTGAAAAGTTTCGGTCATCGCTTCCAGATACTCATCATTTTGAATCATTTGTTTCATCCGCTCTAAGATTTGTGCTTCTCGGCCAGCATCATAAACAGCTCGTCCTGTAGTTTTTTTGACATCTGCAATTTCAGTAGCCGTAGCCAAACGTTCTTCTAACAAAGTGACAAGCTCTTGATCAATCCGGTCAATTTTTTCTCGTAGACTTGTTAGATCATCGCCGGAATCTTTGGTTTCTAATTCTTTGATGACGAGAGCTGGATTGCCACCGATAACACAGTTGTCCCCAAAAGACTTTGTCACTACAGCACCTGCAGCCACCACCACATTATCGCCCAACGTAACTCCCGGTGTGATAATTGCACCGCCGCCAAGCCAAACATTATTCCCAATGGTAATCGGTTTGCCATATTCCAAACCACTATTTCTTTTCACTGGATTTAGCGGATGAGTCGCTGTATATAGTTGAACATTTGGTCCAAACATACAATTATCCCCAATACGAATCGGACAAATATCCAAAAAAATAGTATTAAAATTGGCATAAAAATTTTTCCCAACATGAATATTGTACCCATAATCAAAGCTAATTGGTGTTTCAACATACACATTTGTTTCTACCGAACCAAATGTTTCTTTCAATAATTGTTGGCGAATTTGATGATCGTATTCTCGATTTATCAATGCCATTTGTTCACGGGCGTGCTTTCTATCTGTCACTAATTCCGGGTCTGCAGAAAAATAAAGCTCGCCGTCAATCATTTTTTGTTTTTCAGTTTTAATTGTTTCCATTCGATTACTCCTCTACTTGTAAATGTTCAAAAACAGAAAGTGCATTTGCTTTTAAATAGTAAAACTCTCGTTGCATAGTAATCGGCGTTTGGTTAATGGCAATAATCGTTGCATCTGGTTTGGCATATTCAATTAAGTCACAAAAAGGATGCACTTGAAAACTGGTGCCAACAATCACTACCAGTTCCGCTGATGCAACAGCTGCTATCGCTTGTTGAATTATTTGCTCATCTAACCCTTCTTCATATAAGGTAATGGCTGGACGAAGCTGCCCACCACATACGCTATGCCGATCACTTTTTAGGTAGTCTTGATAAGGGACCACCCGTCCGCATCCTTGGCAATAGCAATTATATAAATTTCCATGGAAGTCAACGACCTTATGACTACCAGCTTTACGATGCAAACCATCAATGTTTTGAGAAACGATCCACGTTTCTTTAACCGCTTCTAAAGCTGCCATCTGTTGATGAATACAATTAGGTTGTGCCATAGGATGGTATAAAGTTTTAACAAAATTATAAAACTTATCCGGTTCACGTTTCATGCAAGTATGGCTCAACAAATATTCAGGACGATCAATTCCATGGTAAACACCTGACAAAGAGCGATAATCCGGCACACCAGAAGCCGTTGAAACTCCTGCCCCAGTAAGAAAAGTAATCGCCGGAGCCTGCACTAACCATTGACGAACTGTATTTAAATCAATTGTTCTCATCACTTTCAACTCCTACGTCTTCTCTATTATAATGTACTTTCACAAGAGAAGAAAAAAATTTAGTTTTCTCTAAAAAGGGCTTAGTAAGTCTTCACTGACAATTTTTTTATTCTATAGAATAGAAATAAATAACAAAAAAGGCCCGTATAGGACACCAGCTTTAAAACAAAAAAGTGGGAATAAATCTTTACGCAACATAAAAAAGATAAATTTTAGGCTTTTCCCCCAAAAGCTACAAGCAATTATCGATAACCGTAATAACACTTAGGTTATCTTAAAATAACAAACTTAATAGTCTGTAATTTATACATGGGAAATAAGAAAAGTTTTTTAAAGAAATAACCCAAGCCAGTCTTCCCAGTAAATAAAGCGTTTTGCACTATCTCCTAAGCATCAAAAGGATTCACATTATGTTTTGTTAATTATGATACACTTCATAATAGACAAATAACAATGTTTCAATAAAATTACTTTTATCGCTTTTTTATAAAAAACGATGCTTTGTATTTGATGAAATCAAGAGTAGCCCTTAACATAATTGCTATCATAAAATATGTAGAAAAAAAGAAGGTGGAAGACAACTATGAGTCGTAATGAAGATCACAAAATGACACGAGAAGAATCAGGTAAAAAAGATGGAAAAGCTACGCCAACTCCTATGATAAAGAATTTTATCAAGAAATCGGCAAAAAAGGCGGAGAAGCTACTTCCGATTCCCATGACAAGGATTTTTACCAAGAAATTGGTAAAAAAGGCGGAAAAGCTCACTCCAACCAAGATTAAAACACTTTTAATTATAGCGTAAAACTTTAAAAAAACAAGTTATTTTCTACAATTTTATGTGAAAGACTCCTATCTGTAATTTCAGTCTACAATGGCGGCAGTCACAGTAGAAGTTTTTTTATTGTGCTTCCCCTTTTCTACTGAAAAAATGACAAATATTCAACACCGTCCAACCAAATAGCCTCAAACGTATAAGAAACTTCACAGCCTTCATGACAAAGTCCGCATTCCATGGTAAAATGTTATCGTATAAAAGTGAGGTGAAACAACTATGGTAGCATTTATTATTTATTGGGCAGCTATTTTAATCTGTATTGCATGGGGCTTACTAAGCCTGTGGTTTTCAATTTACTACCTTTCTCGCAAAGAAAACGGTAATCTCTGGGCATTTGCACTTTTCAACGTAATAGCTGGTATCGTTTTAGCAATTGTCTTAGTGATTTATAAAACTTGGGACTTCAACATTACTACGTATTCAAGCTTGATTTACACGATCTTAGCTTCTTATATTGTATTAACTGTTCTTCAAGCTATTTTGGGACGTGAACCCAAAACTGAAGTACAAGCTTAAATCAAAAAACACAACTCTTTAAGCCGTTAGCTGTATGGTTTGAAGAGTTTTTTATTTACAAATTTATAATTTTAATTCCGCAATACAAATATTTTTAATATTATTTTTCCGACGTTTTATTTTTCATTTCGTTTACTTCATGATACCCTAAGTACATTCCAGCGGTGTCCCTAAAATAAAAAAATATTATTGGAAACGATTGACTTTTTTCATAAAATAACGTAGACTTTTTACTTGAATCTAATAACTGAATAGTACCTCAATTTAGAGGTAGAGGTCGCGATTTTTATTAAGCTTGTGGAGTGAGAGGACACCGTGAAGCAAGTCTAGGATCAATCGCCGAAATGCATAACAACCTCTGTGTTATGTGTTGGGACGTAAGTTAATAGCTTACGGACTGTCTTAGTAGTGATGCTAAGTTGTGCTATGTTACGTTGAGGAATCATCGACTAATTTAGCAACCTTACATCTGTTTGGTTGTTTTTTTGTACTTAGAAAACCGATGTCTTCTATATTGAGCAGATGTCTGTTCCAGAAAGGGAGAAAATAATGAACAAAAAACATTTTTCATTCACTTTGCTACTGCTAGCACTTTTTGCTTTTTTTGGCAGCACAGCAAGTCTTCGCGCTGAAGCTGCTGATAACGAATTCCGGGTAGGTATGGAGGCTAGTTACGCACCATTTAACTGGTCACAAAAAGACAATACCAACGGGGCTGTTCCAATTCAAGGAAACGCTTCTTATGCAGGCGGCTATGATGTCCAAATCGCCAAAAAGATTGCGGCCGGCCTAAATAAAAAACTAGTCATCGTTCAAACCAAATGGGATGGCTTAGCTCCGGCCTTACAATCCGGCAAAATTGATGCTATTATTGCCGGCATGAGCCCCACAGCAGATCGAAGAAAAGAAATAGATTTCACCAATCCTTATTACGAATCTCAATTGGTCGTAGTCGTTCAAAAAAACGGGGACTATGCCCATGCGAAGAGTTTAAAAGATTTAGCTAAAGCCAAAATCACTGCTCAATTAAACACCTTCCATTACAGTGTGATTGATCAAATTCCAAACGTCCAAAAACAACAAGCAATGGATAATTTTTCAGCGATGAGAACGGCTCTAGTTTCTGGAATGATTGACGGATATGTTAGTGAACGACCAGAAGGTGTTACAGCGACCAGCGTCAACAAAGATTTAAAAATGTTGGAATTTTCAAAAGAAAATGGCTTTCAAACGAATGCTGAAGATGTTCAAGTAGCTGTCGGTTTGCGTAAGAATGACCCAATGATTTCTAAAGTAAATGAAATTTTGGCAGGAATTTCTGCCAAAGAACGGACAGCAATTATGGATCAAGCCATTAAAGATCAACCGGCATCAACTACAAGTGATGAAGAAAAGTCCGGACTCTTAACTGACTTTAAGATTATTTGGTCCCAATATGGCGGCATGTTCTTACGAGGTGCCGGCTTAACATTATTTATCGCTTTGATTGGGACAATTGTTGGTACGACTTTGGGCTTGTTGATCGGCGTCTTCCGTACCATTCCCGCTTCAGAAAATCCAGTCTTGCGAATTTTACAAAAAATTGTCAACGGATTATTAACTGTTTATATTGAGGTTTTCCGTGGAACACCGATGATGGTTCAAGCAATGGTTATTTTCTATGGTTTAGCTTTGGCTTTCGGCATTTCACTTGACCGGACGATTGCCGCACTTTTCATTGTCTCTATCAATACGGGAGCTTATATGACTGAGATTGTCCGCGGTGGAATTTTCGCTGTTGATCAAGGTCAATTTGAAGCAGCCCAAGCAATCGGTATGACTCATGGCCAAACGATGAGAAAAGTAATCATTCCGCAAGTGCTCCGCAATATTTTACCAGCTACAGGAAACGAATTTGTCATTAATATTAAAGATACCGCCGTATTAAGTGTCATTGGTGTAGCTGATTTATTCTTCCAAGGAAATGCTGCTTCTGGAGCAAACTTCCAGTTCTTCCAAACATTTACTATTGTAGGAATTATCTATTTGGTCATGACCTTCATTATCACTCGGATTTTACGAGTCGTTGAAAGAAAAATCGATGGACCGTCTGCTTACGCTAAAATAGAAGAAATCGACGACGTAAAAGAAAGCTAGGAGGACAATTGATGAGTGCAATTATTGAAGTAGAACATTTACAGAAAAGTTTTGGCAAGAATGAAGTGTTAAAAGATATTAATTTAACAGTTAACAAAGGTGAAGTGTTGACCATTATCGGTTCTTCCGGTTCAGGTAAATCTACGCTTTTACGATGCATTAACTTACTAGAGAAGCCGACTGGCGGCAAAATCCTTTATAATCAAGAGAATGTTTTAGAACGGCACTACAATTTACCAAAGTATCGGACCCATTTAGGAATGGTTTTTCAATCCTTTAATTTATTTAACAATATGAATGTTTTGGAAAATTGTTTGTCCGGGCAAACAACTGTGTTAAAACGAAATAAAGAAGAAGCAAGAAAGATAGCGTTGGAAAATTTGGAAAAAGTTGATATGGATCGTTTTATCGACGCCAAGCCCGCCCAACTTTCCGGAGGCCAAAAACAACGAGTAGCTATTGCTCGTGCCTTGTCAATGAATCCGGATGTTATGCTTTTTGATGAGCCAACTTCAGCTTTAGACCCTGAAATGGTCGGAGATGTGCTAAAGTCCATGAAAGATTTAGCTACGACCGGTTTAACAATGATTATTGTTACGCATGAAATGGAGTTCGCACGTGATGTTTCCGATCGAGTTATCTTTATGGATAAAGGGATCATTGCCGAAGAAGGAACTGCTGAAGATATTTTTGTCCATCCTAAAGAAGCACGTACGAAAGAATTCTTACGTCGAATTTTAACAAAATAAAGTAAAGAATTGATTACTTCCCCTATACAAAAGAAGCTGAGGCAGTAAGTTTGTCCCAGCTTTTTTGTGTTTTAAAGCAAGTGTTTTCTAAATAGAAGCCATTTTTATAACGTTTCATCTAGTAAACGTTTTTGGCCGGTAAGTTGTTGAATATCTGTAATGTCTTGGGTTACTTCTAAACAGCCAAGGTATTCTTGAGTAGTTTGATTGCGCAAAGCAAAATAACGAATCAATACTTTGCTACTACGTAAATCAATCCAAAAATCAGCTTTATCTCTACTACCTTTACGAAAATCATCCAATATTTGCTGGACGATATGCATGCTTTTAGG
>Ga0256408_1000681_pt1 | contig 22509 bp, 24 predicted proteins | sample PhyAR1_FD_185998 | JGI IMG/M metagenome (GOLD analysis project Ga0256408, IMG submission 185998) | Leaf surface microbial communities from alfalfa plants in UC Gill Tract Community Farm, Albany, California, United States - DLSL A.R1 | ecosystem: Host-associated > Plants > Phyllosphere >...
CGAGAAGACCACCTAATCCTAAGGATCCGATGAATCCCGAAATTGAAGTCGATCCAGAAAATAAACCTGAGCTCGAAGAAGAACAAGGTTTATTAAGCATTGATTTTGCTTCTCAATTCACATTTGGTCAACAAGCGATCTCTACGAGAACGAAGCGGTATTATGCGCAACCGCAACGCTTGTTAAATCCTGATGGAACCGTTAATGAGGCTGAAGAGCGACCAAATTATATCCAGATCAGTGATCGACGGCCAGAAGAGGAACGTCACGGCTGGCAATTAGCAGTTACGCAAAACAGTCAATTTACGGATCTACAGGAAAATGAACTAAGAGGGGCACGTTTGTTTTTAACTAACCAACAATTGGAGTCTATGCACGGAAGTGAAGAGCCGATGTTGTATAATCAAGGCGGTGTCACCTTAATTCCAGGAGAAAAGACTGAACTTTTGACCGCGCTTGACGGCCAAGGGTTAGGTACCTGGATCTATCGGTTTGGTGACGGTGAAAGTGCAAGCGAAAGCGTGGCACTTGAAGTCCCTCCAACCGCGAATCCAAGAGCAAGCACATATGAAACAACACTCACTTGGGAACTAAGTGTAGTTCCCGACAATTAGTCACAAGAAAGAGAAGGGCTGCGGCTCTTTTCTTTTTCTTCTTAGAAAGGAGAGATAAAATATGCACATTTTATTTGATCATTTAGTCATGGCGGATAAGACTAAACGCTGGTTGGTCTTATTGGCAACGTTAGAAGAAGAGGAACACGTTATCGCCCACACCTTAGTTGAGCAAACTGGTTTTGGGCGACGGACGATTATTGAGGACATAAAGGAGATCAAGGACTACTTTGGTGAGAGGATCCATTTGATCGGTGATGAGAAGGGCTATCACTTTTCCTTTCTTAACCCTAAAGGGTATTATAAGGAGAAACAAGCGTTACTGGATAAAGAGAAACTTTTTCTCTTGGTGGATCAGTTGGCTGCGGGAAAGTGTTTAGACAATCAACAGTGGGTGGCACATCTTGATGTTTCGAGTACAAGCTTTCAACGGATGAAACGACAGCTTCAAACGTTATTAACGAACTATTATGGGATAAAAATTGAATCTAAAACCAATCAACTATGGGGGGAAGAAGCGGGGATTCGCCAATTTCTTTATGATTTTTATTTCACCTTACCATTGTATCCCAGGTTTCTTTCAGAACATATTCAGGACCTATATCAGGAGAAAGTGGTGATTCGAGAAGGACCTTGGCACCTAGACCAAACTTTGTTTAATCAATGGCTGCGAATAGCCAAGCAACGGGTTGACCAGGGACATTGCTTACATGAAAAAGTGGCATATAAACAAGTTCAGACGACTCTAACCCAGGCTTTGGATCAACAGGTCAGTGTGGCTCTTCCAGGATCAGAAAAAGCCGCGTTGTTCCTCCTCTCATTAGATGAACGCCAGTTTCTGAACCCTATGACACAACAAGTATTTATCCACACATTTTCACCTGTGAGTGAGTATGAGTTACCAATGCGTGAGACCGAAGGTCTGACTTATGGTTTTTTCGAAACACTCCTCTTTTTAATGGAGGCCTTTTTCCAGTTGCCTACACTTGAAGCACCAGCACAAGTGCCGTATGCAAGCCGTGAGAAACCGTCTCCTTTAGACGTACTCATGAAACGTTTTTTAGCCGAGAAGAAAAAATATAGCCAGACGATTTATGTTTCCTATCAGCTAGTAGGCCCACGAGCTTTGACACGATGGATCAAACAGGAAGTTGAAACGATTTTAAAAAAATCTGGCTTACAGGCGGTTGAAGCTGCCCAAATGAATCCGCTCGGACTAGTACGCTATGTACAAATCGTGAATCAACCACAAGCTAGAAACGCTCGTGCAACGATTGAACTTCCCTACGTACCTAGCAAGGAGAAAATCGCTGAAGTGCTCTCTGTATTTTCTGAGTCAAGATGATTTAACGGTCAGGAAAGATAAATATTTGAAAAAGTGAGGAGGAAAAAAGTTGCGTGAGTTTCAGATGGCTTTTATTACCAGCGCAGAGGTCAAGCGATGGATGCAGGTGTTAAGTGTGATGGAACAAGAACGGCGTTTTACGATTGGAGAGCTGAGTGAACAACTAGCTATTTCACAACGTACCTTAATAAAAGATATTCAAACATTCAAAAAATATTTTGGTACAAGCATCGAATTACGTTCGAATTACAGTGGGTATCATTTTGAAGAACGAAATCGTAGTGACTACCAAGAGAAAAAAGAACAACTGTTGGAAAACGAAGTGCTATTTGAAATCGTGGGAAATGTTTTTTGTGGAAAAGATTTTACAATAGCTGACTTAGCTCACCAATACAGTTACGCAGAGAGTACTTTACGAAGGTTTTTTTTAAGAATCCGACCGGTATTAGCTGAGTATGAGTTAACATTGGCTTTTAATCCAGTCAATTTTTTAGGGGAAGAAGTCAATATCCGAAAGTTCTTTTTTGATTTTTATTATAGCAGTGAACAGACTCCGTATACAATCCGTCCGCCAGAAAGCTTACATACGTTGGTCTTGAATGAACTGTCTGGTAAATTGGGGAAGTATGAATTGGGTACAGGAATCACGATTTCAGCCTTTTATTACCATCTTTATATCGCAATGGTCCGAGTCCATCAAAACCATTTTGTGTCCTTACCTGAATGGCTAAAAGCAAGCATTTATCAAGAAAAAGATTTTCAGTTGCTTTATTCTTTACAAGAAAGGATCAAAGAGGAATATGAGATTTATCTACCAAAAGAAGAATTTGCTTGGATCCATTTATTGATTATTTCCAAACGGACGATTCATCGTGTGGACCAAGAACAAACTTTTAACCAACGATTCAGCCACTGGAAGGATCTTCAGTTTATCGTGTCAGATTACCTTTCTGACCCTTTCTTTGAACAGTGGGATACGAATACTCTAGGACAGTTTATGACCTCTTTTTTCATTTCGCGTTTGATGAATGAAGCAGTGGGTCCGGTGTTGAACAAAGAGCTAGAAGAAATCCATTGGATGGTGAAGAAAAGCGATAAACAGATTTATGAGGCCCATAAACAATTCCTCTTAAAACACGCCCAAGTACTCAGTTTTTCTGCCCAATATTTTGAAGATATCGTGGTGAGTTTTACGACATATATGAACTTATTGTTCCACTATTACCAACCGGTCAAAAAAGTTTTATTTTTATTAGAAGGTGACTACTTAATAGTTCAATCGATTCGAATGCAGGCACGTGTACTATTAGGAGAATATCATAAGCTGTTGTTTATGCAGCTTCAAGAATTGACGCCGGAACGTTTAAATGATGTGCATGTTGATTTGATTGTAACGAACTATCGACCGTATCTTTTGGATTTCGCTCTTGACACGGATCATATTCTTATGAGCAGTATTCCTACGGCGCAAGATTGGGCAAGAGTCAAGCATCAGTTGAATCCACTGATCGATCAGGAAACATTTTAAAAGAAGGAATGAAAAAAATGACGACATTTTTTACAAAAAAAGCGTATCTGGAGGGCTTTAAAAGTATCTTTGAAGAGGCTGAAAAGCGAGCAAGTGAAGACCTAAAGGTCTATTTAAACACCCAGATCCAACAATTGGAGACCTTAGTGAGTCAGATCTGTCAGGAAAATTTTTGGGAAATATTTCCGGAGATCTTAGGAATCGATGCCAAGATGAGGCTATTAGCAGATTTGCTCAACTTTGATAATTTTCTAGATGTGAAAGAAATACTTAGAATCGTTGAAAGTGACTATCTCACCTACTTCAAAGAATTATGTGGGTACGATCGCAGTAAGGAACCGAATCACTCCATGATTTTCAATGTAGTATAATAGATCGATGGCCTGATTGGAGTAACTTAAATGCGTAGACTCTTATTTTGGTAAGAATTTTTTCATTGGTTAATGATTATTTGTTTTTATATAGTCATTCTTATTGTTGATTTCATGTTTAATTCTATAAACTGTTTGTCTAGTAATATTGTAGTTTTTTGAAATTGTTGAAATAGCAACACCCTTATTCAGATCCTCAACGATGCTTTTATAAACAAGGCGACGTTGAGGATCTTTTGTGTCTGCGCTGTATAGCTTAGGGCGTCCTTTATAAACACCATTCGCTTTAGCAATCTTAATTCCTTGTGCCTGACGTCATTTAGATTCTGTACGTTCCTGCTCGGCAATCATGGCAAGAATCTGAATGATTAAATCCTTAATGAACTTATCTAGGAGAGGATTACCAATTGATTCAGCCATGATAGGTAGACTAGTAATGATCAGTCGGATGTTATTATTTTTTAGGTAATTAACTGAAGCAATAATTTCATTATAATCTCTTCCTAATCGATCAATAGCCTCTCAATAAAAGTATCTTGTTCACGTACAAAATCTAAAGCTTTTTGAAAAGCTGGTCTTTCTGAAATTGTGGCTCCTGATTGTTTCTCAATAAAAATTTTTTCTGCTCCAAATTGTTTCATTTCTTCAATTTGGCGTTGTTCATTTTGATCAAGGGAAGAGACACGAATGTATGCAACTTTCAATTTTTCACCTACTTTCTCGAACTATTTAAAATACACCCTAATAATTCATCATCTACACCAATGAAAGTTTTTTCATGTGTCTATGAAAAAGAAGGATTACATTTTTCTGTGTTAGATATACTATACTTTATTGAAAGAACGAGAATATAGTAATTGGCACCCAAGATATTAAACAAAAAAATCACAGATTAGCTGATTATTATATTAAAGGACTAAGTTAACTACCAAATAATTTAGTTGAATGAAAACAGAGAGAAAGTTTAAACATATTGATAATGAAACTTAAGTAGAAGATATGGTCAATTTAGAAACAAAATCAATAATGTATTATCTCATTTTATAAATTAAATAATTTGCTGTGTATCTATGGTTAAAATCGTTGTATTAATTTTAGATAAGTTAGTGAAGTGTTAGTATAAAATCTTCCATGCTTAAGAAGATTCGCCAGGGGGAAACATAATGATTAGTAAGAAAGAAGAAAAAAAATTAATCGCAGAAATCGATAAAAAAAGAACTGAGTACATGAAGAGTAAAAGGTATGGTAAAGATATATGTGAATTATTCCTTCAAAATTTTAATTTTAAAGGAAATACGTTAGATAAATTAGATGTTCAAAAAGAAATATTTCCACTCGTAAAACAGGTTATTGAATCTTACCCAGAAGAACTTCAACATCGTAATATTGATTTAATAAAGTCTTCTTTAGATCGAAGCTATTATGCTTCCCAAAATGCTACTCTTTTATCTCATTATACTGAACAACTTATCAATCATAATGATGATAGTTTCTTAGTAGTGCCAACTGGTTTTAGAACTGGAACTGGAGCGCATGAAGTGTCATGCATCATAAAAAAAAACGATGAAAAAATTCAAGTGGAAATATTTGACAAAGCGGGTGTTTCTCCTCCTGAACGTCTTGAAAAAGCAAATGAAATTCTCGATAATTATGGAAGAAATTATATTGTAAGCAATTATTTCTATAAAATAGATAATACTCCTGATGGAATTAATTCAATGGCTAAAGCTATTGCAAGTGGGTTTACAGATAGAGGATTTAAACCTTCTGATATAAAATATCAACCGTTACACTTTCTTAGTAAAATAGCAAAGAGCGAGCATTATGGACGCAATGTTACATCAAGCCAATATATACAAGGGAACTGTTTAATGAAAGAGGTAGTAGCTTCACTAAAAAGAGTACTCTCAGAAAAAAGTTCTCCAGGGCAGCTGATCTTTGCGACTGATAAACAAGGTAGAACGGATTCTTTAAACGGTATTCTTACAGAAGTTGCTTGTTTCCGGTTAGAAAAAATGGGGTATGGAACTGATATCAGCAACTATTTAAGAGATCAATATAAAATGTATTGTTATTTAAAAGATGATAGGAAAAACTATCCAGAAGACATTAAAGTTATGAGGAAGATAGAAAATGGTAAAATATTAAATAAACATTTCACTAATAGCATTCCAGAATTTAAAAGAGTAGCTTCTTATAAGATTGAAGTATCACTCAATGATAACAATAAAAAAAAGAGTCTTTTTAGTAGATTTAAAAAGTTTATAAAATTAGAAGGAAAGAAAGTTCGAGTCAATCATTTGACTAAGGAAGAAATATCGGTGATACGATTAAACGTTAACGATATTAGAAAAAATGTAGAAAAAGATAAAGAAAACATAAGTAGGAATTTTAATAACATTAAAGAGAAAGCTTTAACTATGTCAATGTTTATAGAGCCAAACGTCTCCAGAGGATCAGTTAGAAATTCTTCGGTAAAAAATCATAATGTACGAGAATAATATATCAAGAGGTTGAAATAAGTCACCTTTAAATTTGTTGTACTCTATTGAGAGATCAAAAATATACCAAAATTTTTTTATGTCTCTACAAGTCCATTAAAGAATTCTCATATATTTTTTTGCCCGTTGCTTTGTATCCTCCACTTAAAAGAGAAGTAATATCTGGATCAAGAAAACATTCCAGATAATCAATTCGATCGATATTTTCAGCAATAAGAATGCCTTTTTCTATTTGGAAAAGAGTTTAGATGGTCTGAAATCTAGTTATTCAATCAAGAATTAGTGAATGAATAAGGTGTAAATTTGTGTAAATCGCAGGAAGATATTGTGTGAGTATAATTGAGTTTACTCAAAACTGAAAGTTAAAAAGTTTATAATGTTTATTGTTTACCCTTACCGTTTATTTTTGTTTCTATATTCTCCAAGTATTGATCCTAAAAAGCAACAGCAACAGCTTTAATATCTTTCCTATAGTGTTAAATCCTTATGATATAATTATAGTAAAATCTCATAAAATAAGTAATATTTTCAAATATTGTTATTTTCACGAAAATTGTGAGGAGTTAGTGATGAAAAAAATTTTTGTTTTTAGGTAGTGTTATTAGTGTGGTTCTATTGTCGGGTTGTGGGCAAGGGAATATCGAGATGATAGACTTTGTTGATGTCAATTTTAAGGGGTTAAATACCAGAGAAACTGGTAGTTATTTTGTTGATCATGAACGTCTTCGTAATTATTTGGTTGAGAATGATAAGGAGTTAACCTTTGAAAGTAACAACGCCTATTATGATGATAAACAACTTGAAGAAATGTTAGGTATAAATTTAGATAAAAATTCAGAGTTATCCAATGGAGATAGTGCTAAATTAACACTTGAAGTTGATTCTTCAAAAGTTAAAAATTTAGTCGGTGGGGATAAAGAAATAGTTATTAAAGGTCTTGATGAACCAAAGAAGTTAATAACAGGAGAGGTTGAAAAATATTTAGTTGTTAACTTTAACGGTGTTAGTGGACTTGGCACTGCAACAATTGATAATACTCTTCCGGACGATTTACGTTATATTCAATTTACTTTAGTTGATGATGGGAAATTTAAGAAGGGGATCTAGCAAAAATTGATATATCAGAAGATTTAGAGAATCGTTTGGCAGATAGAAGTTATCTTTTAGATGATACTTTTGATCCTAGTTTTGAAGTTAAAGGATTAGATGAAGTTGCCGAAAAAGCTACTGATATTGTTAATTTAGACGATATTAACGTATGATCGATGAAGAAGTGAATAGATCATATAAAGATTGGAGCCCGGAAAAATCTTACGGATCTCGATTTGAGATAAAAGAGGAGGGCCTATCTTATCGACAATTTGCTAGAAATAGCACTGACTCACAGTTTAGTTTTCATTCTGCAACAAACAATGGAAATCTGATAAAGATTGTCAGCGTAAAGAGGTATTACGGTGGAACTGAGAACAAGTTGAATTCTGAATTTACTGCTATAATTGGCTACTCAGACTTATTTCTTGATGAAGAAAATAAAGTTAACGTTGCTGACCTAGTATCTATCACAGATACTAAGGATTCGACTTATTCCGTGGAATCTGTTATCCAACTGTATGAGGGATACGGATATAAGCGAGTTGAAGAATAATTTACTGATTTTGTCTACCGTAAGAGTTTCGGTAGACAATTTTTATTTTGAAAGAAGGCTTCTTTAAACTCGTGAGAAAATATAGAGGGATTTTAGTTATGTACGTCTCTTGTACACTACTTCAGTATTTTGTTTTATGTTATAAAATTGATAGTGATGTTTATTTAGCAAAAGAGAGAACTATTATATAAAAAACGTGTTCATACGAGCATTCTAAGGTCAGATTCACACGTTAAGAGGTATCATTGGCTAAATGAGTCATCATACCAGCTACGAATAAATATATTTTTAGGGAGGAACGAAGTAAATGAAAGAACAACAATTAGGCTATACTTTTTGGGGACGTCCATTATAAGTATTAGAACGAAGAGCGGCTGTATCGTTCGATTATGCTTGTGGTGAACTGATTCAGTTCAATATTCAAACGAAAAAATATCATTGTGAAAATTGTTACCAATTCATTGATCAAGACTTCCAATTGCTAAACAAAAAAATAAGTAGGTTTGTTATAGTCAGACAATTGTCTGGCTTTTTTCGGCTCTATAATTTATGAATCAGAATTGATTATTCTGTTCCATAAATTATAGAGCCGAAAAACTGGAAAAATCAGTTGTACTTATCCAGGGCTTTTTTTATTTGTATCAAAGAATTTTTTGAACAGTCAAGGGAACAGAGAATATGTAGCGATTTATTCTTTGATCTTGAAAAGGTGGATCTTTTTGCTGAATTCAGCGACTTGCGCGACATCGATCGTACCGTTTGTTTTCGAGAGCGCATTAGACATGCCGCAAGCCATCGAATAGGACAATGCTTGTTCAATTGGATACTGTTTATTCAATGCTACGGCCATTCCACCAACTGTTGAATCGCCACAACCTGTTGTATTTACAATAGCAATTTTAGGAATCTCAATCTTAAAAAAAGTGGATTGGTACTTAACGATTGCCCCATCGCCACCTTGGGAAACCATAACGGTGTCGATCCCCTCGAAAAGAGTGCTCTCTAGCACAGTAAAAATTTCTTGAGATGAACATAATTTTCGTCCAATCAGCTCTTCTAATTCATGCTGATTTGGTTTAACAAAATTCGGACGAGCATTCGTTTGGGCTAAACAATTTTTTAGTTGTTCGCCAGATATATCCATTAGAATCGGTATCTGTTCACCTAATGCTTTACGGATAAATTGAAGCAATTGAGCGTGAAAGTGACCATTCGCAGAGTTTACTGAGCCAGAAATACAGACGACGGTAATCGGATGTTGCTCAATTAACATGGAGAGATGATGATAAAAAAGTTTCTCATCTTCATCAGATAAGTAAAGTCCTTTTTCTACCAGCTCTGTATGGGTGTTTCCGTCGTGCATGATCGTAATCGCATTGCGAGAATTTCCATTGATAGTGAGAAAATCTAATAAATAATGTTCTTCAGCTAGTAAAGAATCAAGAATCGATTTGCCAACATTTCCTCCCAAAATACCGGTTAATAAAACTTCTTCTCCTAACTGTGCGATGACTCTGCCAGCGTTGATGCCTTTTCCCCCAATTGATATATGCGGGTTATCCACCCGATTCACTTGATCCAATTGTAGTGAGGGCACAAGATAGGTGTAGTCCATCGAAGGGTTCATTGTAATCGTTAAAATCATTATTTTTCCTCCTTAAGGATTTCCGTAAAGGAACGATAATGCTCATAAGTAGTCTCAGAAAGTTTATTATCAGTAATTAAATAGTCGACATCAGATAGGGAGTAAAAGGTGTAAACGTCGGAACGATTAAATTTAGAGCTATCTGCAACGATGCATTTTTTGCGGGAATGTTCGAAAGCAACTTGTTGGATCGAACCTTCAACAAGATTCGCAGTGGTGATATTGTTTTCGAAGATCCCATTTGTAGCAGCAAAAGCGAAATCGATATTTAAATTTTCAAAACTTTTTTCTGCGGTTTCTCCATAAAATTCTTCCGTTGTGCGGGAAAATTCCCCACCTGTCAACAGTACACGATAATTTGTATTGTAAATTAAGTAATTAAAGGCGAGCAAACTATTTGTGATCACGAATAAGTTTGCTTTTTTTAGTTCAGGTAAAGCATGGAGCGTCGTTGTTCCGGCACCAATATAAATAGTGTCGTTATCTGAAATGATACTGTTCATGACTTTTCCGATGAATTTTTTTTGAAGAACATTTGTCTCGATTTTTTCTTGGGTAGAAAGCTCATGCTCGATTTTTTCTAGTTTTTGCGCGCCACCATAAATTTTTACCAATAAAGATTGATCCGCTAACTCTGTAATATCTCTACGAATAGTCATACCGGAAACGTCTAATGTTTTAGCTATTTCTGCAATGGATAAGTAGTCATGCTGATTCACTAACGCTAAAATTTTTTCTTGCCGTTCTTTCTTTAACATAGTTTCACCTCGGGTTGGATTAACGATCTTTCAAGTTAATTTTTTCAACTTTCTTTATACATTAATTAATAGCATTTACACTCAGAAAAAGCAAGGATAAATGTTTGGATGTGTTAAAGTTTGTTAATTTTATTTGCAGAAAAGAGCCGACATTTAGAAAAAACTGACAAAAAAGAAAGCGTTGACAACGAATAAATACTATTGTATATTTACATTGTGAAACACATCTTAACAAACATTAACATTTTTTATCATGTAAGTTGAACGAGGAGGAAGAATAGGTGGACTACACGAGTATGTTTGATGAAAGGCTGATTTTTCTCGATTTGGAAGGAGACAATTTGGAAGATCTATTTGGAGAAGTAGCGAAACGACTACAGAAAGAAGCTTTTGTTAATGAGAATTATTTAAAGGGATTAATAGCAAGAGAACAAGTTTTTCCAACTGGGCTGATTACGCAGTATTTAAACATTGGCTTACCTCATTCAGAACCAGCGTATGTCGAAAAGCCTTTTATTGCTATTGTACGTCTAAGTACTGAGGTGAAGATAAAGCAAATGGGAGATAGTCAAGAAATGCTGGTAAGGAATCTCTTTTTTTTAGGAATCAAAGAACCAAAAGAACAAGTCGGCTTATTACAATCATTAATGGCATTGTTTATGGATGGAAAATTTGTAAAGGCATTCATTGAAGCGCGAGAGGCACAAGTAATTTATCAATTGGTAACGCAGAATATAAAATGAATTTTGGGGAGGATTTTAAGATGAAAAAAAGATTAATCGTAGCATGTGGGAGTGGTGTTGCAACAAGTCAAACGATCGCAAGTAAAATCGCTGGGATGCTTGAAGACGATGGGATCGATTTCCCCGTTGAAGCAGTGGATTATAAGTCTATCCAAAATGAATTGCCATTGACAGGGATTTATGTTTACGTTGCACAGCCAGATGATGAAGTATTGGAAAAAGCAGAAGAGTTAGGAGTACATGTTTTTGCCGGAATTCCGTTTCTGACGGGCATGGGTATGGATGCTATTTATGATGAGATCAAGGAATTGATTGCCTAGCACAAAAAAATCTTATCAAAAGAAAGAAGTGAAAAAAATGCAACTATTTCAAGATGTTATCAATTATATTCTAGATTTGGGTTCCGCCATTTTTGTACCACTAATCATTTTGCTCCTAGGTTTGATTGCGGGTATGAAATTCAAAAAAGCATTTATGTCCGCGATTACGTTAGGCATTGCTTTTACAGGGATGTCGATGGTCATTGGTTTTATGTCAAACGCAGTTAGTCCAGCATCTGAAGCATTGGCAAAAAATACGGGCTTGAATTTGCCGGCGCTAGATCTAGGATGGACTGGAGCGGCGAGTATCACCTGGTCATGGTCCTATGCATTTATTTTCTTCGCAGTTGTTCTCGGTGTGAATTTTATTATGTTGATTTTTAACTGGACAAAGACGCTCAATGTCGATATGTGGAATGTGTGGGGCAAAGCACTAACGGCCTATCTTGTCTACTTTGTCAGTGGTAGTTTACTGGCTGGGTTTGTTACTGCCATCATCCAGGTCATATTGGAACTTAAGATGGGAGATATGTTCCAACGCCATATTGAGGATTTGACAGGTATCCCTTTAGTAACCGTAACACACTTAATGAATATTTCAGCAGTACTCTTATTACCAATCAATGTGATCATGGATAAAATTCCTTTCTTTAACCGGCGCGCCGATACAAAAGCATTAAAAAAGAAAATCGGTATCTTCTCTGAAAACTCAGTGATGGGATTTCTCATCGGCTTGGGTTTAGGGTTGGCCGCAGCTTATGGGGTTTCGGGTTCATTAAATTTAGCTATTCAAATCGCTACAGCAATGGCCTTATTCCCAATGATCTCAAAAATGTTTATGCAGTCTCTTTCACCACTTGCCGATGCAATGTCGGAAATGATGAAAAAACGGTTTAAAGACCGGGAAATTTACATTGGGTTAGATTGGCCTATCTTAGCTGGTCGCACTGAGATTTGGGTCGCCGCGATCTTATTAGTACCAGTCTTTATTGGTTATTCAATCGTTCTACCGGGAAATGCTGTTTTACCTTTAGCGGGAATTATCAACTATTCGATCGCAGTAGGTGGTTTATTACTCACAGGCGGAAATTTGGTTCGTATGCTGATCATGGGGGTCATTTCGATGCCAATTTATCTGTATGCAGCCACTTATTTAACTCCAATCTTAACGGGCTTAGCAGATCGAACCGGTGCAGTTGAAGGAATACAAAAAGGCCAACAAATTACCTGGTCTTCGATCGAAGGACCGGAATTTCGAATCTTGTTTGCAGAAGCGTTTAAAGGAAATATCTTGGGTATCATCGGGTCAGTTCTGTTTATCGCAATGTTTGTTTGGTTGTATAAATATATGAGCAAGGTAAAGGTGCCAAGTCAAAGATATGAAGAACAAGGGACACAATCTACGCAAGTACGTGCGACGAATGGCTAAACTTTTCAAAAAGTAAAGGGGCGACAAAAATGGGAAAGAGCGAAAAAATAAAATGGCAACTACTTCTTTTTCTAGCAATTGGCTGCTATCTCTTAGCTTTGGTGACACAACAGTACCTATTTAATGTCGTAGCTATTGGTCTAGCAGTCTGCGTTTATAAATATGGCAATCCAGTACTTTTCAAAGAATACGATGAACGGAAAAAGAAACAGGATGAAGAAGCATCCAAAATAAGAGCAGCTGTACAAACAATCATACGTAACAAAACGCTTTAAAAATAAAAAAGGTGGTTTTGAATATGTCAGATGGACGGATGATTTTTGAAAGAGAGCGGGAAGATTTAGCGCGAATCGTAAAATTGATCTTTACAAGGAAGAATACGAATGTGGCAGGCGGTAATTTCTCTCTTAAAACAACTGATGAAGTAGGGAAAGAATACATTATTATGACACCGACTATGATGTCAGAAGCTTATTTAGGGGAAGTCTCACCAGCACAAATCTTAGTCGTTGAGCCTCATACAAGAAAAGTGATTGATGGGGTAGGTAAACTTACACGAGAAATCAACTTACACGAAGCGGTTTATGATACGAATCCAGCGATAAAAGCGGTTTTACATGCCCATTCGCCACACTCGATGTTTTGGGCAACCGCCGGCTTGGATATGCCTAATTTAACGGAAGCAACCCAAAAAATCGGCTATATTCCTGTGTTAGACTTTGAACCTAATTGCTCGCCAGAATTAGCAGAATTAGTCTCTGATTACATGAAAAAAGAACAAGTAGCCTTACCGAATATGTTGCTACTCAACAGTCACGGAGTGTTGATCAGTGCGCCAGGAGCATCGGGCATTGAAGCGATCCATAAAGCTTTACAGATTCTAGATACTACGGAATGGAATGCCGAAATTGCATATAAGCAAACAATATTCCAATCCTTAGGTTTATTAGATGGTTTTTATTCTAAAGGTAGACAGGTAGGAACCCTTGAAGATTTGAAAAATCATACGCCGATTTATAATAAAGAAGAAATTTTTGCTGGTGGTGATTAACTATCAGTTAATCATCTATTACGATTGAAAAAAATCCAAGAACATTCGTTTACGAGTTCTTGGATTTTTTTCTTATGATGGGGATTTTGTTACTGAACTTCAAATAAAAATTTAAGTACGCTTAATGTAAATATTATTAAAAATTACTTATTCTTGAGAACATTCCACAAATCGAACCGCTGAAAAATAAGGACTAGAATATGACGACATGAAATTAATCGATCTTTACGATAATAATCGTTTAAAATATATGTGGTCTTTTGAATACACGGATAAAAACTTTGTTAATTACGTAGCAGCAATCCCACAGTTCAAGTTTATACGATTAGTGGAATTATCTAGCGATGAGGTAGTTCTAACGACGATTGGAAATTTTCTTGACTATATACCTGACCAAAATTAGTTAGAAAAAATTTGTCCTAGCTTGGTTGCTAAATAAATGCAAGAAGAGGTAGTAAATAAAGTGACGATATTTAATAGATACAAAGATGCGAGATTTATCTAGTTCGTCAGATATATGAAGAGACAAGATCGTTAAATTTAGAAAGTACATAATGAAAAGGACTCAATGCCTAAAAACGTGTTGAGAATTTTTTATGGTTTTGATAATTTTTGCATAATGTTATAACCAACGATCAAAGGTTATTGAACAGTTATGATGTTAAAACAATAATTTATGAAAAATTGGCAACATTTAAAAATAGCATGATATATTGAAGTAGGGAGTATGATGTTCAATTAATTTAAGGAGATGAAATAATGAAAAAAAGTGATACTAAAAGGCTTAATTTTAACTACGTTTATGTTAATGGCGTGTTCAATGATTATCCCAGATGAAGTTGCTTTTGCCAGTGAAGAAACTATTTCTGGCAGTGAAGAAGTTATAGATGAATCTAGCAATAATATGCAGGTGGATATGTCAGGATTAGTGATACATAGGAGCGTTGGTACCCTCAATTTTTCTGAGTATGTTTATATGCAAAATAAACCACATGGATCAAGTCGTTGGCTTCCAACCTTGACAAAAATTTGGCAGGTTAAATATAAAGACGGAAAAAATACCAAGGTTATGTGAATTGGACAGGTAAGTATAAAAATGGTACGCAAATTGGTGCATATTATCAATACACTGGCGTGTTAACTAGAGCATAATTTTTATAGGAAAGATAAAGTTATGATCCTTGGATAAACGAAAGGTGACAGTATATTGAAATTAAAAACGATTCGTTCTATTAGAGTAGTAAAAATAATACAGTCCTTACTTAGTTTCTCGTCTGTCTACTTACTAATAAAAGGACCTAAGTATGTATTTTTAATACCACTATTATTTGGTTTTCTCTTGGAACTAATCCTTCCAAAAGAGTATGGTGGGGGGAATATTCAAAAATAAAAAGAATGTATTTATACATTCAGATAAAATTTGGACTGAACCACTTATTGGAATTATACTTTTGATTATATTTATTATTTTTTCAACTATTTAATTATGGCGAATTTTATAATGAACTTAGACACCTAAGGCATAAAAAAATGCCATCGTTAAATTTCATGTATTATTGAAGTTCCTAGACAATCAATAAGGATGAAATCACGATGACGCAAACTGAGAATACCACAGAATCACGCAAAGGAAAACACCTTGATCAAGAGGAACGTAATAAAATTGAAGCATGGAAACAACTGGATACACCATTATCCAATCGTCAAATCGCTAAAAAGCTTGATCGATCGAATCAAACAATCCACACGGAAATTAAAGACGGAACGGTTCGCCAAATCAAACGACAAATTCAAAATGGTCATGCCTATTCCTATGAGTACTTCACCTATTCAGCAGCGGCTGGGCAAGCTTCCTACGAAAAAGTGCGCGAGTCCTCGTGCAAGAAACCTAAATGGGTGGACACACCTGATTTCATGGCGTATATCGACCAACAAATGAAACAAGAGAAACGCTCACCGGATGTCGTTGTTCACCACGCGAAGAAGAACAATTTATTTCCGCATGAAAGTATTCCTTGTACAACGACGCTATACAACTATATCGACGATTGTTTGATGGAGACTCGAAATATCGATCTTTGTCTCAAAACACGCAGAAGTACGGAGGCCTCTCGCAATCGCAAGAACAAAACGATTTTAGGTGAACTCATTGAAAACGTCCAGAGATCGTTGATAAACGATAACGCTTTGGTGATTGGGAAATCGATACGGTCAATGGCCTACATTGCGAAAAAATCAGGCATTACTGACATTAACAGAACGTAAGACTCGGTATGAAATGATCATCCAAATTGATGGAAAAACTTCTGACCCAGTCAAACGCGCATTAACGACGTTGCAAGAGGCTGCAGGAAAAAACTTCAGTCAATTGTTCAAGACAATCACTTCGGATAATGGTGTCGAATTTTCTGGTCTAACAGAACTGCTTCAGGGCATCATCGACGTCTATTTTACCCATCTATATTCTTCTTGGGAACGCGGATAGCGGATGTCTCTTTGCGGACGATTCAGCGAGTACAAGACTGGACGAACAACTTGCCGAGAAAGATTTTGAACTATGCGACACCGAGGGACCGACTCTTAGAAGAGCTGTCACATCTCTCTTTATCCGAATGATCAAATAAGGTATTAAAGAATAATAAGTAAATTTCAATAAGTGGCTAACTTGCACTTGAAATTTGCGAACTATTAATAAATGCATACAAACACTCGAAAGCAAACAAAATAGACATTGAGTTAACCCAGAGAGATAACGAAAATATATTACTAGTGATTGATAATAGTACAGGAATAAAAAGGAATCAACTAAATGATGATGAATTTTATTATGATCATTTGGGGTTGCTCTCAATCAAGCAAAAAGTCGATTGCAAAAATGGGAAATTTATTATTTATAGTGGGAAAGAGATTGGCACAGACATTGAAGTTAAGATACCAGTAATGAAAGGAATGAAGATATGAAACTTTTATTAATTGATGATCATCAATTATTTTCCTCGAGCTTAAAATTGGTGATGGAAAAATTTGATATGGTGGAGAAAGTCATTACATTAGATAAGCTTCACTTAATTAATGATTATCTACTCAAAGATATGGTTGATTTAATTTTGTTGGATATAAATCTTGGTAAAGATATCTCTCCTGAAGAATTAGTGAATAATTTATATCAAATTGTTGAAAAAGGCGTCAGTTTTATTGAACAAGAAGAAGCAATTTTGACTAAAAAAGAAAAAGAAATATTAAATTATTTGAGTGAAGGGAGGACACAATCAACAATAGCTAAGGAGTTACTAATTAGCAGAAGGACAGTAAATACACATGTTCAATCGATTCATGATAAATTTAACGTATCTTCAACTTCAGAAGCCATAATCAAAGGAGTAAAATTAGGAATTATTTCTATAATTAATTAAAATGTTAAATACATAAAAAAAGCGATGGGAAATGTAAGTTAGACACATTTTTCCATCACTTTTTATATTCTAATAATTAATAATAATTTTGCACAGAATACCTATTTAAATCATGCTGAATGACGTTTAAAATAAAATTAAAGTTGATAGTAGGATTACTTGAAAGGAGTCAAATAGCACAAACCTTAATTTTTCAAAAGGCTTACTGATAGACACTTGATGCTAATTAGATAATTTTAGTTAGTTTCAAAATTGTTGTTATTGCTGAATTACTGTTTGATACACTTTCTATGTAATTATTCTAGTTAACTATTAATTTTAAAATCAGAAGGAGGATATTTATGAAAAAAATAGTTGTTTGTACATTATCTTTAATTGTCTTGGCTACTGGTGGTATCGCTGCCTCTGCTGCAACGGAATACCCTGATGGTGGTACATGGAATTATGGTGTCGGTATCACAGGTTCATATTCTGATTATTTCCATGGTACTAAACGCCACAGCGCTACTGTAAAAAAAGGTTCAGACGAATCTTATCAAGCTCAAGGGGCTGGCGTGTGGGCTAAGGCTCGTCTTGGCGCATATTCAGGATGTAATTTCTATTATAATTATTGGTAGAATGGCTTTGAGAGAGTATACATATTTTCTCAACTATAATAGGAACGGAGCGTATGTATTTTACGTTCCGTTTTTCTTTAAAATTTGGGGGAACTACTTTGAAAAAAACAATGATCTTATTCCTATCTATAATAACAATTCTAATAAGTGTTGCATTTGCACTAAATAAAAAATCAGAAGAAGATAAATATTATGATAATATTGAGTTAACTAGTAATTCCACTCATTTTTTCATAAAAGATTCGGATATATCAATTGATGATCAGTTATCAGAGTTTGCTTCTTTATCAAAAAAATACAACGCTACATTTATTCGTTCTGATATTTTAACAGAAAATGGAAAAACATATATTTATAAGTCAGGTATATATTCTACTAATTATTTTGATCAATTGGGTATCAAGCTAGCAAGTGGAAAAATTCCTGCTTCTAATAATGAGTTTCTTGCAAATTATAATACTGAAGATAACAATCAAAGTGGCCGTATTTCGAATATGTTTTCTGATAAGAAGTTGATTTTTGGAACATTGCAGGATTTTTATACTAAAAATAAAATGAGTGTAAATGGCAGCTATACACTTATATCAGAATCAAAAGATTCAGCTGATATTTTAAATCAGATTTCTACAGTTTTTAAAATACCTAAAGATGAACTGTTAAAAGCTACTTATGAGCAAGCATATGGCCAAGGAACGATATACTTGTTAGTGTTAGTGTTATCAATCATTATCATGGCAATATTCTGTCTGATGAGTGCATTTTATCCAATTGCTAAGTTAAAAGAAATCGGTGTGATGAAATTGCTTGGCTTTAAAGATATAGATATTTGGATAAAGCTTAATAAAATTATATTATTAATCCCTGCGCTTTTCTATATATGTACACTGCCTATTCAATTCTTTATTATTCCAGATAGCAATCTATCTTATTTCTTGGAATTAACGTTAGTTGAATTAGTTGTTTTTGTATTAGCTTGGGTATTTTCTTTAGTAATGTTAATCATTATTAGACGCTATAATCTTTCGGATATTTTAAAAAATTTCTTTAATTTAAAATTTTCACTTTATTTCAGTTATCTATTGAAGTTTTTCGTTTTCGTTGCCGTTGTTGCCGTTATTCCTTTGTTAGTAACAGAATTAAATACTCTACATAAGGACTTAAAAGCAAAAGATTTGTATGAACAGCAGAAACATTATCTTACACTATCAAAGTTTAACTACGTTGATGATGAATTCCAAGAGTCTCTCCAAGGGAAAGGAAAATTAGATTCTAAATTAATTAATCTGTATAAAGAGTTAGATACTTCAGCTGATATTCAATATGTTTCAGTAAGTAATATAAATGCTACCGTATTTAACGGAGCTAAAATAAATACAAGCAAATTTAAAAATATAGAATTTGATGATTCGGACGATTACCTAATTATGAGTGCTAATGAGAACTATCTGAAAAGAATTCAATTCAAGTTACCAACACCTTCATCAAAAATATTTTCTGAAACAGAAATGACTTACCTAGTTCCTGAATATTTGAAAAAAGATTTTGAAAAAACAGAATTTTTTATAAGAATTCAAATCGCATCTCTTCTATCGGATAACTCGTTTGAAAATATTGAAGATATCCCAATTAGGTTTATCTTTTATCCAAACAGTGAAAACGAAATATTCTCTGAAAATATAGAAATGATAGGGAATAATAAGACGTTTATAAAAAATCCGATTATTTTTTGCATAAATAACAATACAATAAACACAAGTAGTATGTTCTTGAAAAATAGTCCTTTAAGTAATCCACTTAGAATTGAGAATACTAAAGAAAATAAACATGCAATAAGTGAGGCGATAATAAATAACAGCCTTGAGAATAATTCTATACAATTTGAAAATATTCTTTCCACAGGCTTTGCACAAGAATTGCTTATTTCACAATCTAGTGTAGGGATTTGGATTACTATCCTATGTCTAACGATTTCAGTTAGTGTATTAGCTTCTTATTACATTATATTGATTATTTTGGCTTCCAAGAGAAAAGAAATGATTGTATCAAGACTTTTAGGCTATACTTTCTATGATAGGTATCGCAATGAAATTTTCTATTTCTTTTCCATCTATATTTTTGGACTAATAGAAATAGTCATTTTGAATAGGCAACTACTGTCAATTCTTGCTTACTTGTTACTAGTATCAATAGATATTTTTATTATTTTCTTAATGGTTACTCGATATGAAAAAGGAACACTTAGTGCAGGTTTGAAGGGGGATGTATGATGAGTATTATTAATATCAAAAACTTCAATAAAAGTTTCGGTGATAAAGTCGTTTTTGAAGATTTTAATTTAGAAATCAATGATGGCGATATGGTTGCAATAACCGGTCCTAGTGGGTGTGGAAAAACAACTTTGCTTAATACTATTGGCTTGATTGAGCCAGTGGAACAAGGTGAATACCATATTTTTCAGAAAGCAGCACCAAAAATAAATTCGAAGCAAGCCAATAAAATGATTAGAGAAAACATTTCATATTTGTTCCAAAATTTCGCATTAGTCGACAATTTTACTATAAAAGAAAATTTACTGATGGCGTTAAGGTATGTGAAACAAACAAAAAAAGAAAAAGAAGAGTCAATAGATAATGCACTAAGAATGGTTGGATTAGAAAATTATCAAAAATTAAAAGTATTTGAAATTTCAGGTGGAGAACAACAGCGAGTTGCTATTGCTCGTTGCCTCTTAAAACCAAGTAAAGTTATTCTCGCAGATGAACCAACTGGATCACTGGATACAAAAAATAGAGATGAAATTTTAGCAATCTTGAACCAGTTAAATGCAAGTGGGAAAACTATTATCATAGTAACACATGATAACAAAGTAGCAGAGAGTTGTCATCATACTATTGGACTCGGTGTATAAAAAAGAAGGAGCTACAAATGAAATTACAAAATAGAACACTTAAGAAACTATCGATTTTGATTCTTTTGGTAGTTGGTGTTATTTCTTCCTTTTTATATGTAACATCACGATTTGATTCGCTAAATAAATTTAATCCTCTAGTAAAAATGCAAGTTGGATACGCAATTGTACCTGAAAAAGTGACATACAATGGTGGAAAAGAATATGCTGATGATGGAAAGCGTCAAATACCAGATGATTATGAGAATATTGAAGTAATAAATTCAACTACTATGAAAATTGAAAAATTAACATTTAAAGGTGGGCAAGCTCCAGAAAATCATAATTATATTAAAGTTCGTTATAAAGGAAGCTATGTATACAAAATAACGTTTATAACAGATGATTCAGTCCCTAGCGATGTGATGAAAGTAATAAGAAAAAATAAAACCGCTGAATAACAAAAATTGGTAAAAAACTAAATTCAGAAATTAAACTAAGACATAAAAAAAGGAATCCGTTTCGGTGGCGAAGCCAAACAGAAACGGATTCCTTTTTTTGATGACATATAGCCCCATATTCTAACAGGGGGCTAACAAGTAACAGGGAACTGTCTCAACTACCCTATTGAGGCTGATATATCAACGTTCTTGTTGTCACATTCCATTAGGAATGGTCACACGATTCTTCCCTATTTTTCTGGGTATTCTTTATTGAGTAAATGATTCTTTTCAACCTCTTCGACGAATGGCCGATATAACTGTCCATTAAAAATTTCAAAGTTCCTTTCTTTGAACGCCTATGTTCTCATCTATTTACTATAAGATATAAATATCCTTTTTATCTATATCAGAAAAATATTCACTCTGTAAACCTGAATTTGATTTACAATGCTCTAAATAAAATTCCATATTTCCCTAATTGACTTTGCTTTTCTTTGGATTGTTCCTGGGCTAATTGTTTATTAGTTTCATGGAGTTCTGCTTCTAAATGATAAGCGGCATACGATCATGGACAGGTGAAGCCGATTCGTTGGGTTTTGTGGTTATAATAATTGATTCCATTTCAAATCCTGCACCGGTCTTATGTGTCATTTTTCTATATAAATAGAATAAATTTTCAGCGATAAGTGACAAATAATTAGAAAAAATTGTGCCAATTAACCATAAAAATTACAAATGATATACTAGTGTCTATCTAGAGTACACTCTAAACGCTCATGTTGATAGCAATCTATACTTATTTCAATCAACAGTTTCTGTTTTAAGGCGCTAATCCATTGATTGAAACTTTCTCCACGCTCTTTTTTATTTCTAAACCCCAGATTTTAATGTTATCGGTAACATGTTTGTACCTGTTTACTCTTGTTTTTGTAAGCGTTACAATTCTTTAAGAATAGGACAAAACAAATGGAGGATCATATGGAGAAAAAATGGTGGCATCAATCAGTTGTATATCAAGTGTATCCACGTAGTTTTCAAGATACGAATGGAGATGGAATCGGTGATTTAAGAGGGATTATTTCAAGATTAGATTATTTAACCTATCTAGGGATCGATACGATCTGGCTTTCCCCAGTCTATGAATCACCAAATGATGACAATGGCTATGACATCAGCGATTATGAAGCAATCATGGCTGA
>Ga0256408_1000690_pt1 | contig 22226 bp, 26 predicted proteins | sample PhyAR1_FD_185998 | JGI IMG/M metagenome (GOLD analysis project Ga0256408, IMG submission 185998) | Leaf surface microbial communities from alfalfa plants in UC Gill Tract Community Farm, Albany, California, United States - DLSL A.R1 | ecosystem: Host-associated > Plants > Phyllosphere >...
TCTATAAATGTTTGCTTTTCATCTATAGCTTCTGGATATGTTCGTTTCATAATTTGAGTAGCATTACCTTGGGGATCAAAATCGACTAATAAAACTTTTTTATCATATCTCTCAGAAGCAATATATGATAATAATGTTGATACAGTAGTTTTACCTACTCCTCCTTTAAAATTACCGATAGTTATAACTGACATACATTACACTCCTTAGCATCATAATATACTTATTATAACAGTAACTTGTTACATGTAACAAGTTACAATACCACATTACCACAAAAATAAAGTGTTAATATTCATGATTATTATCTTTTTTATGAACAATTTTATAAATTATTTTCTATTTCTTACAAAAACAAATCACATGTTACATGTAACATGTGATTTGTTTTTGATTTTTTGTTACAGTATTTATTGTTTCTACTCTTTTAGTTTGTTATTCTTATAAATATACAAAAAACATTCAGTTGTTGGTAGCAACTGAATGTCTTCAAAGGTAATAAAACGCGCACAAACGTTTTAATATACATATAATAATCTTATTATAACTGTAAACAATATATGTAGCAACTACACATATTTAATAATTTTATTGTAAACGTTTTATTACCTCTAACCAAATTAAAATATGGAAAGAGGTTTTTATAATGTCTAATAATTTTAATGTCAACGAAGTACAAAGAGAGAAGTTTTATCAATTACCAAAAGTCTTTTTTACAAATCCTAAATACCAATCAATTTCTAATGACGGAAAAATAGCCTATGCTATCTTACGTGATCGCTTAAATTTATCTATTAAAAATAACTGGGTTGATGAAAATGGAGATATTTATTTTATTTTTACAAACGAAACACTAAAAAGAATTCTAAATATTAGCAGTCCTAATAAATTATCTAAAATAAAAAAAGAGCTAGAAAAAGCAGATTTATTTAGTCAAATAAGAGTTGGTTTAAATAAACCTAATAAATTATATCTTAAAAAGCCAGTTGTTACACAAGATGATATTTATACTATAATTAGCGAAGAAAATGGCGATGACGTCAGTAATGACAAGGACGTATCAAAATCATACGTCCAGACGTATCAAAATCATACGTCAAGAAATATGAAAAACATACATCAAGACGTATCAAAATCATACGCAAATGATACTGATATTAGTAATACTGATATTAATAATACTGATATTAGTGCAATGAATGGAATGAGTGGTAATAATATAGATAGTATGTCTGAAATAAATGACCATTCAATCCATTCAAACCATGAAAATGATAATTATTTACTTGATGAACAATCTCATTTATTAAAACCCTTACCTAAAGACTTACAAGAATTCATTAAAAGTAGATATATATTAGCTGATAGCATAAGTATTATAAATAAAATTATGCAAGCTAAAAGAGAAGCAGCTAATAGACGTGGTGATAGTTTATTCTTTATGTTCGAAGAAAACCCCTTCTTATCAGAAAAAATCATTGATATCTTAATAACTGTCAATCGAGAAATGAAAAAGAAACGAGAATCAGTTCAAGCACTGTTAGGCTATTACTATAATTCATTAGTGAATGGATTAGAAGAATTTCATTATACAGAGCAAGCAAGAAAAACAGTACAAAATAAAGATAATCAATTTCTACCAAATAATGAAAATCCATTTCTAGATATCTAAACGATCTTTATATGATCGTTTAGATATACTTCTTAAATTTATGGCTTTCATTTTGGTTGCATGTGGTAAACCAAGTGATAAATTAGAAGGCGATTGGGTATCTACCAATCCAGAAACAGGAAAGGTATTTGGTAAAGAATTTAGTTTTAAAAATTATACATTTAAATCTAATGATGATGGCGTATTTATTAAATATTATAAATTCATGGATGATAATGAAAAAAAATATAAATTTCTATGATGAAAAACCGAGCGAAGACAAATTTGATGAAGATTCACCATCAGAAGAAGGTGTATTAAAAATTGATGGGGACAAAGCTTCTATAACAACTGAATTAAACGGTGAAATGACTTTTGAAAGAAAAAACTAATGACTTGAATTAAGCATCAATTCACTTAGTGGCGTAAATGGTCTTTTAAAGGCCATTTAACGTTTCTTTCTAATTTTGAGATGTTTATATCAATGACTATTAAAAAGAGTCTTCTATCCCCTACTATGCTCATATGATGTGATATTTATTAAGTATTTAAAAATAGATTGGAGTAAGTACATACCGTTTATTATTGTTCTATGCTGCTTTGGTATACCAATATTTATAGTGCTATATAATCGTAAGGATAAATAAAATTATAATGTATGCAAAAATATGTATACTCTAAAAATATTTCGTTATATAATTATTTAGAAAAGGTGATTAAATGATAAAAGGTTTGTTTGAATCACATTTACCCGTTTCGAATCTAGAAGAATCTATTGTTTTTTATGAAAAATTGGGGTTAAAACTAGAAAGTATTATTCCAAATAAAGTTGCCTTTTTATGGATTGTAGAGAATAAAAGCTGGCTTGGTCTTTGGGAAACTGATGTTACTAAATATCCATATCATCCATCTATAAGACATGTCGCTTTTGAAGTGTCATTGGAAAACCTTAAAAATTCAATCTTATGGTTAAAAGAACGCCAAATAAGTACAAGAGAAGCTTTTGGGTTTGAAGGTAAAGAGCCATTTGTTTCTCCTCATAAAGATAAGGCATACGCTAAAATTCATTTTTATGATCTAGATAAGAATAGTTTGGAATTTATTACTGAATTAAAAAATACTGAACACGCAATCGAAAAAATGTATCTAAGTGATTGGTTAGATAATAACTAATGTATATACGCATAAAGCATACATATACACAATATACATATATAACGTATGCTTACATATTGTGTTTTTTTAAACAATTATATTAAATATTTTACAACTTGGATTAGCTAATCATAAAAATTAAAGGACGTATATATGAAATTTATTATAAAACATATCATGCTTATAAGAAGCCTGTCACTTATACCTTTTGTGATAGTAGGTATGCTGGTACCTGTTACTGACTATTTTATGCTTTCTTTCATAGGTTTAATTTATACATTTGGTGTTTTTCAAATTTTTTTAACAATACTTGAAAATAAATATAAAGCCATTAATCAACATATATTTAAACGAAATGTAGTCATAAGAATCGTACATTTTGTCATTATATCTATATTTGCCTGCACTATATTTGCTTTAACGGATATGTATAATAATCCTATGATTGTTTTACCATTTATTCTATTGACTGCTTTATCGGGTGGATATATAGATTATCTTGATAAGAAAAACACAAAAATATTAAAATCAATATAATTGGAAGTGATTGCTTTTTTGTGTTAATGTGAAAGTGCAATTAAGAACTATAAAAAAGAGGCAACATGTTAGCGCATGTTACCCCTCTAAGGCCCGTTATATAGACCGTGGCTTTTTGAATAGTATTAAATAACCATTCTACTCGGTCAAAAGTTGGGAATGGTTATTTTTTTTGATCTATATCTCTAATTAATACTAAGCCAATGATTGCAACAACAACCATAAGCATTTCATAATCAGACATGCTACTCCTTTCTTGAAAAGAAGTTGAAGCCATTTATATAAATCATAGGCATCACCTCACTTCAATGAGATTAGCCACCATCTATCCAACTTGCCCTGCTCAATATTATAACATCTAATTGAATGATTAAAATATATTTATGATCTAGTACTATAGATAATCAATCCATTTATGATTTGGATTAGTTAATTTTAAATTTTTACTTAACCACTCTCTTTTCTTATCATCTAGTTGGTTTATAAAAAACTTAAAATCTTGATTATCTTTTTGTCTTGTATGACTCGTTTTAAATAAGAGAACTATTTCTGGGTTTAAATAAGGTATGCCAAGCTCAGTATAACTGAAAGTAGTATTTAAAGGTTTAGTAATTCTTAAATCTCTTCTGTACACCCACTCATTATTGTTCAATTCATTTAATAGTATTTCGATTTGTTCATTAGTATTTTCATTAAATACATAAACTTCATGAATTGGTAACTCCAAAATTTCATCTCGCCATTCATAAACTTGACCATTTACTATTTTTTTAAATTTCCATCCTTTAAAATAATCCTTTAAGTATAATTGGTCATTCCTAAATATACCTATTTCTATATCTTCGTGATGCCGTGTCTTTTTACCTATATATAAATCTAATGCCCAACCACCAGCAATAAACCAACTTTTTTTGAAATTTTTCATTAATAAATTAAGGTTTTCGCATTCTTTAAATGTCATATTAACACCTTCTAATGAATATATGTTTTAATAATCTACTATACTTTGTGATCAGATACTAGATCTTATCTTCTAAATACATTGATAATTTTGATATTAAAAGATTTGGATCAATACTTATTGTGTTAAATTTGTTTGTTTCACAAGAAACTTTTTCTTATATCATAATAGCAAGTCCTTTTATTTTAGTTGATAAGTAGGTCTACTAAACAATCACATGTAACATGTTACATGTGATTGTTTAGGGATTTGATACCTTTATCTTAATTTTTTTGAAAGATATTGAAATTTTAACACTAGTAATCAATCTTATCCATACAATGAAAAATAGTGACTGGTAATATATGTTAATTTTCTTCTTTTCCTTGAGGTTTCCCAAAATCAATCTCAACTTCGTCATATGTCCCACCATTTAAATAAAAATCTTGAATTTTTTCTTTTAATGTTTTCTCATCTGTCAAAATGAAAACCTCCAATTATAAATTTAGTATAGTTATAGTAAACTAACAAATCACATGTTACTTGTGATTTGTGATTTGTTTTTATCATCTTAAATAATAGCAAAAATGAATAAGGTTATAAAGAATATGTATGCTTACATAATAAGGTAATGAATTTAAATGACTATGCTTCTTTACATAAATTTGATTTACCTGAATGTAATTTTACAAATATGATGTTATTAACTGATGATAAGATGACAAACTATGTTCAATTAACTGATTTTGATTTGATGAGATTGGAAGAATTTTTACCTTGAAATTATTGAAAATGTAACAGGTAAAGATGGAGTTATTGATATCTGGAATGCACTTAAAAATGTTGAAAAAGATAAAATTAAGAGTCCTGTTAAAATACCTGCTTAGGGAAGACAGTTTTAATAGATTTTTATAAAAGGGTTTAAAGTATATGAATTAGTTGGATTTTTAGACGGTTGGAAAGATATAATTTTGACTTTAGAAAATATTGAGTAATTTTATTTTTAGAGTCCTTTTTCATATGAAGAAGGGGTGTTTTTTTAACAAATCATCTTATTTTGATATTAACAACACTATAATTATGTCGCGAATATTGAAATTTTTTCTGATGGAAAAAATCATTTCAATTAAATGATGAAATATTAGCTATGTCAAAAAAACTTAATAATATTTTGATATATCAGAAATTGAATAAGAATGAATTGGGTGGACGAGTAAATTTTAAAGCTGAATTTCAGGTGGAAGATATACAAATGATTAAAAGGTTTATGGATATAGACTTTATGTTTTTAAAAATTCAAATTGTGAATTAGGGATAATTAATTTCCAATTTGAAGTTATTAGTCATTAATTTTAAATTAAATTGACTCAATAAATCACAAAATAAAAAATGAAAAAGGGAATTATTATTAGCACAAATTATATCTAATGTTTCCCTCTATGTAATATGTTGTTTAGAAATATTGCAAGGTTATTTTATTAATATCCACTTAAATACCATGAAATAATTTTAAAATACTAAGAATTATTCACTTTAATATATGGTTTGAATGAGACGAATCAAATTAATTTTAATACTTATTCGTTCTATTTATATAAGGTTATCTTCTCTTATAACTTCTTTTGAGATTCTAACCTAAGAGCATAAGGAGATACAATGCCACTAGCGTGTCACTCAGCATAGCTGAGGCATCTGTATCATTTCCTGCGCTCATATGTTCACGGCCAAAAGTCTTAAAAACCCTATTATATCAACAATAAATAGCATTTATTAAATTCATAAAATTACAACAGTGTAATATTACTTATTTTGTGCGATGGCATTGTGACAACTTGTATCTAAATTCTTTACAAGCCTATTATATCAATGTTTATAAATTTATAGATTCTCATAGATTCTAAAAATAAGCTTATAGATTCTCATTTTTGAAATTAAAATAAAGAATTTTGAAGATAGAAAATACAAAATGGATATATTAATAGGAATCATAATGATAGAATTCCATTGAGATAATTTATATATAATTGATGAAAGGAGAGAGATTATGTTAGGTAATATATTTAATTTTATAGCAGCATTTATTACGCTAATAGTCACATTGTTGCCAGTCTTACTTAAATTTAATAATGAAAATTATGATAAATTAAAAATACATATGAATATTTTTATCAGAACAATTATAGTAGGAATCATTTTTATAATCTCTTCAATTATCATTTTTTATTCTATATATAGTTATATAAAAAGTATTTATAACGAGAATATAAGCTTTATTATTTTACTTTCCATTTTTATTATTAGTATTATTTTATGCATGATTTCGTATTATAAAAAGGCTACATGTGAAAAATATTATTTGGCGTATATTCAAATGTTTTATAAGTTTAGGAAAAAAGAGGAAAAGAAGTTTTTAGATAATGCACGAAAAATTATTAACAGTTACGAACTCTTCAATATTGAAAATGAATTTAATAATAGTATAGAAATCATAAATGATGAACAAATAAATATGAAGTTACCCCAATTAAAGAAACCTAAAAAAGTGAAAATTCATTTTTGTTGGTCAATCATTCAATATGTTTCATGGATAATATTTAGCAGTAATTTAATTATATTTTACTTGGTAATCGATCAAGATATTAGTCCAATAGCATCTATTTTTATCATAATTACTACAACAGGGACATTAATATCTATGTTGTATAAGGATTCATTAATTAAAGAATCTAGTCTTCCATTAAGTTATAAGATTATTGAACAACATATTAAACGAATACAAATAGATGAATTAAATGCAAAAGATTAGGAAGTAATAGTCTAAATTATGTGTCGGATATTATTGAAGGAAATTTTTATAGGGTGAAATGATAAAGAATTAGTTTTTAGATATATCCACATGATGATATAATTATAAAGTCGCCTATCTCTCAGGCGTCAATTGACGTAGAGAGGAGGTGCATATTAATGTTCGAAACTCTTGTTCACATCATGACCACAGTCATCGGTGGTTGTATTGTCACTCTATTTGCGCATTGGCTACGTAATCGTGATGATAAGTAAAATAGGCGACTAGCCAACACAAAAATCCCCTCACTACTCGCAATAGTGAGGGGATTGGTGCATATATGCACGAAACTCTTGTTAAAGAGAGTATAACATCATAGTAGATGGAATTGCAAAAAATTGTTAGTCTATAGGAAACTTACATGTAATATCATTATCGGTAGTGATTGGGAAAACATCAGGTGATACATATTCATCACCAAAATCTAAATCATTTATATTTAATGAAAATATACTATTAAAAGTTCCTAATATTTTTTTGTTCTGTTGCAAAGTAAAAAAATATAGCTAACCACTAATTTATCATGTCAGTGTTCGCTTAACTTGCTAGCATGATGCTAATTTCGTGGCATGGCGAAAATCAGTAGATCTGAAGAGACCTGCGGTTCTTTTTATATAGAGCGTAAATACATTCAATACCTTTTAAAGTATTCTTTGCTGTCTTGATACTTTGATACCTTGTCTTCTTACTTTAATATGACGGTGATCTTGCTCAATGAGGTTATTCAGATATTTCGATGTATAATGACAGTCAGGTTTAAGTTTAAAAGCTTTAATTACTTTAGCCATTGTTACCTTCGTTGAAGGTGCCTGATCTGTAATTACCTTTTGAGGTTTACCAAATTGTTTAATGAGACGTTTGATAAACGCATATGCTGAATGATTATCTCGTTGCTTACGCAACCAAATGTCTAATGTATGTCCCTCTGCATCAATGACACGATATAAATAGCTCCATTTTCCTTTTATTTTGATGTACGTCTCATCAATACGCCATTTGTAATAAGCTTTTTTATGCTTTTTCTTCCAAATTTGATATAAAATTGGGGCATATTCTTGAACCCAACGGTAGACCGTGGAATGATGAACGTTTACACCACGTTCCCTTAATATTTCAGATATATCACGATAACTCAATGCATATCTTAGATAGTAGCCAACGGCTACATTGATAACATCCTTGTTAAATTGTTTATATCTGAAATAGTTCATACAGAAGACTCCTTTTTGTTAAAATTATACTATAAATTCAACTTTGCAACAGAACCAAGAAAAACAAATATCATTTTTAGAAAATCAAATGAATGTTAAAGACAATCAAATCAATAAATTAAATGAGACATTGGATAATCAGCAGAAGTTACTTCACAATCAATAGTCATTGGCATTGCAAAGTAATGATAAAATAGAGAAATTAGAAACAAAGCTAAAGGGATTGATAGCAGATAGTAGATATACTAGGGAAGGAGCAAAAGAACACTTCCAAAAAAATGATAATTTAAGTGATAATAAGGTTAATAATTTTAATGAAAATTTGAAAGAAGATATCCCCCAAAATAATAAAGGATTTTTTCGTAAATTATTCAAAAAATGAGTTGATTAACTTTTGAGCATTAATTAAAAAAACTTGATATTTAGATATCAAGTTTTTTTCTAGAAAGGATAGCTCCTAATTGTCCAGCATCTTTAGGACTAGTATTAGAGCTACCAGGTTCTAAAAATGTTAAATTCGAGAATAAAGGTACACTAATTAAATATATGGATCCTCTTTTTTTAAGAATAGAAGTAACACAAACAGGTATATCTTCATTTTTATCTTTGAAGTAATGATAAATAATCTCTAAGAATCGTTTCGGATTATTCAGACTTGTACTTGAAAAATAAGCTTCTGGAAGAATTATTTTATTATTATTTGAACTTTTCAATGTGAGAGTTATAAGATTTTCTGTAATATCCATACTTTCTAATACTCCATATAAATTAATCGGTTTATTTATATATTTCTCATCTACTTCATTAATGTGTATAGAGGGTGTAGGGGCTACCTTAGTGCCTTCCTTTACAACTTCTGGATCATCGAAAGTTACAATATTTGTCGTGATAGTCTGACTTTTAGAGGTATCTTTCTTAAGTTTATTTGTTTTCTGTGTGGTATCTTTCTTTTTAATATTATTTTTAGATGATTGAGGTGAAGAAAAATATTTTTTGAAACCATAATTTTGTTTACGTCTAAGAGACTCTTCAGATAAACTGCCAGAAATAACTCTCTCTGCTCTTTTTCTTTTTTCCTCTTCAATTCTTTCTTTAGAATACATACACTCGGGTATATGCTCATGCATTCTAAAGGTTCTTAGATAAGGTCTCTCTCTATTTACATATGTTAATTTACAGTTACATTCGGCTGTAGGGCAATAAATATTATCAATTATACTATGGAAATTTTTATGATTTTTAACTTCGTCTATTTTTATAATATATGAATCTTGATTTTTGATTTTTACTTTGGCTTCATTCATTTTGAGCATCCTCTCTTATAATAATCTGTATATTTTAATTATACAAAATTATTCTTAAAAAGGGTGATTTTACATTCATTTTATCTGCAAGAATCTTAATAGATGGGTAAATAAATTTTAAATGTAATAATGTAACATAATTAACATTATGTTACATTAATGATAACGAATAAAATATCTCTATTTGAAATCATTAGTCTATATAAAATACATGATGTCCTCTTTTAATTTTATCTATCGCTAATTTATATACCTTTTCATATTCTTTATTTTTTAGAGGTATAAAACCATTCATAAAAATATACGGTCTGTCATATAAATCCTTAAATACTATGATTAAGGTAAAGATAGTATGATTTCCTCCTTGATCAGTTGTAGGTATTCTATCAACCGTATTTTTTACATCTCTTGGAAGATATTTTTTTAGACGACATCCATCATTTTTTATCACTTTACATACAAAATTAATGATTTTATCCCTATCATTCTCTTCTGGAACTTCATAATACTTTGGAGAAATAAAAATAGCATTCTTTAAAGGTGTATTATTAGATGTGATATACTTAGAATGCCATTCCCTTCCATATGTAATCCCTTCATATCTTATGAATTCTTCTTTAATTTCGTAGTTTAAATAACTTTGTTTGCTTATTTTAGATAATATATTCCAAATCCATAATGGTATTTTAGAAATTAATTTTTCAATCATTCTAACACTCCTTAATATAAATTATGTAATTACAGCGTCAAATAATACGAAGTTGAAAATAACCTCTTAATATATTTGATGATTATCTTCCAAACAATTTCCTCAAAATACCTTTATTATTTTGAGGAGTGTCTTCTTTCAAATTTCTATGAAAATTATTAACCTTATTATCATTTTCTTGAAATTGTTCTTTTGTCTCTTCCCTAGTATACCTACTATCTGCTGTCACCCCTTGTATCTTTGTTTCTAATTTCTCTATTTTATCATTACTTTGCAATGCCAATGACTATTGATTGTGAAGTAACTTCTGTTGATTTTCTAAAAATGAAATCTGTTTTTCTTTATCTTCTAATTGATGCTTTAAGAGTTGTATGATATCTTTTTGCAATTCTTGTTCATTCATATCTTCTCCTTGGTGATTTTCTTCTATTTCATGATTAGCTATATTAAAAATTTTCTCCAAGTCTAGTTTCTCACTCAAAGTTTTTTGATTATTGATACTTTCTCCAATTTCTAATGCTTGTTCATTATTTATAACAAGTGCATTATCTACTTTCTCTAAATCTATATTTAATCTCTTCGCATGATTCAAAACAGTCATTTTAGTTACAGATAATTTTTCTGACAGCACTTTAAGTGAATAATCCATTTTTACACTCCTTTTACGTTTCATAAAATATCTTATATACCTATTATATTTGGTATTCCAAAACTTATATACAGTTTGTAAAAGTAATTTAATATTTTTTACAAAATAACGTATAAATAGTATAAAAATATTCGAATGAGGTGTTTAAATGTCTGAGGAAATTAAAGAAGAGAAAAAGAAATATGGTTTTTATCATCATAAAGGGGAAACACTGAAAATTGTTTTTAAGGATGGTAAAGCAATAAAAGGTAAACTATTATTTACGCCACCATACGAAGTGATTATTGAAACAGAAGATGGACGAGAAATTACAATATTTAAACACGCGATTAAGTATGTCTATGTTGTTGATTAGTTATTACAAAGAACGGGTTAAGATAAAATGAATTCAATAAGTAAGAGGCTAGAACATTTCTGTCCCAGCCTCTTTCTGTTATTTTTCAGTAGCAATATTTTCTTTTTCAATTACACTAAATAACTTAATATAATTTAGATTATTTATTTTCTCTTTAAATTCTTTCATATCATTCAAATTTAATATTGAGAATAACTGTTTTACTTTTCTCTCTCTTTTTAAACTTTTAATAAATTTAAGATCTGGTGAAAACTTGTTCGTTCTTGAATATATATCTGAATCTAATACATACCATTTGTCATATCCAAGCATTTTACACACAAACTCAATAAATATATCTGCTTCAAATACATTTGCTATATTATATTCATTATCCCTTACTATTATATCTTCTACTTCTAAGTATCTAGGTGAATACATGTATCCAAACTGATGAGATTCTACATGAATAAAGTTAGGGTTACATAACATTGATATTATATAAAAATCTGCATCTCGATTATCATAAAAATAATCATATTTAAATAAATCTTCAATATAGTCAAAATCTTCATTATCTATAGCATAAGCAACTGTATAAACAAAAGCTATTCTTGTAAAAATTTTTGTTCCATCTTTACTTTGCGATGAAAAATCATCAATTGTCTGTAATAAACTTTCAATAATTTTAGAAATGTCATTAGGTTTACTCACTTTTTTAACTACATTTTCCCATGTTTTCATTAAACTTTGAAGTTTTTCAAAATCAGGTTTTGTATTAATATCACGGTTTAAGAAGTATTTATCTATTTCATTTAATTCCATTTTTAAATCTTCAATATACTCTTTCAACAATGATTTACTGATTTCTTCAGAACGCTCTATTCTTTTTGCTGATCTTAAACTTACAATATTAGCAAAATCAGGTTTCTTGCCAATTTTGGGTTTTGGTATTAATGGTTCATCATAAAGCGTTCTCGCAATTTCTTCACATTTTTCAAAATCTCGAGTTTTCTCTGTGAAATCAAAAGCAAAACTACCTTTTAAATATCTAGGCATTACTGGTTGTCCCTCTTCGTCTACTTCTGTAAATGCATAATATATATTATTTTGATTTCTTGATGAATTTCTCATATATGAATCAGTGAGAATTACAGATTCTTTACCTACACCACTTTCCCGATTATTTGCTTTCTCCACGTAATTTTTATCACCTATTATAAGTATATTATCACTTGTATCAGCATATTGTTCCATCTTTTTATTAAGGTCTTCACCTTTTTTAAATGACCAAAGATCTAATATGACATCAAAACCTAGATGTGTTAATTCAGTACCTATTTCTTCAACTCTTTTTTTATGTTCTTCGTTTGTATGTGCATATGATATAAAGATATTTGGATGATTTTCTTGTTCTGACATAATTAATCCCTCCCATTTATTACTATCAACAATTTGATTGTATCTTAAATTTTATCAGACTCATATTTTTTACGCTTGATGACCAGCGATTTTATCTTTTCTTGAAATTAAAGTACCACTTTTAGATAAACTAGATCCTCTAAAGACTATATCTTTTACATATTTAAACCTTATAGGATCTAACTCATTTTCAATAATTTCTGCTTTAATTTGTTTATGATCTTCAAATAAAGATAATTGCTTAATCTGATTAGGTATAAAATGCCCAAATGAAATTGCTATCGTTCGATATAATCTATCATTTTCAAGCCGACCAGATAAATAACGCCATAACTGATTAATGATTACATAAGGATTTTGATATCCTGTTTTATTAGTAAACTGTTTTTTACACCCCCAGCATCAGCATAGCCAACACTAATGGTTATTCTTGTAGGATATAATTGTTGATTTCTCGCGCGATAAAATACTTCATCTACTTGTTCACTTAATACTGTTTTAAGTTCATTTAATTCATAATCTCTCATTAATATTTGAGATTTCCCTAACGATTTATTCTTTGTGATATGTGCCTTTCTCATAAAGCTTTCATCAATGCCGTTGGCATGTCAATGTAGATCTACGCCAATAATACCGAAGTCCCTTTTTAAATATTCAACGGGATAATTAGCTAGATCGCCAATTCTAAAAATACCCTTCTTATTTAGTTTTGCTTCAGTACGTTTATTAATACCCCACATTTTTGTTAAGGGTTCAATATGCCATAGCTTGCCTGGTATATCTTCATATCGCCATTCTGCTATACCTTCATTTGTTTTTTTAGCTTCTAAGTCCATTGATAACTTTGATAACAACATATTAGATCCAATCCCTATTGTACTGAATATCTGTGTTTGTTCGTAAATTTCATTTTGAATTAGGCGCGCAAACTCGTAAGGTGTTTCACAAAATAATTTATAGGAATTTGTAATATCCAAAAAATGCTCGTCAATTGAATACTGCCAAAAATCTTCAGGTGCAACAAAGTTTAAAGCTATTTTGCTGATCTGCCTTGAGATTGAAATGTACTTTTTCATAGAAGGATTAATAATAAATATGTCATTGGATCTAACCCTTTTTCAATACAAGATACTGAAGCAAAAAAAACTTTTAAGATCAATACATAATATATCCCTTTCTGTACAAACACGGTAATCATACATGATAAGCACCTCAATTCACCCCTAAAATACGAACGTACGTTCTATAAAAGTATAATAAAAAACACACTTAAACGCAAGTTTAAGGTGTATTTTATCGTTTGAGTTTTGCGTTATTTCACTTGATGATATACTTATAAAGTCGCCTATCTCTATGGCGCAATCTGTCATAGAGGGGATGTGTTTATAGTGACTATTACTTTTATTCATATCATTGCACCCATCATTTGTGGTTGTGCAATCGCGTACTTTTCTCATTGGCTGGAGAATCGTAGAAAAAAATAGGTGACATCAGATCAGCCAGCACCATAAAACCCCCCTTACTACGCCACATAGTAAGGGGGGTTGGTGTTTATCTATGACTATTACTTTTATAAACATATTATAACACCTATGACATGCCGTGTCATTTGTTTAGAAAAGACTTAGTTGCTTGTTTAATAATTGGATTAGTTAATTTTAAATTATTGCTTAACCACTCTTTTTTTATAATCTAGTTGGTTTATAACACATTCAAAATCTTGATTATCTTTTTCTCTTGTATTTTTACTTTTAAACATGAGAACTATTTCTGGATTCAAATAGGGTATGCCAAGATCATTATAACTGTAAGTATCATTTAAATATTTAGAAATTCTTATATCTCTTCGGTATATCCACTCATTATTTTTAAATTCATTTAATAGTATTTCAATATATACATCAGTATCTTTGTTAATTATATAAACTTCATGAATCGGTAATTCTAAAAACTCATCTCCCCATTCATAAAATTGACCATTTACTACCTTTTAAAATTTCCAACCTTTAAAATAATTCTTTAGGTATAATTGATCATTTCTAAAAATCCCTATTTCTATATCTTCATGATGTCGAGTTTTCTTACCAATATATAAACCTAGTGCCCAACCACCAGCAATAAACCAACATTTGTTGAAATTTTTCATTTATAAATTAAGTTTCTCACATTCTTGAAATGTCATATTAGCACCTTCTAATTAGTATATAGTTATTTTTACTTTACTAATTTATACTGCTTTAAATCTAATAGTGTTTCAGCCTTTTAACATATCTTGATTAGTTAATACTTTTTAACACTGGTATGTCAACAGTAAACTGGACAATTTTTATGTGGTACTTAATTTTTTATTTTACTAGAGTAAATGTGAATTTATATTTAATATATTAGAAGTGTTACTTTGCATTACTTTTATTATAAATAGACTTCACAAATTCCTCTTTGAAATCAGTATAATCTTTGATGCCTGAAGAAGTATCTTTTAAGTAAGATGTTTTTATATCCAAGTATTCTTTTCTCGCTTCTTCATTCGAATTCAAATAGTCTCTAAAAAAGATAAGGTTATTCCATATCTCTTGTTGATACTCAACTAAATGAATGAAGTGTGTCTTTACTTGATATGTTTCATCTGTAAACTTCGCAAGTACGATCTCATTTGGCTTTTCGACTTTTAGTTTTAAAAAACCAGCCTTTCTAAAGCTATTAAATAGTTCTTCATCTACTGTCTTAAGATTATCAACTCCTACGACAATATCTATTATTGGTTTAGCCGACATCCCCTGTATTGATGTACTTCCGATATGTTCAATACGATATTCCTCAAGCTGTGTATATTTTAATAGTTCATTTTTTAAATTAGTAAATTCATCATGCCATTTATCTGTATATTTTTCTAATCTAATTTCGTTATTCTTTAATCCTAATTGCATAGTCATTCTCCTCACCATCATATAAAAATATTCAAATCTATTTCCTATCACTTTAATATATGTAAGTGCTCATAATTTTTCGAATGTATTAGCTATGAATATGTATCTAGTCAAAATTTAATTCTTCTTTCTCTATATACTGGTATGTCAACAGTATCACTACCTCTAATAAATTGTTAATTTATTATAAATATATCTCTCATCATTTTAATACAAAATCACATAAAACAACATTTTACTTTTGAATAAATATTCAAGTTATGAAACTGCTGAAAATCGGGAAATAGTTGATAAATATATCCTGTATATTTTATGTATCCTCAAAAAATAAATAAAAAACGCTAAAGCCTAATTTAAAGGCATTTGGCGTTTTATTTTAGTTGACATAATGGTGATTAGAGGAAGTTAAATTGAATATCATATACATTTCTATCAGCTTGATAAATTTTGTAAAATAAGATTTTTAATTACTTTCTTATGCTATTAAATTGTCTTATTTAATTTGTACACCAAATACTTTTTATATATTCCCATCTATATTATCTCATATACTTTTTTGTCTATGTTGATAACTTAACTTTACCACTTAAATACAAAAATAAATATATGATCATTAACATTAAAATTATTAAAATACCAACACCTTGATTTGTAATATAATGACTCAAAAATAATAATGATATAGCAATACTGTTAGAAATAGGAGAATTAAATGCCATTATTGCAGTATATTTACCTATATTACTTGTCATTAGATAACTTATTTCTGAATTTAAAATTGGGAAAATAATAATTTCTGCTATAGTAGCTAAGATAATTAAAAAGAGTAAGACAATAAATTGCGTTTCACTTTGCATAATTGCAAAACATAATCCATATAATAATATGCCACTGTACATAAATAACTTCTTATTTGTCCTATTTATTATTTTACTGTTAATTATATTTGAAAAAATAACTACTATAACAGTATTAATAACTAGAAGTACGCTTAACATCTCACTTCCTTGTATTTCTAATCTAAAAATATTTGTTTCAAAATGTTTTTCTAAATTAACTCCTACACTGTTACTTAATGTTAACTCCATACTACCTAGTAAAATAATAATAAAATTTAGAAAAATAAATTTCTTATTAGTTAAAATCTTCAAATAGTTAACACTCTTTTCTTTTTTATTTGAAGATCTACTTATGTCTATGTTTTCAAAATTATAATATGTATAAAATATATTAATTAAAAAAACAATTGCTGCAATAATAAGAAAAAACTGTGTGTGTGTTAAAAAAAATATTCCACCAATAACAATCCCGACAGAGGATGAAAGGTTATTTATCCAGTAAAATACAGAAAACATATAATGTCTATCATCTTCGGTAACCGAACTTATAATTAATGCCTCTAATGCTGGCATAATTATACTCATTCCTATAGACATAGTTAAGAAAAATATCGCTGTATAAATTGCATTCTTATCAGCGTAAACAGCCATTAAACTTATGGAGATAAAAGCTATAACTTGTCCTACTAATATCCCCTTTTTATAAGTTATATAATCCAAAATTTTTCCCGATAATAAAGAAAAACACATACTTAAGACTATACTTGCAAATAAAATATAAGATGCATTCTTTACTCCTATACCGTCTACTAAATATATTGTGAAAAATGGGCCGATACCCATAAATACTATACTTATAAAAAAATCGGAAATTAATCTTGTTTTTATGTTTTTATGTAGACTATTAATATTGCTTAGAAACCCATTCATTAATAGTTTCACCTACTTTTTTTGGATTTTCTATATATATATCATGACCACTTGCTGAAATTATTTCATACTCTACAAAAGAAGGTATCTTTTTCAATTTAAATTTTAATAACCCTTCATCTTGATTTTCAGGTAATAAAACTAATATATTTTTATTTCTAAGACTATTAAAGTCCGGTAAATTTATCATTCTTCTAATCTCAAGTAACGTTTTTATTGAATCTGTATTTATGCCTATCTCATAAACTTTTTGTTCTAAGTTATATATCATTTTACCTATTGAAGCTTGCTTAATATTATCGTTCCATATTAAATAATCTTCTTTTTCTTTTTCTATATATTCTTTTAAATTCGAGAATTTATTATTTTCTATAAACTGCATTGTTTCCTCTACCTCTGAATTTAACGAATAACTAAAGTCTGAAAGATTAAATAATCCTCCATCTAATAATATAATATTCTTTATGAAAGGTATTTTACTTCCTAAATAAACAAGTAAATCTGCTCCTAAAGAGTGTCCAATAACTGTTATATTATTACTATTATTTATTTTAATATTTTTTAAAAACCATTCTTCTAAATCTACTAAATTTTTTAATATTACATTATAATTTATGCCATGTCCCGGAAGATCAATTTGCTTGATATCTAAGTTATTCAAACAATTGTCTAAATCCTTTAAAAATAAGCTATTACTTCCTAATCCACTTAGAAAATAAATTTTATCATTCACTTGTTACACCCACTTTTCAAATAGTTTATCTGCTCAATAGATAACTCATATTCTTCTAATTCTTCGATATTTAAATTAAAATCACCCTTTTCTTGAATATATAAAAAGTAATAAAAGGCAATATCTTGTTTTAAAAGTTTATTTTCAATATTATTAAATATACACTCTATGTTCTCATCTTTTAAATAAATATATATATATTTAATCAATAAATTTGTAAGTGCATTATTTTTCAAATATATATTTACTAAAATTAGTAATTTATCATTTGATAATAACTTTTTCTTTTCGATATACATTAGATATTTAACTAAAGTCTTTTCATTAAAAATTTTAATAACTTTATCTTTCATAATTTGGAATAAATGTTCTTTTTGAAAATCGTTAGTTATAAGTAATAAATAATCATATTCTTCATGATAAAAATATACTTCTATATCACTATCAAGAAAATCAAAACAATTATAAAATTCAATTAAATAACTGATTTTTAAATCATCATCATATTCTCTAATTCTTATAATTTGTTTAATTTTTTCTAAATAAGTATCTGTGTTTATCTTTTTATACTTCCTATCTAGAGTTAATTTATTTTTCATTAAAATAAGATCAGTCTTTTCATAAAAACTATCTATGTTTACTTTTTTAAGTCCCTCGATTAGTTTATAACCTCTATAATCATCTTCTAGCGAATAAATATAACTTTTAAGGTTAATTAGCCATGTACAATATTTGTCATTCATGTTATTTTCTTTTAAATTCAATTCAAACTCTTCTAAATATCTACTTGCTATACTATACCTCTCTAGTTTTATATAACTATTAATAATACCAATATACGACATAATACTTATGTGCTCTTTTCTACTATTAATACCTAATTTGTATCTATAAATTGCTAAATGATATTTTTTATATCCATAAAAGTGATGACCTATATAAAGATTAGAGAACTCTAAATCTTTTTTTCTTATAGATTGACTTTTTAAGTAATAATTTATAATGTCATATATAAATCCGTTTTTTAAAGAGTATTTTAAATTATTGTATGGGTACTTACTTTTATCATAATATGATTTGCTTATATACTTTTGATAACTAACTTTAATATCTAAATTTTTCAAAATCCATTTTGTGTATACATCAATATTTTCAATTTTACTAAATACTCTTATCCACTCATTGCTTTCCTTCATTATCCTCTTTAAAAAATCATACAAATGATTTCTTATTCTCAAAACAAAAACTGAATTTGGAGTTCCTGGGTCGTCTAATGGATATAAAGAATTATCATTATCAATATTGTTAATCAACCTATATAAATTTTCCTCCCCAAACTTCTCATAATATTTGAAAGGGATTTCGTTAAACATAGAGAAAATTTTTGCATTCTTAATATAAATTTCCATTTTTATCCCCCTGAACACAATTTGCACTTTTTATCTTTTTGTGATTCTTCGGTGTAAAATTCTAAATTATTTATATTCATAGTTCCTTTTATCTTATTAAAAATTGATTTTTCTGGATTATTTATTATATTAATTACTTCTAAAACAATTAATGAACCTAGTATACTTGCTACAGGAGTTAATGGTGTTCCACCTGTTCCTTTGTTTATCAGATCATAATTTTCAAAGAAACTATTTTTATTATAATTACATTTTACACACGAGGATTCACAATCTGTCGATATATAAGTAAAGGGTAAATTTACGACTGCATTCGTATATCCAAGTGTAGCAACCATATATTTCTTTTTTTTAATACAATATTCATTTATTAATGAACTTATTTGTGTAGCAGATGGTTCGTCTGCAGTACAAATAATTATATCAGCGTCACTAAGTTCATTTATACAATCTGTAATATCAAGTATTCTATTTGTTGAAGTTTCTATTTTTGTGAACTTATTTTGTAGTTCGAGATGATTTTTCAAAGCGTCTACTTTTGCACTACCGATATCGTTCATAATATACAATGATTGTCTTTGCAAATTACCATACTCTACTATGTCAGGATCTATCAATTTCAACTTACCTACCTGGTTCATAACTAATTCTTGGCACACCCATGATCCTGTCCCACCAACACCAATAATAGCAATATTTGCATTTCTCATTTTGTTAATTGAGTCACTAAGTTCTTTGAATGTACTTGAATAAAATAATAAACTTTCTTCAATCTCACTAAGTTCTACACTGTTATTTTCATATAAGAATCCTTTATGCAATAAAAACTCATTTAATTGCTCTATATATTCACTATTTTCTTTATATTCATTCTTTATTTCATTCATACTAAAAGGCTTATTTAACCCTTTCAAATAAGTATCGATATTAACTTTAGAATTAATTTCTATTTTTTTATTATTTCCATAATCGAAAAAAACATAAGAATTACCATTTTTAAAAACATGCACAAACGGTTTTAACTTAATAAATTCATTCATAAATATCACTCCCATTTAAACTAAACATAAAAAAATACTAAGTAGCAAAAAAACTACTTAGTATTTTTTTATGTTTAGTTCCAAGTTTGCCAGCTATTACCCATTTGAATTCCACGCACTTCTTCTTCTTTAATTTCAAATAATTTTTCCATTATATTCACTCCCTTATTTTTTTACACAACATAGTGTAAATTTATTATACAAATAATTGTCTGATAAATCAATAAATTCTAAATATTAACATTAAAAATTATACTCTAGGTCTATCAACAATATATTGAACAGTTTTTATGTAGTAACTAATTTACAATTTACTAGCATTTGATAATTCATAAACCATGAATTACCTGATTATTAAACCAATTCTATTTTTTCGTTAAATTTAGGTTTTAATATAGTTTATTAAAAGAAACGTAACGGGTTATATTTAAGTTGACATAATGGTCAATATCATTTTCTGGAAGTAATACTTCAATATTTAATGGTAGAGTTATTTGAGACATGTTATGATTTTTATACATAAAGCACCTCGTTAATTTGGTTTTTGTTGTGATTAATTAAATTATACGAGAGTGCTTTATTTTCTATAATATTTCTGTCCCAGCCTCGACTTATTAATAATTATTTTTCTCTAAAAACTCATTTAAAACTTTATCTGATATTGCTTTTATTGACGTGTCTTTATCTAATGCCATTTGGTTAAGTCTTTTTTTGATCAAAGTATCAACTCGCATAGTTGAACTTTTAGCAACTGGTTTATAATTTTCTGTATACTTCACTGCCGAAGTATCTATGTCGTCTAAAAATCCCTTTTTCTTTTGTTCATCAACTTTTATATCATCTAAAAATCCTGACATTATAATCACCTATCCTTCTATTAATTCTATTCTTTCAACTAATTCTTTATATATCGCTTCTAACATATGCAACACTCTTTTATCATGCGTATCTTTATCTCTAATGCCTTCTGCACCAAATTTCTTAATTCTCTCTCTCTGAAATATTTGATTTTTAAATAAGGCATTTGAAAAGGTTTTTTTAGATATTTCTAGTATCTGTTCATCAATATTACCGTTTTTCTTAATTAATACTGGAATTGCACCTATTAATTCAAATGGTAAATTTGATTCCTTTTTTCTATCTCGTAAAAAGTTAACAAACGACAAACTACTCTCATACGCTGATTGTTGAGTTTGAAATACCATGGCAATATAATCACTTGCGTATACTGCGTTATTTGTAAAGTCTGAATTTATTGTTGGTGGAACATCTATAAAAATGTAATCAAAATCATAATCTTTTTTTATTTGATCAATAACTGATTTAAGTATATATCTCTTTTTAACAATATCTGTTTTTGCAATAATATCTGATAAATTAGCTAATGAAGAATCAGCAGGTATTAAAGACAATTTAGTAGATAAGTTTATAATACTATCTTCTAACTCACCAGTTTTAAGGACATCTATAAATGTTTGCTTTTCATCTATAGCTTCTGGATATGTTCGTTTCATAATTTGAGTAGCATTACCTTGGGGATCAAAATCGACTAATAAAACTTTTTTATCATATCTCTCAGAAGCAATATATG
>Ga0256408_1000702_pt1 | contig 21998 bp, 20 predicted proteins | sample PhyAR1_FD_185998 | JGI IMG/M metagenome (GOLD analysis project Ga0256408, IMG submission 185998) | Leaf surface microbial communities from alfalfa plants in UC Gill Tract Community Farm, Albany, California, United States - DLSL A.R1 | ecosystem: Host-associated > Plants > Phyllosphere >...
GCTCTGTTCGAACAACAACAATGGGAAGCTTGTACGAGTTACGCTATATTCTTCTCTTGAAAAATCAACAGCAGGAAAAAGAAATCATTGATCAAATACGTGTTCGCAATGGTAATTTACCAGTCGTGCTTGGTAAAGTAGGCACGAATCGTGAAGAATTATAAAGGAGGAACTCGCATGAAAAAAATGTATTCATTGATCGCTACCAGCCTCTTATTAACAGCCTGTTCCTCAGCAAACTCCGCTTCTTCGGGTAAGACTAGCACAGAGGAAACAGATACAAGTACAGTGACAAATCTCTCGACAGATACGACATCTACGGAATCAGAAACGACGTTCGGTAATTATGAGACAGAAGACTTAACAACTAGCTATGAGGAAAGTTCCGCTGTCGACATCCAATTAGGGGAGGAGACAGAAGTGACAGGAGAAGGTGTCGAAGTAGCGGCTTCACAAGTAACGATCACACAAGGAGGGACATATGTCATCAGCGGAACATTGACTGAGGGGCAATTGATCGTGAACGTGCCGAAAGAAGAAAAAGTCCATCTAATCTTCAACGGTGTATCGATCACCAATTCTAACGGACCCGCAGTGGATATCCAACAAACAGAAAAGGCGATAGTGACTTTGGCAGACAACACCGATAATCACTTAGCTGATGGAGAGACATATACTCTAGCTGAAAACGAAACTGAGCCAGATGCCACATTGTACAGCAAAGAAGATTTGACGATCAATGGCACTGGCGCATTGACTGTCGATGGCAATTATAGCAACGGGATTCGTAGCAAAGATGACTTAGTTTTGATATCCGGAACCTATACGATCAATGCGAAGAACAACGGATTGAAAGGAAAGGATGCGGTATCCATCAAAGGCGGGAGCTATCAGATCACTACTGAAGAAGGGGATGGTATCCAAGCAAATGGGACAGAGGATGAAACAAAAGGTGCGGTGGCAATAGACGGTGGGACTTTCAATATAACCAGTGGAAGAGACGGCATCCAAGCAGAAACATCCATCCGTAGCCAAGGAGCAGATATCACGATCCAGACGGCAGACGGAGCCGATAGCACGAACTTAGATACAAATGAAAGTTACAAAGGGATAAAAGCTGGGAATAACGTACTGATCAGTAGCGGAACGTATAGCATCAATAGTGCCGATGACAGTATCCATACCAATAATAGTGCTGAAATAACAGGCGGCACACTTACATTAAACTCTGGAGATGACGGTATCCATACAGACAATGAGTTGACCTTTAACGGTGGCACAATTGACATCCAGCAATCCTATGAAGGAATTGAATCCGCAGTTATCACCTTCAATGACGGAGAAATAACAGTCACTGCCACTGATGATGGGATCAATGCCGGTGGTGGCAGTGACACAGAAACAACTACTGGACAGTTTGGCGCTGACAGCTTTGGTGGCCCACCGGATGAGGCAGATGAGAGCAAAGAAGTCACGATCAACGGTGGCACAATCTACGTTAATTCAGAAGGAGACGGTTTAGACAGCAATGGAAACATTCAAATGTCCGGTGGTACAATGCTGATCGACGGCCCCGTAAATGGTGGTAATGGTGCATTGGATTATGGTGGGACATTTACTCTAACAGGTGGGACATTTGTCGCTGCTGGTTCAAATGGGATGGCGCAAACAGTTAGTGATAGTTCTACTCAAGCAACAGTAGCGATCAGCTATGACACTGTCCAACAAGCAGGTACACTTATGAGCCTTCAAACAACCGAAAGTGAAGCAGTGATTGCGTATCAACCTGCTAAAAATTATCAAACAATCGTTATCTCATCACCACAGCTTACAGTAGGGGAAAACTATACGATTGCTACCGGTGGCACGACTCAGGCTGAACTGACTAATGGTTTTAGTGAACAACTATCAATCAGTGACGCAGAAGATTTAGGCACGTTCAGCTTCACAGATACTTCAATGACGATTTCTCAATCTGGGGAAGCAGTTTCCTTTGGTCAAATGGGGCCAGGAGGTTTTTAGTTCCATCATAGAAGATAACGAAGGATAATGATCCCCACAATAGCGGGCGAACAAACGCTATTGTGGGGATCATTATTTTGTTCATTCCTACTTTCGTAAAAGTTAGCAAACGCTTGTGGTACTTAGAAAATGGCTATCTAGTGTTCTTTTTTCTTAAAAATACGATTATTATGAATGAATTCATCAAACGCAGCAATTGACTTATTGTATACACAAGCGCTATACTTTTCTCCAGTGACACTTTGTCACTCATAAAGAAATCGAAACGGAGGAATCAAAAAAATGTTTTTAGCGATAAAGGAAATGCGCTATGCCAAACTACGTTATGGGCTGATTATTGGGATCATGTTCTTGATCGCTTATGTCGTGTTTATGTTAACTGGTTTAGCAAGTGGACTCTCCGAAGAGTTCAAAAAAGCAATTGTTGACTGGCAAGCACAAGAAATCGTGTTGTCAGAAGATGCCAATAAAGTCTTTGCTGCCTCTCAATTGACGAGAGAAGATCTAGATCAAGTAGACGCAAAAGACAAAGCGCCTATTGGCTTATTCAGCGGAGCAGTCAAAGCAGAAGAAAAGGAAAATATCACTGTATTCGGTACGACAAGAGATGCGTTTTTATTGCCTGATTTATTAGACGGTGAGATGTTCGAACAAAAAAATGAAATCATTATTTCCAAAAATATGGCAGATCTAGGTTTTTCGATTGGTGAAAAAATCAAAATCGGTAGCTATGATGAAGAACTAACGATCGTTGGGATCTTCCCTGAAACTTATTACACGGTTGGTCCGGTCGTTTATACAGATCTTGATACATGGACACAGTTGAAATTTGGCGATCAGCCTTTTGCTTCTGATGAGAAGAAGCCGATCAATGCCATCGTCACGAAACAAGCTGCCACTATTCAATCAGATGGGGCATCAAAAACATTACAAAAATTATCGATTGAAGACTTTATTCAAAGTCTACCAGGTTATTCTGCACAAAACATGACATTGAATGCGATGATTTATTTCTTGTTCGTCGTTGTTGCAGCAGTTGTAGGCATCTTTATGTATGTGATCACCTTACAAAAAACAGCGATTTTCGGTGTGATGAAAGCACAAGGGATCAGAAATTCATTTATCGCGCGTTCCTTACTAGCACAAGCATTCATCGTAGGAGTGGTTGGGGTAGCATTCGCAGTAGGGCTTGCGTTCTTGACTAGTTTGATCTTACCGGCTGCCATGCCTTTCGCGATCATGTGGCCTCAGTGGCTTTTATATAGTGGGGTATTGATACTCGTAGCAATGATCGGTGGGCTATTCTCCATTCGGACAGTCGCTAAAGTTGATCCAGTTATTGCGATAGGAGGGTAATAGAAAAATGAAAGAAATCTTGACAATGAAAAATATCGTCAAAAAATTCGGCAACGGCCGAACAGAAGTGACTGCACTAAAAGAAATCAATTTTTCAGTGAAACAAGGAGAATTTGTCAGCATCATCGGCCCTTCAGGTTCAGGGAAAAGTACATTTTTAACTATCTCTGGTGGACTCCAAACACCTAGTTCAGGTGAAATCCACATTAACGGTCATTCGTTTTCTGAATTAAATGAAAAAAAACGAGCAGACTTACGCTTTAAAGAAATTGGCTTCATTTTACAAAGTTCAAATTTGATCCCTTTCCTAAAGGTCAAAGAACAGTTTTACTTAGTCGATCGTGTCGCTAAGAAAAAAGCAAGGGATGAGCGAATCGACGAATTGCTGAAGTCATTGGATATCTATGAATTAAAAGACAGTTATCCAAAAGATTTATCCGGTGGAGAAAGACAACGAGTAGCGATTGCGAGGGCTTTATTCAATGATCCAAGCTTGATTTTAGCGGATGAACCCACAGCAAGCTTAGATACCGATCATGCCTATGAAGTTGTCAAATTGTTAGTCAAGGAAGCCCATGAGAAGCAAAAAGCGACCGTCATGGTCACGCATGATTCTCGGATGATCCAATGGAGCGACCGTGTCTATCGTATGGAAGATGGTTACCTAACAGAACAAGCTAAAGCTTAAGCAGTAAGGAGAGTGCTTATGCCAAAAGAAACATTTTTCAATATTTCCAAAGAAAAACAGCAATGGATCTTAGAGATTTTATTAGATAAATTTTATGATCAGCACATCAGCCAAGTCAAAGTTTCAGAAATCGTTGAAGCAATGGGCATGTCTCGTGGGGCATTCTATAAATATTTTCAGGATTTAGAAGATGCGTATACGTTCACTGTCCGAAACTACTCCAACCAAGTCCATGGAGATATCATTGCTTCAATCAATCGAAATCGAGACCATTTTTTCTTAGGAATCGAAGAATATCTCGCTTGGTGTGGAGAGCTAAGTAAAGAGAGTTCTTACTGGCGATCCATCAAATTACTCACACGAGCAAACGATCTTGGTTCAGCGAAGCGTTCAAATGAGCAAGGTGACACATCAATGGTTGAACAATGGCTTGATTTGTTGAAAATCAACCAGATTGTCATGGCTACAACGGAAGAAGCCATTAGCTTTTTATATTTCGTGATGGCTCTTGTCATGAATTCTTTGACAGATTATATGATCAACCAATGGACAGCGGAAGAACTGGTGGAGGATTTCCGCTATAAAGTCAAATGGCTAGAGATAGGAATAAAAAGCAAGACTGATAGCTAGATAAAATCTACAAATAAAAAAGAAGCGACTACTTCCCCAGAATTTTCCGATGTTGGGAGTAGGCGCTTCTTTTTTATACAGTCGCTGAATAACCATTATTAAAGCTTGATGGTAAACATCTGGAGCATTGTTCATTTCAAGTCAAGACAACTTGTATACCAACCACATCGAAAAAAAATAGGTTTTCTATTGACTTGGAGTTTACTCCAGAGACTATACTAAATAATGAAGATACATATTCAAATCGACAGGAGGTCTTTAAATGAAAAAACTTTATCTCATGCGCCATGGTCAAACCTTGTTCAATCAATTAGGGAAAATCCAAGGGGCTTGTGACTCTCCCTTGACAGAAGCTGGGATCAGACAAGCAGAGGTGGCAAGAGACTATTTTGAAACCAATCAAATCACCTTTGATGCGTATTATTCATCCACACAAGAACGAGCTTCCGATACGCTAGAAATCATTATCGGACAAAAAGAATATCAGCGAAGTAAAGGATTAAAAGAATGGAACTTTGGCCGATTTGAAGGAGAAAGTGAAGCGTTGAATCCTAAACGACCAGTTGGCGAAACTTCTTATGGTGATTCATTTGTTCCTTATGGCGGGGAGTCTTCAAAAGAACTCCAACAAAGAATGAACACGACCTTGATCGACATCATGGAAAAAGAGCACCAAAGCGTGTTAGCAGTTAGCCATGGTGGTGCCATGTATTTATTTATTCAAAAATGGTTACCTTATGAGCAAGTAGCCAAGATAAAATTTTCAAATTGTTGTATTTTAGAATTCGAGTATAGCGATCGTCAATTTACATTTATCCAAGCAATCAATCATGAATTTTAAGTTATTTTGATAAATGAAGCGCTATACGCCCATACTAATAGCCCAAAGACTAAACGAAGGATTCAGTCTTTGGGCTATTTCTTTGTTCCTACAACGCTTACTTCTTGTATTCCTTTAACAAGCCTTTTTGGATCAGTTCTTGTTTTTCTTTCAAATTCAATAAATTTTCTTGGTAGTTTTGCTTATACATCAAGGAGTACAAGGTATTCAAGACATAGTCGAAGGCAATTTGAGAAGAGAATGTAGCAACTTTCGCAAAATCATACTCTTCTTGGGACACGACCAACCGCATGGCTGCTTTCTTTGCCATTTCAGTCTGTTCATTTCCTGTGATCAATAAACTAGGTGCACCAATATGTGCCAGATAGGTAAGAATACGTTCGTAATGATGGATGCGTCCACTATAGCTAATAAAAATTGCGCAGTCATTTTCCGTCAAATTAGCTGCATTCCAGGACGAATCGCTATATTCTTCGGCTAAGATCAAGAACTTATTTAGTTTGACTAATTTGTTTTGGAATTTCCGAGCGGTTGTTTGCGAATCACCTTTTGCAAATAAGAAAATGCGCTCTGCTTTGTTTAAAACAGTCGCGATGGTTTCTAACGATTGATCTTCCATTTGGAATTGCGCTTTTTTGATGGCTTGAATGGATAGATCCGCCATTTTTTTGGCAATCATCTTCGCATCATCATCAACGGTAAAAGGAAAATTAGGATCAATGACTTGATTGAACTGAGCAACCAGTTGGTGGACTTCTCGCCCTAATTCAAAGCGAAATTCTTTAAATCCGCTATAGCCGATTTTTTTACAGAAGCGGATAATTGCGGAATGGGAGGTATAGGTCTCCTTTGCCAGCTCTTCAATCGTCATATAAACTGCTGCTTCCAAGTTCATGCGTAGATAATCGGCGATCCGTTTTTCATTTGTAGTAAATGTTTCTTGTTGGGTTAATTTTTCTTCGATAAGCATCCATCACACACCTCCAAATCTATCTTACTGAATAACTAGAAAAATAACCACTTCTTTTTAGATTAGTCTAAGATTGAACATCTTTTTCAAAAATATCGTCATTCTTTCAATTTCTTTGAACATTTCTACCAAAAAAACTAGAATCGGCTTTCTTTTATCTATTGTGCGCTATACTCAAGAAAAGAAATCATTCGAAAGTAGGAGGAAACGACATGTTAACAATCGCATATTTAGGCAATGGCAAAAGCACCAATCGCTATCATTTACCGTTCTCAAGAAGACTACCAGATAAGATCAACGTCAAAAAAATCTACTCTCCATCAGCACCTATTTGGGAGACTTTTGATGAAATCGACTATACCGATCAGTTGTCTGATCTGTGGAATGATCCTGAGATCCAATTAGTGGTCATCACGACACCTAGCCAATTTCATGCAGAATACGCAAAACTTGCTTTGGAAAATGGCAAGAACGTATTAGTCGAAAAACCTTTTGCAGAAACTTCAAAAGAAGCAAAAGAATTATTCGACTTAGCAGCGGAAAAAGGACTATTTATCCAATGTTATCAAAATCGCCGCTTTGATTCGGACTTTTTGACCGTTCAAAAAGTGATCGAAAGTGGCAAACTTAGTGATATTTTAGAAGTGGAAATGCACTATGACTACTTCCGCCCAGAAATCCCAGAGGGTACAAAGGAATTTTCAGTTGCCAATAGCTACTTATATGGCCATGCTTGTCATACAGTGGATCAGGTCCTTTCTTATTTTGGTGAACCAGATGATATCCATTACGATGTCCGTCAATTACTAGGTACCGGCCGAATGAATGATTACTTTGACTTAGACTTTTACTACGGTCGAATGAAAGTTTCGATCAAATCAAGTTACTTCCGTATCAAAGAACGTCCTAGTTTTGTTGTCTATGGCAAAAAAGGGATGTTTGTCAAACAAACAAAAGACCGACAAGAAGAACACTTGAAAATGTTCTATATGCCTGAAAATGCTGACTTTGGGATTGATCAACCGGAACACTATGGTGTATTGACCTACATTGATGAAGAAGGAAGTTATCATGAAGAGAAAGTTGTTTCTGAAGTCGGAGATTATCGCCGCGTGTACGAAGGAATCTACGAAACGTTGATCAATGGCGCAGAAAAAATCGTAAAAGATGAAGAAACGTTATTACAAATGAAAATATTAGAAACAGGTATCCAACAGATCGAAGAAGCAAAAAGTGCCTTCGAAGATTAAACATGTTGTTACATTCAGAAGGGGAGACACTTTTTCCAAGTAATGAAAGAATCGAGCCGTAAATCCAAAGGATGATTTACGGTTTTTTCGTTTATTCTACCCACTGATTCACACAGAACAACAACAAATCCTCAGAGAATGAATGCTAAATTTTTCATTCGCCTTTTGTTTAATCATCTGTTACTATTTAGTAAACAGTAAACAAGAGGTGAGTAAATGGCATCTATACGTGATATTGCCAAAATCGCTGGGGTTTCAGCAGCGAGTGTTTCCCGTATCCTGAATGAAGACCCCACATTTAGCATCAACGAACAAACAAGGATACGTGTGATTGAAATTGCCAATCAATTAAACTATTCAGTCGACAAAAATAAACGTGGCAGTCGAAGTCTAGGAGATGAAATGACGATCGCCTTGATCGTTCGACATCAAGAAGAGGCAGAATTAGATGATCCCTATTTTCGCAAAATCCGTGGTGGCATCGAAAAAGAAGCGGCAAAGTGGCGCTTTCGTACAATACGTGCTTTTCATATGAGAGATGCCCATAAAGAGTGGAAAGAGTTAGCAAAATATGGGGCAGTGATCATGATCAGTGAAATGACGATTGAAGCAACGAAAAAAATCGCTACGATCAATCCCAACTTGATCTTGGTCGATAATTACTCTAACTCTGAAGAATTTGACTGTATCCAAACCGATTTCCAACAAAAAACCGTTGAAGTTTTAGAGGTCCTCTACAAGAAAGGCCATCGAAACATCGCATTTATCGGTGGCTACAGCAGTCAAGTAGCTGAAAACGGTGAAGTTCATAAAAACAAAGAGGAGATCCGGGCGGAATCTTACCTGAAATGGATGAAATTAAATGGCCTGCAACACTATGCCAACACCTATCAGGGAAAATGGAAACCTGAAGATGGCCTTCGGTTAGGCAAAGAGTTATTGGCGCAATCCTCACCGCCCACAGCAGTTATCGTCGCCAGTGATCCGATGGCAGTAGGTGTTTATAAAGCAATCAGTGAAGCAAATAAAAAAATCCCTGATGATATTGCTGTCGTGAGTTTTGATGATATCGAAATGGCTCAATTCATGACCCCAAGCTTAGCTAGTATCAAGGCAAACCCAGAAGAAATGGGGCGTTTAGCTGTACGCTTAGCGAAGGAACGCATGTTAAAAGAACGAACGATGCCGATTCGTGTGATCTGTCGCAGTGAACTTGTGTTACGCGATTCCATCGGACAGGACAGCGCGCTTTTAGATTAACTCATTTTACCCATTTATCCCTTGAAAAAGTTCGAGAATCTCTCTTTCTCGAACTTTTTTTGTTTTCTTACTTGTGTAAACATTAAGTAAACAATTATACTCACCAAGTAAACGTTTGCACATATTAAATAAAAGGAGTTATCACACATGAAATTTGTCGATAAATTAGCTGAAAAAATGGTGCCCGCTGCAACGCTGATCGCAAATAACAAATATCTACTCAGTCTCCGAGATGGTTTTATGATGGCTTTTCCTGCAACAATGTTTGCTTCCATCATGATCATTATCCAAAATTTGCCAACAACGTTTGGCTTCGCTACTTTTCTACCGGAAACATTCAATACCTTTTTAAATGAGTTTTTTGGTCCGGTAGGCAATGCGACAATGAGTATTTCAGCACTTTTTATTGTATTTGGGATCGGTTATCAATTGGCAGGGCACTACAAACAACCACAAATCTTTGCTGGTGCCATTTCACTTTCTTGTTTCATCATGCTGTTACCGTTTGGGAGCGATGAAACAATGGGAACGTTTATTCCTTTATCGAAACTAGGTGCTGAAGGGATGTTCGTGGGTATCTTGACAGCGATCGTCGCTACAGAAATCTATAGTCGGATCAGTCGCTCAGGGTTTACGATCAAGATGCCAGAATCTGTACCGCCGATGATTGCTGAATCTTTCGTGGCCATCATTCCTGGAGCTGCTCCTTTGTTTTTATTCAACATCATCCGCTATTTATTTACTTTTACCACATGGGGCAATGCGGTCGATTTCGTTTATCAGATGTTGCAACAACCTTTGATGGGACTTGGTGGAACTTTACCCGCTGTATTGATCGCTGTTTTCTTTACGCAACTTTTCTGGTGGTTCGGTATCCACGGCACGTTAGTCGTCAATGCAGTGATTGATCCAATCATGGGTGCTTTAGCAATTGAAAACTTTGAAGCATATAAAAATGGCGCAGAACAGTTGCCACATATCATCAACACGACCTTTATGGGCGTTTTCGTCAATCAAGGAATGCAACTTGGTATTTCGATCACAATGGCATTCTTTATCGCTCGCTCAATCCGTATGAAGAAGACGATGAAAACGATCATTGCGCCAGCGATTTTTAATGTATCAGAACCAATGACTTTTGGCCTGCCCGTCGTGTTGAACCCAGTGGCATTCATTCCTTGGATTTTAGCGCCACTAGCTTCTACCACGATTTCATACTTTGCGATTTACTTTGGCTTAGTTCCTCGTCCAATCGGGGCAACGGTAGTCTGGACGACGCCGATTTTACTGTCAGGTTGGTTAGGAACTGGTTCGATCACCGGCGCACTTTTACAAATCGTGACTGTAGTTGTGATGACACTGATCTGGGTGCCTTTCTTAGTTGCAATGGACCGTGAATATTTGAAGGAAGAACGCCAACAAGTGAAACAAGAAAAAGAAAACCAACTGATGGATGGAAAAATCACCATAGAAGAACAGTAGGGAGTGAACCCCATGCGGATCGATACATTGAACTACCGAAAGAAAATACCGACACACCCCGCACATTTTTACCAAATACTACTGGAAGAACAATTAAGCTATTTTCACAGCAAGGACTCTTCGATTACCGAGCTGACAGAAGGAGCAGCCGTCACGACTGCGCTTCGAACAAAACTCGGGCAAGCGACTGTCGAAAGCACGATGACGATCCAACGTTTAGTCAAAGATGAACTACTTGAAATGACTACTGATTACTCCGGTGGAAAAATCATTCAAACCTACCAACTGAAACGTCAAGATGAGCAGGAGTTCACGTTGCATTATTCTGAAAGAAATGAACTGATTGATGCCAAAACGCAGCTGAGTTTGCTTTTTGTCTTGCCATTTTATAAATTCTTTTACAATCGGCAGTTAGCTAAAAGAGTCAATTATTTGATACAAAAGCTCTGATTTCTCCACAAACAAGGAATGGAGGAACAAAACGTCGTTCTCTTCATTCCTTGTTTGTTTTACTAACTAAAAATTAAGAGGTGTTGCCTTCCATGATTGAACAATTAAACAATCGCATATTTCACATGAATAATTCGCAAGTTAGCTTTATTCTCCATATCATGCAAAATGGACAGATCGAGCAAATCTATTACGGAAAATCTTTACATGGTTTATCTGTCGAAGAAATCGACTACTTGGTCACAGATCAAAATAAATCTGCTGGAACAGTCAAGTTTTTTGAAGATGACCCTAACTTTACCTTGACCGATCATCCACAAGCATATCCTGTGTATGGTTCTTCTGATTTCAAAGAAGGAGCGATCGAACTTTCAAGTAACCAAACGCCTTACTACACCGATTTTCGCTTTGTCGAAGCAACGACTAAAAAAGGCAAGAAACGAAACTTAAAGTGTCCGGCTGCTTATGGGAAAGAGGAAGAAACGGAAACACTCTCTTTGCGATTAGTGGATCAGGAACGTCAGTTGGAGCTGATACTTCATTACACATTATTTTGCGATTCCACCGCCATCGTTCAAAGTCAGACGCTGATCAATCAATCTGAGGCAGATTTACAGATCCATCGCATGCTTTCAGGCGTCTTGAATCTTTCTACCAAAGCGTATGATTTCACTCATTTTTCAGGTGCTTGGTTAAAAGAACGACATGAAAAGAAGCGGCCGCTTGAACAAGGAGTCGTAGCGATTGGGTCACTAAAAGGTGCAAGTAGCCATCAGCATAATCCCTTTATCCGGCTGGAACATCAAAATTCAACGCTTGATCAAGGAGAGGTCTATGGGATGAATCTCGTTTATTCCGGCAATTTTCTCGCTCAAGCAGAAGTGGATGAATGGGATAAAACGCGAGTGATGATCGGTATCCATCCGACACAATTTACTTGGACATTAGCGCCTAAGGGAAGCTTTACGACACCCGAAGCAGTCTTGATGTATAGCGCTGCAGGTACGAATGGTCTTGCAACACAATTTACGCATTTTATCGAAAACTATTTGATTGATCGTCAATGGAAAAACACGCCAAGACCAATCGTGTTCAATAACTGGGAAGCAACGTATTTTGATTTTACCGAAGAAAAACTCTTGTCGCTTGCGACCATTGGAAAAAAATTAGGAATGGAATGTTTTGTCTTAGACGATGGCTGGTTTGGCAAACGAAACAACGATCGGTCCTCGTTAGGTGACTGGACGCCTGATAAGCAAAAATTCCCACACGGATTGGCTGCCTTTGCAACAAAGCTCAAAAATATGGGCCTTCAATTCGGCATGTGGTTCGAACCTGAAATGATCTCTCCTGATAGTCATTTATTGGAAAAACATCCTGATTGGGTAGTGAGACATCCCTATTCACGTATCTCGGTGGGACGTGGGCAATATGTGCTTGATTTTGCGAATCCGGCGATTGTTGAAGGGATCTATGAGCAAATGGCAAAGATCATTGAAGAAACAAATTTAACTTATATCAAGTGGGATATGAACCGCAATATCACTGAAGCCTATTCCGCTTATTTAGAAAAACAAGGGATGCATCAACAGGAGTTTTTCCATCGCTATGTCCAAGGCGTCTACACGCTTTACGGTAAATTATTGACCAGCTATCCTGATCTTTTGATTGAAGGTTGTGCTGGCGGGGGAGGGAGATATGATTTAGGTATATTATTTTATAGTCCGCAAATCTGGCCTAGTGATACTAGTGATGGGTTGGAACGATTAAGTATTCTTAGCGGAACATTAGCAGGATATCCCCTTTCTAGCTTTAGTAATCATGTCTCTGCTTCTCCGAACCACCAAGTGTTACGTGACACTTCCTTAGCATTCCGCCAAGATGTGGCGATGTTTGGCCCTTTAGGCTACGAATTAGACCTATTGGCTTTGACAGAAGATGAAATACAACAGATCAGTGACCGGATCACTTTTTACAAAGCCCATCGTCATTTGCTGACTCATGGGGAATTTCTCCAGATTTTGCCAAATCATCCTGCTGATAATGAAATTTGCTGGGGTGTTTTTAGTCACGATCGGTCAGAGGCAATCATTGGTTATTATCAAAAATCGGCACGTGCCAATCCAGCCGCAAAGGCATATTTACCACTTCCAGAATGCCTGAATAAGGATAGTTATTATCAAATCAATCAAAAAGAAACGATTAGCGGTCATTTCCTGATGAATGTCGGTCTGAAAAAACCACGTTTGTTCAATGGAGTGAATCATACCACTTACCAACTTGCAGGAGACTGTCAATCATTCATCTATCATCTTGTAGAAAGGAGGAAATGAAGTGAAGACTTATAATGACACACGTTTACTCCATGGTGGGGATTATAATCCGGAACAATGGTTGAATCACCCTGAAATCTTGAAAAAAGATTTTGAGTTGATGGATAAAGCACATGTCAATACCGTAACTGTAGGGATCTTTTCATGGAGTACATTAGAACCAGAAGAAGGGGTTTATCACTTTGAGTGGTTAGATAAAGTATTTGAAGAGATGCACAAACGTCAAGGACGTGTGATTTTAGCCACACCAAGTGGTGGACGCCCTCAATGGTTGAGTGAAAAATATCCAGAAGTGAATCGAACGAATGCACAAGGACAAAAGCATCATCATGGCTTTCGCCATAACCATTGTTACACATCAACTGTTTATCGGGAAAAAGTCCAGCAAATCAATCGCCGTTTAGCTGAACGATATGGTGACCATCCGGCATTATTGCTGTGGCATATCAGTAATGAATACTCCGGAGAATGCTACTGTCCACTTTGTGCAGCCAAATGGCGTGAGTGGGTCAAAACGAAATATCAAACCTTAGAAGCAGTGAATGACGCTTGGTGGATGACATTTTGGAGTAATGATTATTCCAGTTGGTCACAAGTTGTGCCACCTTCACCTCTTGGAGAACATAAAGTGCATGGCATGGATCTAGACTGGAAACGATTTGTGACAGATCGAACGATCGATTTCTTTTTACATGAAATCGAACCGATTAGAGAAATCACACCAGCTATTCCAGTAACGACTAATTTTATGGCAGAAGGCCATGACCAGCATGACTTTATTCCCCTGGAAGGACTTGATTATTCTCGATTTGCAGAAGTTGTTGATATCGTCAGTTGGGATAGCTACCCCGACTGGCATAACCCGTACGAACCTTTACATGTGACCGCCATGAAATCAGCTTACGTCCACGATCAATATCGTTCATTGAAGAAACAACCGTTTCTCGTGATGGAATCGACGCCTAGTTACGTGAATTGGCACGCATTCAACAAGGCGAAGAAGCCAGGAATGCACCTGCTAAGTGGGATGCAACAACTGGCACATGGGTCAGATAGCACACTCTATTTTCAATGGCGGCAATCACTAGGAAATTCCGAAAAATTCCACGGGGCAGTAGTTGAACATGACAATTCAGAAAACAATCGAGTCTTCCAAGAAGTAGCGGCTTACGGAAAACGATTAGACACTTTGTCTTCGATCAAAGGTACACAAACAGAGGCAAAAGTCGCTATTTTATTTGACTGGGAAAGCAATTGGGCATTAAAAAGAGGCGGTGGTTTTGGTCGTCCAACTCGTCGTTATATCCAAACACTACAAGAACATTACCGATTCTTTTGGGAAAGAGATATAGCTGTTGATATTTTGACGCCAAATCAAGACTTCTCTAATTATGCCTTAGTCGTTGCACCAATGCTCTATTTGATGCGTGAAGAAACGATGGTCAAACTCTCAGAATATGTGACAAAAGGTGGCACCTTGATTGGTAGCTATTTTACCGGAATGGTCAATGAACATGATCGGTTACATCTTGGAGAATGGCCACAAGTTTTGCAAACACTTTTTGGTGTCTTGCCAAAAGAGCTTGATACGCTTTATCCAGGAGAACACAATCAAATCCTTTACAAGGAACAAACATATCAAACAAAAGACTACTGTGGCATCGTCAACGAAACGACAGGGAAGGTGAGAGCTACTTACAAACAAGATTTTTATGCTGAAACGCCAGCTCTAGTTGAAAATCAATTAGGCGAGGGAACTGCTTATTACTTAGCAGCTCGTACCGATCTCGATTTTCTAGAAGTGTTTTACCAGCCAATCATCGAAAAATTACAGTTGCAGCAAGGAATCGTTAAGAGTTCAAATCCAAAAATTTCGATTCAATCGCGAACCGATGGGACACACTGCTATTACTTTCTAATGAATTTTTCTGAGGAGAGGCAACAGCTTGAGTTGCTTGATCCTTACTTGGCTATCGAAACAAATCAAACGCTTACTGGTATCCAAACGTTTGCACCTTACGAAGTGAAAATTCTAAGGAAAGAAAATTAATACGAATGTTCCCGCCTTTATGTTTTGACAGTTATTTTATTCTTGTTGTAGGATAGAGACAGAGCAACAAGGAGGACGAGAAACATGACAAATTATGATGGAGAAAAAGAAAAACGTTTAAGAGGTTCCATGGCGCCTAAAACAGATGATGAAGTTGCGTTAGCTGGAACTAATTCAGGTGAAACAACAGATAAAGAAGAGGCGTTAGCTGGAACCAACTCCGGTGAAGAAAAAGAAGTCGCGATGTCTGGTTCAAACGCAGTGGAAGAAGAGTCCGAGCATCCAACAAAAAAACATCATTTGAAGGATGAACTAGAAGAAGTGGTAGAAGAAGCGAAAGAAAAATTTGACGCTTTTAAAACGAAACACAAAGAATAAGTAAAAAAAGAACTTGTATCCGCGTGAGCCATGTTGAAGGCTTACAGATGCAAGTTCTTTTCTATTTTTTCAAAATAAGCAAAAAAAAGTTTTTTTAAAATCATCCTTTCATTATAAACTATGATTGCTTATTGTATGTCTAAAGGAGGTGAAAAATAGTGATTGGTCAAACAGACATGATTCAATTAATCACAAAATATTTTGTCAATAACACATCTATGATCATTGGTATCACAAGTTTTGTTATTGTTTTATGTGTTTTTATTTCTGTAAAAATGGTCGCACAACCAAAAATGGGGAAACCATCTAAACAAGCACTTGCCAAAAGTCGGTATAAAAAGACTAAGTAAGTACTGGAGCAAAGAAGAGTAGGGGGAAAAAAATGGGAATGTACTGGGTTTTAACATTTATTGCGCAACAACAGGAAAATTTTCCATCAGCTAGTCAAGCAGGTAAGCTTGCTGCCTTTCTTATGTCATTTATTATTCAGTTTGGCTTTTCTGGCTTTTTCACGGTTTACTTACTTGTCGTGATTATTTGGCAAATATTCAAATATATAAAAAGGGTGACTCGTAAAGACCGCAGACACTTCAAAAAAGAAGTTGCGGCTTCTTACAAAGTCCAAGAAGAAAGAGTTAAGAGCAATATAGAAAAAGAAAAGGCCAGAGCGAGTAGACAAAGAGATGTCTTTGAGCCATGGCATCAGAATGAGGAGCAAGAAGATTGAGGGATTTTATTTTGTATCAGTTGCATCGATTATTCAATACAAATACATATCGGGAAATGCTATTCCAACGAATCAACGAAGCCATCTATTCGACTTATCATGCTACAAACTATCCCAAGTATACTGGTGAAAATGAAATGGAACGGTTATCTAACAAACTCAAGCGCAGTGAAAGAAGAAAAAACTGGTTCCCTAAACTTGGTGATCCACTCTATAAAAAACCTTCTTCAAGAATTTATGTCGAAGATCTACAACTAAAAATTTCTCCTATTCGTTTGGAAGGAGTTCCTAATCTTAGTCATATCTCACGACAATTCAGTACCAGTTCCTTACCTAAGGAACACCAAGCTTATCAAACAGCAAAACCTGAACCTATGCCTTTACAATCAAAAGTTACAAACCTTTCACCGCAAATGAGCGCTTCCGCAAAAACAAAGAATCCATCAATTAATGACTTGTCCACTTCTCGTAAAGAAATACCAAGAGTGAGAAGAACCCAATCCGATCATGGACGTTATTGATTTTCTATAAAAAATTATTATAGTATATATAATTTCTATATTATTGAAAAATGGTAGTAATCGATTTATAATTTTCATGAAAATAACAAAGAACGGATGAAAGGTGTGTTAGACATGAAAAAAACAAGTCGTAAAGTTGTAATCGTAGGTACAGGATTTGTCGGTACAAGTATTGCTTATGCGATGATCAATCAAGGTGTTGCCAATGAACTTGTCTTAATCGATGTCAACCAAGAAAAAGCAGAAGGAGAAGCTTTAGACTTACTAGATGGAATGGCATGGGGCGAAAAGAACGTTTCCGTGTGGTCTGGCACGTATGAAGAATGTAAAGATGCAAATCTAGTGATCTTAACTGCTGGCGTGAACCAAAAACCTGGTCAAACTCGCTTAGATCTAGTGAAAACAAATGCAGCGATCACTCGTCAAATCGTTAAAGAAGTCATGGCTTCAGGTTTTGATGGTATCTTCGTTGTTGCTTCAAACCCAGTCGATATTTTAACTTACTTAACATGGCAAGAATCCGGCTTACCAGCTTCAAGAGTGGTAGGAACTGGAACAACTTTAGATACAACTCGTTTCAGAAAAGAAATTGCTTTGAAACTTGCAGTTGATCCACGTAGTGTACACGGTTATATCTTAGGTGAGCATGGGGATTCAGAAGTAGCTGCTTGGTCACATACTACAGTCGGTGGTAAACCAATCATGGAATACGTTGAGAAAGATCATCGTTTAGAAGAAAATGATTTAACAGTACTTGCTGACAAAGTAAAAAATGCAGCTTATGAAATCATTGACCGTAAAAAAGCAACTTATTACGGTATCGGTATGAGTACGACTCGAATCGTCAAAGCCATCCTAAATAATGAACAAGCTGTACTACCAGTTTCAGCTTACTTAAATGGCGAGTATGGTGAAGAAGATATCTTTACTGGTGTGCCATCGATCGTTGATGAAAATGGGGTAAGAGAAATCATTGACCTATCGATCACACCTCAAGAAAAAGCAATGTTCCATCAATCAGTCAGTGAATTAAAAGCCGTACTTGATACTGTACGCTAACATCAGCAATGAAATAAACAAAAAACGGGAAAATCGGGAAATAGCAAACTATCATTTCCGATTATTCCCGTTTTTTTTGATGATAGAAGAGTATATAGAAAAGAAAGGAGAATTTATGGGTATAGCTATTGTTAATGAAAAAATAATGCCTTTGGTTGGTATTGCACTATTATTATGGTTTATGATTCTCAGTTTATTGCTTGTATCTTTACTATGGAAGAATAAGAAAGCAACGTACAGCTGGGATAAAAAAGGAGCCAAGGTCGTTCCGTTAGTTCTTGCGGTTGTTTTACATATTCTATTTGGCGTATTTATCGGGATTATTTTTTATCATATTTCTGTGATCCGTTTTTAGTGAATTATAGGAACATTTGAATGGAGAAGAGGGCAGTCGTAGATAGAGAAAAAAGAGTCTATAGAGCTTAGACTCTTACAATTTGTTGAATTTATCAACGATTTTTTTCTTCTCCATTGCGATTTTTTCTAAGTCTAAAATCGCTTTCTTTGCACGCATCAGCTCGATCATTTCAATCATATCTTGTTCATTGGCTTCATTTAATATGTACTGTTTGATTTTTTCTTTCTCTAGTTTAACAATTTTCATTTTTTATCACCTCAGTTATTATTCTATAGATAACATATCACATTAAACTTGGCCTAAGAGAACCAAAAAAGTGATTTTCGAGGAAAATAAGGAACTTAAATAGCTAAGTTATTTAAAGTAATAATAATAGAAAAAGATCGTTAAATTGATCGTTAAATTGATCGTTAAGATACGATTCATGAATAAACATATGGAATTAGCAAAACATACTATTAGAACGACTGATATAAATTAGTTGATGATAAATACATAAATTAAAGAAGTCATAAAAAATTCTTGAAACCAACTTAAATCTGATGACAGAAGTCAATCTGATATTTTGTAGATTGTAGGAATATAGATTTAAAATCATTGGTTTCTAGTAAATGGATAATGAATAACTAGCTAGAGAAAACAAATCAAGTGCAAAATAATTTTAAAATTTTGCAGAAGAGTCAAAATTGGTTTTAATGGTAAAAATCAGATTAATTCAGGTTGATAATGGTTCATACTTCATTTGAATCTACTTTGTATAATATATATTATGTAAACTAGAATAAATGAAAAATGATTACCTTTATAATTCCTCGTTCTAACCTCTTATACTAGTCATAAATTCCCATAATTCTCTAGTTTTTTTGTTATCTGTATTTATTTTTATCATTTGCGCTTTTTTAAGTCATTTTAAGAAAAGTTCGTCCGTAGCTTCGGGAAAAATAAACTACAGACGAACAAAATTAAACTTAACTAAGAGAAAATCATTCAGTTAATTCTTTAAAACAGATGTGTCCATTTTTTCACTTCGATATAGGCTACTGGAATAAAAGATAAACCAAGAACCCATAGCCAGTTGGAAAGTCCAATCGTAACAAATCCAAATATATGTTGTGTCAGAGGGATTGTCACTAATAAGACAATAATCAATGCACCAATTGCTGTAGTTAAGACTAACAATGGATTGCCAAAAAATTTTAATCGTAAAATAGATACTTCACTGCGACAATTATACATATGGCTGATCGTGGATAACCCTAGGACAATAAATGTCATTGTTTCAGCAATCGCTACTGATTGTGTACGACCAATAACTATAGCCAATAATGTTACGACGGTAAACACAACAGAGATTTCAAGGATCTTAAAGGTCAATCCTTGTGAAAAAATACTGTCGTATTTATGGATCGGTTGTTTTTCCATATTTTTTTCCTCTGCAGGTTCGACACTTAAACTAAAACCAGGGATGCCATCTGCGACTACTTTGATGATCAACAATTGGATTGCTGTGACTGGCGCGCCCCAACCTAAGATCAGAGAAATCAATACGATCGTTAAAGCTGAAATATTACAACCTAACATGGCATATAGAGATTTACGGATATTTTGATACACTCTTCGCCCCTCTTCTATCGCTTGGACGATCGTTGCAAAATGATCATCTACTAAAACCATGTCAGAAGCTTCCTTCGCCACTTCCGTTCCACTCCCCATAGCAATGCCGACGTCCGCTGCTTTTAATGCCGGAGCGTCGTTCACTCCGTCCCCCGTCATGGCGACGATTTCGTCATTTTGTTGAAAAGCTTTAACGATTCGTATCTTGTCCTCAGGTGACGTTCGAGCAAACACTCGATACCTATCGATCGTTTCGGCTAACTGTTTATCACTCATTCTTTTCAGTTCTGCCCCTGTCATTGCCCGGTCTCCTTCTCCCATTATCCCTACTTCTTTAGCAATACGTGAAGCTGTTAATAAATGATCGCCAGTGATCATAACGGTTTTAATTCCTGCTTTTTTGGCTACTTCCACCGCTTTTGCTGCTTCTTTTCTCGCTGGATCGATGATGCCGATAAAGCCGGCAAATATCAGCTCCTCCTCTAATTCTTCCTCTGGTAGTTCTTCGATTGATTGTTGGAATACCTTGTAAGCTACCCCTAATACACGGTACGCTTGATCAGCAAGTTGATCATGTTCTGCTTGATAATCTTCGCTTAGATTCACCAAGTGTAGTCGATCGAATGCTCCTTTTGTGACTGATAGATATTCTTTTCCAATACGATAGACCACAGTCATACGTTTTCTTTTTGAATCAAAGGGCAATTCTTTGATTTTTTTCAAATCAGAAAGAGATTCCTGTAATTCCTTCTCTGAAAAGCGATTATTTACAGCTTTTTGAATCGCTAACTCCGTGGGGTTGCTCCCTCCTTCGTTCTCAGAAAACGCACTCGCAAGATAAAACAGCAAAAGTAGATTTTTTTCCTTGTCTTTAGTGAAGTCTAAAAGAGTAGGTATTTCTATTAATGGAGCGATTTTTTTCACAGACATTTTGTTTTCAGTGATCGTACCGGTTTTATCTGAGCAAATCACAGAAACGCCACCTACTGTTTCAACCGTTGATGGTGTCCGAACAATGGTTTTCTTAACTGCCATATTCCCCATACCTACAGCTAGAGAAATGGTTACGACAACAGGTAATACTTCTGGTATTGCTGCAACTGCCATTGAAATTGCATTCATGATACTTGATTCTAGGCTCAAACCTTTTACTAAACCAATTACAATTGCCAAGAAACCAGCAGTGATTGCGACTAGCCCTAGCACTTTACCCAGTCTTTGCATTTTGATTTGCAGTGGTGCGACAAGCGTTCCTTCATTCGTGATCAAATGAGAGATTTTTCCGATTTCTGTAGCATTGCCAGTTTTTTCAACTAAGACTGTCGCTTTACCTGTCACGACTAATGCACCAGAAAATACTAGATCTTTACGATCACTCAATCCTTCATTATCAGTAGGTTGATAAGAAGCGTCTTTTTCACTCGGTTCACTTTCTCCAGTCAAAAATGATTCGTCAACAAAGAAATTAGTACTTGTAATTACTTTCGCATCGGCAGGGACACGATCACCCAATTTAAGTTGTACGATATCACCAGGAACGATCTCAGAGCTGTTGATTTCTTTAACGGAACTTTCTCTCAAGACACAGCTAGTTGGCGTACTCATTTTTTTCAGTTGATCCATTGATTTTTCCGCACTTTTTTGTTGCCGTATCGATAAATAAAGATTTAATAGGACAATTGAAAAGATGACAATTGGTTCTGTAAAATCGTCCGGATGTGTTTGATAAGCAATAAACGTAGATAGTCCTGTGGCAACAAGTAAAATCAAAATCGTGATATCTTTCATTGCTTCTTTGAAATAAACAATAAAAGATTTAGTTGACTGAGTGTCAATCGAGTTTACACCGTAGTATTCTAATCGATCGTTTGCTTCTTGTTCCGTTAATCCTTTTTGTCTATCTGTCTGTAAGTTTTCTATTTTCATTCTGCCTATTCCCTCCCAAAACAAAAAGGAGCCAGGCAAACGAACCATTAAAGCCTACGGTTCGTTTGTCTGACTCCTACAAG
>Ga0256408_1000707_pt1 | contig 21804 bp, 19 predicted proteins | sample PhyAR1_FD_185998 | JGI IMG/M metagenome (GOLD analysis project Ga0256408, IMG submission 185998) | Leaf surface microbial communities from alfalfa plants in UC Gill Tract Community Farm, Albany, California, United States - DLSL A.R1 | ecosystem: Host-associated > Plants > Phyllosphere >...
CGGGTTCGGCGGCAGATCCCAGCTCTGCTTCACGGCATAGGTCTTAGCATCGAGGCTCAGCAGCTTGCCGCTTTCGCGCTGGGTGATGTACAGCTCGTTACGCGCCGGGTTGAATTTCACCCCCATCGAATCGCCGACATCCAGCTGCTTGATCAGCTCGCCGGTACGGATATCCAACACCAGGGTGGTTTTGGCCTTCGAGTTGTCGGTCACGAACAGGCGACCCGTCGCGTTGTCTTCCGCGAGGTTCAGCAGCAGCGCAGGTTTGTCCCCGAGCGGCTTCCAGCGTTTTTCGATGCGGTTGCTCTTAGGGTCGAGCACCAGGATTTCCCCCCCACCGTTCGCCACGTAAATGCGCTGGGTTTGCTCAGACCACATCAGGCCGGTGACCCACTGGCCCGCATTTTTGATGGTCTTTTTCAGCTTCAGCGTGTTGGCATCTACCACCCAGATCACCGCCGGATCGGCGACGCCGCCGATGTACAGCACGTCGTTATGCAGCAGCACCTGACGCGCGCCGTACGGGTAACCCTCTTTGTTGCGCTCGGTAAACAGCAGGCGTTTTTTGACCTTGCCGTCAGCGGTGCTGATGGCGCTGATCCCGCCGTCCAGCGAGTTAGTGGCATAGAGGGTCTGACCGTCTTCAGAGAGTGCGAGGGCGAAGTTTTTCAGATCGGTATGGCTGCGACCAATGGTCTTCAGGGTCGTTGGATCGAGCTTGTAGACCACGCCGCCCTGCACGTCCTTAAAGCCTTCTGAGCTGGCAACGTACAGCGCATCGCCTTTCGGGCTCAGCACCATTTCGTACAGGCCATCCGCCAGATCGCGTTTTACCACGTTGGTTTGCGCGGGGGCGGCAGGTTTCGGGGCATCGGCAGCGGGCGCGGTTGTCGCCGTGTGCTGTGCGGCGCAGCCGCTAAGGGAGACGGCGACAAGCAGCGCCAGGGCGGACAATTTCTTGGTCATCAGGGACATCCTTTACCGTGCAAATCAAATTTGAGGAGGACGCCTGCGTCGCATAATGGTTGCGATTATGGTTAGGGTTTCAGGCCGTCAGGCCAGTGCAGCGTCCACCGATAACACTCAGTGTTCCGTGTGAGATCTGCACTCACTGTTGATGCGGGATAGTCCCTACGCGCCCGCAAACACTAAAGAGAATGAGAACTATACTCATTATCCATCTGTAATCAAGTGTAAACAGGGGCAACAAAGTAAAAAATCGATGAGAAAACAACCCAGAGGGGGCGAGACTATCCTTTGGTACTGCGCAACGGTGCCGGGAGTGGCGCCCCCACTACCGGCGTCGGGCTGTCCGACAGGGCCGCCATCCCCAGCGCCGACGCGATCCCGCTCGCGATGGTCTCATCGGAAAACGGCACGTTGCCATTCTCCTGATGAATAATGGCCTTACTCAGCGCGGTTAAGACATCTGGCGAGGCCACATCCAGCCGGGTGGTCGGGGTGACGCCCAAGGCCTGACTGACGTTCTGAATGTACGCGGTGGTATTGTTATTGTCCTGCGGCGGCGCCCAGCGGTTAATAATTTTACTGATGGTATCCAGCCCGCGCCGCTGGTAAGCAAGCAGGTTGACGCCCAGAGCGCGGATGCCGTGTTCCGGGGACGCAAAGGTGGCAAAACGCCCGTCGGTGCCGTTCTGCCCCTGCCAGGTGAAGGCCCAACTGGCCTCCAGATTGCCGGGGTTGTTATTGCGGATCCCACGGATACCCCCGACCGGCGACCATGCGGGCCCGGTGCGGCTGTTGCGGTACTGAGGTAAGCGGTTCATCAGCGCGAGCTGATTTTCACGCCAGCCCTGCAGGCTGGCGTACTGCCCCAGCTGCTCAAACGAGGCGGGCGTGGCGGTTACCGAAGCCTGACGGCGGTCGGCAGGTTGCGGTGAGCTTGCCGCAGGCTGGGCGACGATCGGCTGCGCAGAATGGGTTAACTGCTGAAAAGAGGCGGGTACGCTGGTCTGCGTCATTCCGGCTGGCGACGGCTGCGCCGATAGCGTGGCCACCTGCTGCGGGCTGCTAATCTGCTGCTGTTCATAGTAATGCGCAATACCGGACATCATTCCCTCTTCATATTCACCCGACATCCGCGCAGGGGCTGCCAGCGCGTTCGGCGCTATTATACAGAAAAATCTTAGTGAGAATGGGGTCAAGTCTCAGGCCAATACCCGGTGCAAAACCGCGGCCTGTGAGTAGCGGGTTAGTCCGTTGAACACGGCAGTTTTTTTACGGATAAAAAGGGATAAGGGGACAACTGACAGACTTAAATGGTACGCCCTAAAGGATTCGAACCTTTGACCTACGGCTTAGAAGGCCGTTGCTCTATCCAACTGAGCTAAGGGCGCATGGAAATGCGTGTAGTGCGAGGTGGTGAAACGCCTGGAATTATACGGTCAATGTCTGGTGAGTCAATGCCTTTTGGCGCGATCGCTTCTCTTATATCCTGTTGCCCGTGGTTCCTCAATGAAGACGTCTGTTTTTTCGCCATAGCGCCTCCCGCATAACTACGAAATGCCTTAGCCATAATTAAGCCGCGCCTGCTATTTTCGCCCCCCGTTTGCCCGCACACTACCCGCGATGTTCCGGTGCCCGTATGCCGGAACACAACAGGATAGTGAAGTGGGTGCCGCATGCTTTTCTGCTCTGCCAAAAAATGGCCTGATCCGATTGTTGCGCTCAGCTTCTCAAACAGCAGAGGGATGATATGCGCATCAATGTACGCCGCTACCGACGGCGTCGCACGGGAAGTGATTCTATAGGTTTTGCACAACCCCCCTTCAGTGCGCCCTTTTTTGACCGCCTTGTTTACCTGAGCCAGTCCATCAATCAGCGCCGTAAAACAGATGCCCCCTGGCTGGTGCTGGTCACCGACGATCGTTTTCTCTGCGCCGGATTACAGGCTGGCCCCTTCCCACTGAATCACTGCCGTCAGTTTGACACCCTTACGCCTGCAATAAGCGCGATCCAGCAGTGGCCCTCGGCAAGGCTGGTGATTGATATGGAGTGCCGGACGCAGCCCCTGATGGATACGCTCGACAGCCTGCGCAGGCTGAGGCTGTATCCCCCCTACACGCCGGTCCATCTGCTGGTGCGTGCAGATGACGTCGACCGACGGCTTTTTTGCCGGGCTGCCGGTCCGTTTAACCTCATTGAACGCCAGTCCTCTGCCCCCCTGCTTCAGCAGAAGCTCTCCCGCAACCATCGCCCCGTCACCTCTGGCAGGGAGTGGTTTACGCGGGAGGAGTGGGCCATTCTGCGCCTGTTAACCTGTGGGGAGTCGTTACGCAACATTGCGTGCCTGTGCGATCGCCCTTACAGCCGCATCGTCTACCGGGTGGGGCGCATCGTCGATAAGCTCGGCCTGCATCGCCGCCAGGCGCTGCTGCATCTGTTGCATCGTCTGGCCGGTTAACACGTTATCGCCTGGATCGTGACGAGATAACTGACGCGTTGTTGTGAGTTTTATGCATTAATTTAACAACTTACAAACAATAGCAACTATTCCTAATTGCCCCTTCCAGCAACGTTAAATCCCGAGCGACGGGCGCATTGCAACATTTTTGCTCAGTCGTTAAGGTTTGGTTGAGTCGGTTAATATTATGATAATGATGTAAAACAAATTACTTCAGCACTCCTCGCCCTGGGGCACTGAATGGCATGCAGACGATCCTGCGATCCCGGCATGAGGAACGTTTTACGGATGCCAGCGACCATCACAAAAAATTAACAATCAGAGGGTTGTATTATTTTTATTATGAGAAAATCACGATAATCCATGCAAATGAGAATTAGTGGATATTTAGCCTCTTTTTAAAATATTCACTTAAATTATCCAGAAGATCATGTTGAGAAAGCGGATGAAGTCAATCTTCAGACTTTTCGCACAACCGTTAAAAGGTATACTAAGTCATATTCCAGCCGTGAATGAAAAATACAATTTCATTTATCTGGATAATTTCTTTTCAGTCACTGCGCTGCGGGACTCTTTTTAGTATGACGTAAACAAGGATGCTTTCGCTCTTTCCAGGGAATAAGAACTATCCTTCCGGCTCACCCGCGCTTAAACAATCTGAGGCATAACAATGAAACCGGCATCCGTCATCATTATGGACGAACACCCTATTGTCAGAATGTCGATAGAAGTCCTGCTACAGAAAAATAAAAATATTACCATCACGCTTAAATCGGGAGACTGTCATGAAGCCCTCGATCATATCCGTCATCACCCGGTCGATATGGTGATCCTTGATATTGACCTTCCGGGAATGGATGGATTTACCTTATTGAAAAGAATCAAAAAATTAAATAATAAAATCAAAGTCCTGTTCTTGTCGTCGAAATCAGAATCCTTTTATGCCGGGCGAGCCATGCGTGCCGGGGCCAATGGCTTTGTCAGCAAGCGAAAAGATCTGGGTGATATCTATAATGCCGTGCAGATGCTGCTCGGAGGATATTCATTCTTTCCTGCCGATACGCTAAATCTTATAAACCATTCAACTACGCGGAAAGGGAATCCGACCGACATGCCGTTATCCAACCGGGAAGTCACGGTATTGCGTTATCTGGCAAATGGATTATCGAACAAAGAAATTGCTGCACAATTATTGCTTAGCAATAAAACAATTAGCGCCCACAAGTCAAATATCTATATGAAATTAGGCGTGCAGAGTATTGTTGAGCTTATTGATTATGCCAAAGATCATGAACTGCTTTAAATAAAGGCTTTCCCTGACACACTATTGTGATTCAGGGAGGCTTCACGCTTAATAGTAATTAATCATAAACGTCGCATCTGCGTCGGCACGTCCCGGCTGAGGATTGTTAGCCGTGGCAATATAGTTGGCATAAAACGCCAGCTCCGCATTTCCTGCCGCATCCACAGTCACTTCGCGACTGGCCTGCTGAAGCGGCAGCCGCGTTTTGGTGCCATCAAGAATCTCCACCGCCACCGAGCGTGCCTGGCTGGCATCATTCAGGGCCAGCAGTTGAGTATCACTGGCATCCGCGATGCCAGTGAAGGTGACTGACGCGGCCCCAGGCGGACAGCCCGTGAGCTTCAGGGTAAAAGGTATCGCCTGCGTCCGGCTGCCCGTGGTACTGAGCTGTCGGGTAGGCCAGCGACCCAGCTGCACCGTTTTGTTGCTGTCACTGCCTTCTGCCACGCACGTAAAATCCACAATGTTGCCGTAGAGCTGAATATTGATGTTCCCCAGAGGGGAATCCGCCTGAGCGTGCGGCAGCCACAGCGCGGCGGCGGCCAGCATCCCCGTGATCCCTTTACGCATGTTGTCTCCTTACTGATAATCCACGCGCAAATAGCCGCGCGAGGTAAAGCGCCCTTCCGCCGGTTTATGGCCGGTGATACTCACCGGCCACGCCATAATCCCCACCTGCGCGGAGGCGTTATCATCCAGACGGAACGGGATCAGGCTGCCGGGATGGTTGGGTGTAAGTGGAGTACCGGACGCATTCGCCACCACAAATCCCACATCCGGGTTATCGGACACCAGCGTGCTACCGGAGGCTTTTTCCGCCTCGATGCGCAGGGTCAGCCAGGCGTTGGCCTCGACGTTGGTGCATTTGATGGCCAGAGTTTTGCTCTGCGCCGATACCCCTTCAGGCCGGTTTCCGGCCCCTGCTTTGCTAAACAGCGAGGCGCCGATATCACCGAAATCAAATTCCACGATCTGCCCGACGTTGATCGCGCAGCTCTGCGGCACCTGAATAGTGCCGCTATAGGAGAGGGTATAAACCGGCGAACTGAACGGGTCGGAGGAGGTTGTTGTGACGTAGACGCGGAACATCGTTGCACGCGGGATCACCACCATATTGATAAACCGCCGCGTCACTTTCAGGCGGAAGATCAGGCTGGAATCTTGCACCGGAAAGGCCTGGTTCTTCGGCACGTTTGGATGGCTTCCCATCTGGATATAGTTTTGCGGGGGATAAAAGACGCCGGCATAGCTGTCGGTAATTTTCATCGCCCCCTCCAGATACTCATTCAGTCGCAAATACTTGTAGTTATCCATCGTTGTGGTTATCGGGAAATCCGTGACATAGCTGCGCAGGGTGGTGGTTCCCGTCGTCCCTTTTGGGCAGACCGCCTTGACGCCCACCCACTGGGATTTTTCGCTGAGGGTGACGATTTGCCCCGGCTGGTTATTGGAATGGGTAAAGGTATCCGACAGATCGTAAAAGATATCCGTCGGTACGCCCGTTTCGTTGACGCATACGCTAGCCAGTGCCTGCGCGGCGGGCAGCAATGTTAGCAGCGGTACCAGCAGGCAGCGGGTATTAATCACAGCGGATCTCCTTAAGCGTGATCGCCTGTTGCAGGCTCTTTTCCGGCAGCGTGTAGGGCGCGCGACACTGTGCATTCGCGCCCTCGCCCCACTGAATTAACAGCTCACCGCTAAGCGGCAGGCCGCTCAGGTAAATCTGCCCGTCCTCCCCCGCCATACTGGTGACGCCCGTTTTGCTCTCGCGCACGACGGCACCAAACGGCACCGGCTGGCTGGCGTGGATCACGGTCAGCAAAGCGCGCACGCCGATGCGGGTATCAAAGCTGGCACGCACCAGCGCGCCCTTGGTAGGCACCACGCTGCTGACGTTGTTTTCAATATCGGTGCTGGTGCTCATGGTGTTGGTATTCAGCGCAACGCGGTTGTAGCGATACACCGTGGCGTAGGGCATCACCGCATAGCCGCGCCAGTCGGTTTTTACCCCGGTCTGATTTTCGATGCGCACGCCCTGCGCGCCCGGTGCTTTGATCAGCACGTTAGTGTCGCCGAGTGGCTGGCTGAGCGTGATACCGTCAGCATGGGCCACCGCGCCGCCGGAAAGCTGCCAGTTCACCTCATGCTTATCGCGGTCGTGGTTATAGCCCATCCTCAACGTGCCATAGGTGGCCTGCCAGTTAGCACTGACGCTGCCGCTACTGCCACCAGCGCTGCTGCGGCCCTGATTGACGTTGTAACTCAGGTTGCGCCCGTCCAGCAGCGTACCGCCGATGCCACTTTGCCAGCTGTTTTGCCCGTTGCTGTTGCGGCTGCTGTTCACAGTGGCGTAAGTCCGGTCAAGGACGCTGTCCCGCGAATAGCGTCTGCCACTGAATGCGCCAAAAGGTACCGACAGGTTAAATGCGACGATCCGATCGGTGTCCTGCATCCCCACCGCCTCGTTCCATGACCATGAGAGTGAATAGCTCATCCCCCGCCAGCCGCTGGCATAACCCAGCTGATACCAGGCGCTGGTGTCGCGGGTGTTCCAGTAGGTTTGCTGATTTCCTGAAATATAGAGCGAGCCGAAATCACCGAGGTTTTGCGAGATATTGACCTGAAAGCGTCCCTTTTTGCTGTAGCCGAGATTGTGATAACGGCGAAGCTCCGGGACCTTCCGCCGCGTATCGGGCTGGTCATCTTCAACCTCATAACCTTCCATGTCGCGCCACGCCACATCGTTAAGGGTATAGAAGCCGCGCGTCGAGTAGCGATAGCCGAGCAACTGAAAGTTGGTGCCAAGATTATTAAGCGATTTAGCATAGAGAAAGCGTAACGACTGGCCAGTGTGCAGGCTGTCATCCGCCAGTTGGCTGCGCGCGTGCGTCAAATCCAGCGAGACTGCGCCCCAGTCACCCAGATTTTTTCCCGCGCCAAGCAGAAAAGCATGATAGCGCGACGCCAGCTGTGTACCGCCATAGGCGGTGTAACCCTGCGGCAGCCCGGCAATCAGCGTGCCCTGAGTAAAAAAGGGCGTCGACTGCCGGGCATTGCCGCTGCGGTATTCCCCGGCCACCAGGTCATATTTGATGCGCCCTTCCCGCTGCAACAGCGGCACCGTCGACCAGGGCACCACATAGCGCTGCTGGCTGCCGTCTTTTTCGTCAACCGTGACCTCCAGGTCACCGCTTGAGGAGGTCGGATTCAGATCGGTAATGGCAAACGCGCCCGGCGTCACGTAGCGCTGGTCGATGACATAGCCGTTCTGCCGGATGGTTAAGCGCGCGGATGTACGAGCGATGCCGCGCACGGTGGGCGCATAGCCCTGCAGGCTGTCGGGATACATGCCATCCGAGGAGTAAAGCCGCGCCCCGCGAAACCCCAGACTGTCGAATACCGCGTTGCCGGTGTTACTGTCGCCAGCCACCAGTTCGCTTTTGAAGGGGATCACTGCCCGCTGTATCGAGGTGCCGATATTCTTCCAGCTTTGCGTGCGGGAACCATCATGTTGTGAATAATTCCATGCGCCGTTATGACGTAAACGCCACGGCCCAAGATTCAGCCCGCTTTGCAGACTTAAAAAGTAGTTATCGCTGTCGCTGCCGCGGTTACCGGTGAAACTGTAATTGAGCAGCCCGGCCGTGATGCCTTCATCCCATTCCGCAGGGGCTATGTAGCCACGGGCGCTGTTGATCATTGAGGCCTGCGGCAGGCTGATATTCAGACGCAGCGCGGCGAAATCAAACGCCGTTACTGCGCCGGGTATCGCCTCGCTCAGCATGATGCATTCACCCGATTTATACTGATCCAGCGCCGGAAATGCAGAAACGTTCACGCCCAGTTGCCGGAGCCATTCCTTATTAATACAGGGCGTTAAGCCGCCTGACTTTTCACTGCCCGGTGCGGTGGTGGCGATAAAACGGATGTCATGGGTGGCAATAAATTCATCGTTACGCCAGACATCCGCGCGATAAATACCCGGTGGCTGGTGCCCCTTTTCGAAACGCGACAGATCCGCCACCGAGGCGGCGTCCGCGGACAGAAACGCCGGGTTAAAGTAGCTTTCGCTATAGCCGACTGCCGGATATAGCGCCGCCAGCATGGACAGCGCCAGCCCGCTCAGCCGGGGGCCGTTGTGGTACGTTTTCATGACGCTCATCGCCCCGCTCAGTGCAGGCTGACGGTGCGCACAGGCGTCACTGCCCCGTAATCATTCACCGTCTGAAAGGTCACGTCGCCGCGAGCGTGCCCGGAGAGCGCAAGCTGCGCGCTTTCTTTTGGTGCCACCATGATGTTTTCCATCTTCTGGCTGCCCACGCGCACATTGACCAGCGTGATGAAATACGGTGATGGATTGGCGATCTCCAGTTGCTCGCCGGAACGGGCGAAGCGCAGCTGGCCCGGGGCGTCTTCCGGTGCGGTGGGGAGATGTTGCGGGCGGACAAACAGCTTAATGCGAGAAAGGATCGCCAGTTGCAGAACGTTTTTACCTTCCAGCGCGTTTTTGTCTACTGAGGGAATGGCCTTGACGTTCATCCAGAACAGCGATTCGCGGTCAGCGGGCAGCGGCTGACCGGCATAGACAATTCGCAGCGTGTTTTCACTTTTCGCTTCGCTGACAAACAGCGGTGGCGTGACGATAAAAGAGGCGCTCTTCTTCCCGCCACGATCGTCAATCCAGGCGTTGACCAGATAGCGCGCGCTGGGGTCGCTGTTGGTGATGGCTAACGACGTCTGCTTCGCATCAGCGGGATAAATCACACGGGTCGCGCCTAACGCCACACCTCCGCTGGCCTGCGCATAAAACGAGGTGAGTAAGGCGACGGCAATAATAAGTCCTGCTTTTAAACAGTAAAGCATGGTGAAAAAGCCCTTTTGCATTCTTTTGTCTGACGGAAAATAAATTCCAGCGTCATCTTTGGTGTAATAAGCGGAGGGGAAATTCAACGCCTCATCCATGAGGCAAATAGCATCCGTGAGCGTCTTACGGCTTATTCGTATTTCATCACGAAGGTCGCATCGGCATTTGCCTGGCCTGGCGTGGTGGTGGCCGCCGTCGCTTTATAACGGGCACTGAAACGCAGGGTGTTCGTGCCCTGTACCAGTGCCTGAGCAGTGGAGAAGGTCGCGCCATCAGGTTTCAGTACCGCCGATTTGTTATCGAGGATTTCGATGCCGACGCCGCCAGCGGTGGTGCCGTTGTCACCGGAGGTCACGGCCAGCAGGGAGGTGTTTGTGGTATCGGCCTGGCCTGAGAATGCCACCGCAGCGGTTGCCGCCACGGTCGGATCGCAGTCGTTCAGCACGATGGTGAACGGGATCTGCGCAGAAGTATCGCCGACTTTACTAAAGGATGCAGTACGGTACTGACCGAGCGTCACCGTCTGCCCGGCAGATTTTGTACTCACGGCGCAGGCGGCATTCGCCAGGTCACCTTCAAAATGAATGGTACCGCCGCTGACGCTAACCGGCGTGGGATCTTCAGCATGTGCCGCACCGGCAACCAGCATCAGGCCTGCAAAAAGAGTGGAGGCAATATTAGTCGATTTCATGGGTTTTCCTTTAAGTCATCCTTACTACCATGACAGAATGTCACCGCGCTAAAGTACTCACCTGACCGCGTCTGAAATATCCGTAAAAGCCTTTAGTGTCATAAGGTCTTTCTTATTGGAACGTAAGAATTAACAACCCGATGTTTATTTCGCCTTGAGGTAAGCGCCTCTGTCACCGCACCGCCAGGCGTAAAAGCGCAAACGTTAACTGACAGCGCGCCGCACTTCTGACAAAATGTACGCATCCCCCTTACATCTCATACAGACGGAATCATCTCTCTGATGGCAGCAAAGATTATTGACGGTAAAACGATTGCGCAGCAGGTGCGCTCTGAGGTTGCGGAAAAAGTGCAGGCACGTCTGGCTGCAGGAAAACGCGCACCTGGGCTTGCCGTGGTGCTGGTTGGCAGCAACCCGGCTTCGCAAATCTATGTAGGCAGCAAACGCAAAGCGTGTGAAGAGGTCGGCTTTATCTCCCGCTCTTACGATCTGCCGGAAACCACCAGCGAAGCCGAACTGCTGACGCTTATCGATAAGCTCAATGCCGACAGCGCCATCGACGGTATTCTGGTGCAGCTGCCGCTGCCTGCGGGCATCGACAACGTGAAGGTGCTGGAGCGTATCGCGCCGGATAAAGACGTGGACGGTTTCCACCCGTATAACGTCGGTCGTCTGTGCCAGCGTGCCCCGCGTCTGCGCCCCTGCACGCCTCGCGGCATCGTTACGCTGCTGGAGCGTTACAATATCGATACCTACGGCCTGAACGCCGTGGTGATTGGCGCATCGAATATTGTTGGCCGTCCGATGAGTATGGAGCTGCTGCTCGCTGGCTGCACGACCACGGTGACGCACCGCTTCACCAAAAACCTGCGCCAGCACGTTGAAAACGCCGATCTGCTGATCGTGGCGGTAGGTAAACCGGGCTTTATCCCCGGCGAGTGGATCAAAGAAGGCGCGATTGTTATTGATGTCGGCATTAACCGTCTCGAAAGCGGTAAAGTAGTGGGCGATGTGGTGTTTGACGACGCTGCCGCGCGCGCCGCTTATATTACCCCGGTACCGGGCGGTGTTGGACCGATGACGGTCGCCACACTCATCCAGAACACGCTACAGGCGTGCGAAGAATATCACGACGTTAAGGAAGCATAAGATGGCAACATTCTCCCTGGGCAAACATCCGCATGTTGAACTCTGCGATCTGCTCAAGCTGGAAGGCTGGAGCGAAAGCGGCGCACAGGCGAAGATTTTTATCGCCGATGGCCTGGTGACAGTGGACGGCGCGGTGGAAACCCGCAAGCGCTGCAAGATCGTCGCCGGTCAGACCGTAAGCTTTAACGGGCAGAGCATCACCGTTACCGCCTGATCCCCCTTTACCCTCTCCGCCGGAGGGGGTAAAACCGCCCTTTCCCCTTCGCCCGCCAGGGTCATTTACCGATCAACCTCACATGAATAACAAAATCCTCTGACCTGCCATGCGATTTCAGTTGCGGACAAACCCCGCTTACCTGACATTAAGTATAACGTTTTAGTAGAACGTTATACTCACAAAAATAAGCGCCTAAAAAGGCGTCTGCATTCGGGGGATAAGGCATGACTATGCTGTCAGGTTTCATTAAATCGTTATCAAAATTGTCCATGATTGGCCGCGCGTTGATGCTGCCAATTTCGTTGTTACCCGCCGCCGGCCTGTTGCTGGCGTTCGGTGATAAATTCCAGTTGCCGCTGATGATGAATGCCGGGGGCGTTATCTTTGATAACCTGCCGATGCTGTTCGCCATTGGTTCGGCGGTGGGTCTGGCGTCAGAGTCGGGAATTGCGGCGCTGTCGGCGGCGGTATCGGTGTTTGTCACTAACATCACCATCGGTACGGTGTTGTCGATCACGCCGGAAATGGCCTCGCAGGGCGGTAAGTATGCGATGGTGGTCGGCATCCCGACCTTACAGATGGGCGTGTTTGGCGGCCTGATCTGCGGCATCCTCGCCGCCTGGTGCTACAACCGTTTCCATACCTTGCAGTTGCCGGAATTCCTCGGCTTCTTCTCCGGTAAACGTTTTGTAGCCATCGCCACCGCGTTTCTCTCTTTCCTGCTCGGTCTGCTGCTGCCTTATGTCTGGGAGCACATTCAGTCAGGCATCGATGCGCTGTCGGTAGTGGTGAACGGCGATAATCAGGCAGCCTCGACCTTTATCTTCGGGCTGGTTGAACGTGCGCTGATCCCGCTCGGTCTGCATCACATCTGGTATCCATCCTTCTGGTACTCCTTCGGGGATTACACCACGCAGGCCGGTCAGGTTATTCATGGCGATCAGACTATCTGGTTCAAAATGCTGGAAGAAGGCGTGAAATCCTTCAGCAGCGACACCTACCAGAACGCGGGTAAATTCATGCAGGGCGAGTTCCCGCTGATGCTGTTCGCGCTGCCTGCGGCCTGTCTTGCGATGTATCACGAAGCGCAGACCAAAAATAAAAAGATCGCCGCCGGTATTCTGTTCTCCGCCGCCCTCACCTGTTTCCTGACAGGGATCACCGAGCCGGTGGAATTCACCTTTATCTTTGTGGCACCGGTGCTGTATGTATTTAACGCCATCATGGCGGGTCTGTCGTACATGTGTATGTATCTGCTGCATGCGCATATCGCCAAATCCTTCTCTGCGGGCTTTATCGACTACCTGTCCTTTGGCATCCTGCCGTCGTTCAACGGCTTCCAGACTAACTTCCTGAGCGCGATTATCGTTGGCGTGCCGATGGCGTTGATCTACTACTTCACCTTCCGCTTTGTGATCCGTCGCTTCGATGTCAAAACGCCGGGCCGCACGGAAATCACCGCCAGCGCCAGCGATAAAACCGACGAAGAGCTTGCCACGGAAATTATTGCCCTGCTCGGAGGTGAGCAGAACATTAACTCGGTGGGCGCCTGCATCACGCGTTTACGTCTGGAAGTGACGAAAGGCACACTGGTAGATAAAGACGGGCTGAACAATCTCGGTGCCAGGGGCGTGGTATTCGTCGGTGATAAAGGCGTACAGGTCATTTTTGGTGCGCGCGCGCAATTTATCGCACAAACCATGTCCGGTATGATGGGCAGATAACCCGAAGCTGTTAAGGTGATAACGTCTTCTGCCCATGCAGGAGACGTTTTCATATTTGGCTGATTATCCGGTGATTTCAGGGAGCGCGTTTGAAGAAGGTCAGCATTATTGATGTCGCCAGGGATGCGGGGGTTTCCGTTTCAACCGTGTCGCTGGTGCTGCGTCAGAAAGGGAAAATTTCGGCGGCGACCATTGAGAAAGTGCAGGCGTCCATTACCGCGCTCGGCTACGTGCACAACGTGGCGGCAGCCAATCTGCGCTCGAATACTTCTAATCTTATCGGTTTGATTTTACGCGATTTCAGCGACAGCTTTTCCATCAAGGTGATGGCCAGCATCGTGCAGGAGCTGGAGAAGCAGGGCTTTATGGTTTTTCTCGGCCAGCCGCTCAACGATGAAGAACACCTGGAGCGCTGCCTGTTATCGTTCAAGCAACAGGGCGTGGCAGGGGTTCTCTATCTGGCGGCGGATGCCACCCGGGCGAACGTGCCGCAACTGATCCGCGAATGTCCGTTACCGCTGGTGGTGGTATCGCAATCTCTGCTGGATGAGCCCTGCGATTTAGTGATGCGCGATAACCGTCAGGCGGCCAACCTTGCCACCCGTTATCTTATTGAGCGCGGTCATCGCAATATTGCCTATATCGGCGGCAGTGAAAATAACCTTATTCGCCAGCAGCGGTTGCTCGGTTTTCGCAGCGCCTTAACCCAGTACGGTCTGGTGACGCGGGAAGAGTCTACTCCGGCCTGCTGCGACGGCACGCATGCCGCCAGCCACGCCACGCGTCAGCTGCTGGAAAAGAACAATAAGATCACCGCCCTGCTGTGCCATTCGCCTGATGCGGTGATTGGCTGTTTGTCCGGCATCAGCCAGGTCGGGCGCACGGTGGGTAAAGATGTGTTTCTGACGCAACAGGTGGCACTGGTGGGGTTTGAAGATATGCTGCACGTGAATCTGACCTCGCCGTCCTTCACCTATGTGTCGTCAGCGAGTGAAGAGACCGGACGCCAGGCGGCGGCGCTGATCATCCGTAAACTGAAAGAGCCGGATCTGCTTACGCAGCGCATAACGCTGTCCGGACAGTTAGTGGCGCGGGAATCGGCGTAATTTACCATCGCCGGGTGGCGCGTTGCTTACCCGGCCTACAGGACTGAGCCACAATTGCCGGGTGGCGCTACGCTTACCCGGCCTACGGCAAGTGCATTGTAGGCCCGGCAAGCACGCGCCGCCGGGCGTTTCAGACTTACTTACGACGCCAGGTCGTGCCTTGCGGGCCATCTTCCAGCACGATCCCCATCTCATTGAGACGATCACGCGCCGCATCGGCCGCGGCCCAGTCTTTCGCCTGACGCGCATCCAGACGCTGTTTGATTAACGCTTCGATCTCTGCCACTTCGCCGTCATCGGCCTGCGCACCACTTTGCAGGAACTGCTCAGCGTCCTGCTCCAGCAGGCCCAGCACACCAGCCAGTTTACGCAGCTGCGCGGCCATGCCGTTTGCGGCGTTGAGGTCTTCCGTTTTCAGGCGGTTAACCTCGCGCGCCATGTCGAACAGCACGGAATACGCCTCCGGCGTGTTGAAATCGTCATCCATCGCTTCGATAAAGCGCGCTTCAAAGGCCTCGCCGCCTGCCGGTGCCACGGTTTTATCCGTGCCGCGCAGCGCAGTGTACAGGCGCTCCAGCGCCGAACGCGCTTGCTTCAGGTTATCTTCACTGTAGTTGAGCTGGCTGCGGTAGTGACCAGACATCAGGAAATAACGAATGGTTTCCGCATCGTAATATTTCAGTACGTCGCGCACGGTGAAGAAGTTGCCAAGAGATTTGGACATCTTTTCCCGGTCGACCATTACCATTCCGGAGTGCATCCAGTAGTTAACGTATTCGCCGTCGTGCGCACAGGTAGACTGGGCGATTTCGTTTTCATGGTGCGGGAACATCAGATCCGAGCCGCCGCCGTGAATATCGAAATGGTGACCCAGCTGTTTGCAGTTCATCGCCGAGCACTCAATGTGCCAGCCAGGACGGCCTTCGCCCCACGGCGACGGCCAGCTCGGTTCGCCCGGCTTGGACATTTTCCACAGCACGAAATCCATCGGGTTGCGTTTAATGTCAGCCACTTCAACGCGCGCGCCGGCCTGTAGCTGGTCCAGATCCTGACGGGACAATTTTCCGTAGTTTGGATCGGTGGGCACCGAGAACATCACGTCGCCGTTATCAGCCACATAGGCATGACCACGGTTAATCAGCCGCTCAGTGATCTCGATAATTTCATGGATATGGTGGGTGGCGCGCGGCTCGCTGTCCGGGCGCAGAATGTTCAGCGCGTCAAAATCCGCATGCATTTCGCCGATCATACGATCCACCAGCGCGACAAAATCCTCGCCGTTTTCATTGGCGCGCTTAATGATTTTGTCATCAATATCGGTGATGTTACGCACATACTTCAGCTTATAGCCGAGGAAACGCAGGTAGCGCGCCACCACATCAAAAGCCACAAAAGTACGGCCATGGCCGATATGACACAGATCGTAAACGGTGATACCACACACGTACATGCCCACTTCACCGGCATGGATAGGTTTGAATTCCTCTTTCTGGCGCGTCAGGGTATTAAAAATTTTAAGCATCGAAGATTCCGTTTAGACGTGTGTGGAGAATATCTTTCGTATCATAACCATATTTCAGCAGCGAAGCAGCACCCTTTGCAAGGTGATCGAACCTCAGGGTTATGCTATAAAAGGCGATTATCTCTGGCCCCTTGCCGGGTCGACGCGACTTACCAAACAGAACAGGATGCAACAATGGTTACTTTCCACACTAATCACGGCGATATCGTAATCAAAACCTTTGATGATAAAGCACCTGAAACCGTTAAAAACTTCCTCGACTACTGCCGTGAAGGTTTTTACGACAACACCATTTTCCACCGTGTGATCAATGGCTTTATGATCCAGGGCGGCGGTTTTGAACCGGGTATGAAGCAGAAAGAGACCAAAGAGGCGATCAAAAACGAAGCGAACAACGGTCTGAAAAACACCCGTGGTACGCTGGCAATGGCCCGTACTCAGGCTCCGCACTCTGCTACCGCGCAGTTCTTCATCAACGTGGTAGATAACGACTTCCTGAACTTCAGCGGTGAAAACCTGCAGGGCTGGGGTTATTGCGTATTCGCCGAAGTGGCTGAAGGCATGGACGTGGTTGATAAAATCAAAGCAGTTGCGACCGGTCGCAGCGGTATGCATCAGGACGTGCCGAAAGAAGACGTGATCATTAAAAGCGTGACCGTCAGCGAGTAATCGGTGGCGACACTCTTTATTGCAGATCTCCATCTGCAAACAGAAGAACCGGCGATCACCGCCGGTTTTCTGCGTTTTCTGGCCGCTACGGCGCAGGAAGCCGATGCGCTGTACATTCTGGGCGATCTGTTTGAAGCCTGGATCGGCGATGACGATCCCAACCCGCTGCATCGCCAGATTGCCGCCGCCCTGAAAGCGCTGACTGATTCCGGCGTCCCGGTTTATTTCCTTCACGGCAATCGTGATTTTCTGCTCGGTCAGCGCTTTGCGCGTGAAAGCGGCATGACGCTGCTGCCCGAAGAAAAGGTGCTTGAGCTGTACGGTAAACGGCTGTTGATCCTGCACGGCGACACGCTGTGTACCGATGACGCAGGCTATCAGGCGTTTCGCGCTAAAGTCCACCAACCCTGGCTGCAAAAACTGTTTCTCGCCCTGCCGCTGTTTATCCGTATGCGTATCGCCGCAAAAATGCGCGCTGACAGCACCTCCGCCAACCGCAACAAATCTCAGGCCATCATGGACGTCAACCCACAGGCGGTGGTGAACGTGATGGAAAAACATCAGGTGCAGCATCTGATCCACGGTCATACCCATCGCCCGGACATCCACACGCTGACCGCCAACGGCGCGGCCGCGCATCGTTATGTGCTGGGAGCCTGGCATCAGGAAGGTTCGATGGTGAAGGTGACGGATGACAAGATTGAACTGATCGCGTTTCCCTTCTGAGAAAACGCCTCTATTTGGCCTTTACCGCGTTACGCAACCGTTTTCCTTGGTGGTATTCCATGCTATTCTCTGTGGCCTTAAAAGCAGTCTGAAGCACACCCACAGGAGTTTTAAGGCGCATGTCTTCCCGCAATAATCCGGCGCGTATCGCCATCGTGATGGGGTCCAAAAGCGACTGGGCAACCATGCAGTTCGCCACTGAAATCCTCGATCTTCTGCACGTTCCTTACCATGTTGAAGTGGTTTCCGCGCATCGCACTCCTGACAAACTGTTCAGCTTCGCCGAAAGCGCAGAGCAGAACGGTTTTCAGGTGATCATTGCCGGTGCAGGGGGTGCTGCACATCTGCCGGGCATGATTGCCGCCAAAACGCTGGTGCCGGTGCTGGGTGTGCCCGTGCAAAGCGCCGCATTAAGCGGTGTCGACAGCCTTTACTCCATCGTGCAGATGCCGCGTGGTATTCCGGTGGGAACGCTGGCGATCGGCAAAGCCGGTGCGGCTAATGCCGCGCTGCTGGCGGCGCAGATCCTCGCCACCCACGATCGCGAACTGCATCAGCGGCTGGTTGAATGGCGTCAAAGCCAGACGGATGAAGTGCTGGATAACCCGGATCCGCGGAGCGAAGCATGAAACAGGTCTGTATTTTAGGTAACGGACAGCTTGGCCGTATGCTGCGCCAGGCCGGTGAGCCGCTGGGTATCGCCGTATGGCCGGTGGGACTGGATGCCGAGCCGGAAGCGGTGCCTTTCGCACAAAGCGTGATCACCGCTGAAATCGAGCGCTGGCCGGAAACCGCCCTTACCCGCGAACTGGCGCGTCACCCGGCGTTCGTCAACCGCGACGTATTCCCGATCATCGCCGACCGTCTGACGCAAAAGCAGCTGTTCGATACACTCGCCCTTCCTACCGCCCCCTGGCAGTTGCTGGCAAGCCGCGATGAGTGGCCCGCCGTGTTTGACCGCCTGGGCGAGCTGGCCATCGTCAAGCGCCGCGTCGGCGGCTATGACGGACGCGGACAGTGGCGTCTGCGCGCGGACGACACCGATCAGTTGCCGGACGATTGCTACGGTGAATGCATTGTCGAGCAGGGAATTAATTTCTCCGGCGAAGTGTCACTGGTGGGCGCGCGCGGGCATGACGGCAGCACGGTGTTTTATCCCCTGACGCACAACCTGCATCAGGACGGTATTTTGCGCACCAGCGTTGCTTTCCCGCAGGCGAATGCCGCCCAGCAAACGCAGGCAGAAACCATGCTCAGCGCGGTAATGAATGAACTGAATTACGTGGGCGTGATGGCGATGGAGTGCTTTGTCACCCCTGCCGGATTGCTGATCAATGAACTGGCCCCGCGCGTGCACAACAGCGGACACTGGACGCAGAACGGCGCGTCCATCAGCCAGTTCGAGCTGCATCTGCGTGCGATTACCGGGCTGCCGATGCCGCAACCGGTGATTAACAGCCCTTCGGTAATGATCAACCTGATCGGCAGCGATCTGAATTATGACTGGCTGAAGCTGCCGCTGGTACATCTGCACTGGTACGACAAAGAGGTGCGTCCGGGCCGCAAGGTCGGGCATCTTAATCTGAATGATGCTGACACCGATCGTCTGAGCGCCACCCTTGAAGCTATGCTCCCGCTGCTGCCGCCGGAATACGCCAGCGGCATCGCCTGGGCGCAGTCGAAATTAGCGTAAACACTGTTGCCCGGCGGCGCAGGCTTGCCGGGCCTACGAAAATCCCCCTCCACGCTTTCCCCCATCATTTTTCCCCTATCGCACAAATGAACGCGTAAAATACGGCCATCTGACGTACAACGTCGTTTTTTTGATGTGCAGAAGGAAGTCCCATGAACGAAGGCATGGATTATGGCGCGATCCTCGCCGCTGATACGCCGCTGCTGGACGTGCGCGCCCCGATCGAATTTACCCAGGGAGCGATGCCGTCGGCGCTGAATCTTCCGCTGATGAATGACGACGAGCGCGCGGCGGTCGGCACCTGTTATAAACGCCACGGCCCGGAAGCCGCGTTAAAACTCGGGCATCAACTGGTGTCCGGTATCACGCGCGAGCAGCGCATTCAGGCCTGGCGTGATGCCTGCCAGCGCCATCCTGACGGCTATTTATGCTGCGCCCGTGGCGGCCAGCGTTCCCATATCACCCAGCAGTGGCTGCGCGAGACGGGCACTGATTACCCGTTAATTCCCGGTGGCTATAAAGCACTGCGCCAGGCGGCGATCCAGGCAACCGAGCAGCGCGTGCAGCGTCCGCTGATCCTGATCGGCGGCTGCACCGGCAGCGGTAAAACGGATCTGGTGCGCCAGCATCCTGACGGTATCGATCTGGAAGGTCTGGCCCGCCATCGCGGTTCGTCATTTGGCCGCACGCTGCAAGCGCAGCTTTCCCAGGCCAGCTTTGAGAACGCGCTGGCGGTGAAACTGCTTAAGCGGGATGCGGCGCGCTGGGTGCTGGAAGATGAAGGCCGGATGATCGGTGGCAACCATCTGCCGGCATGCCTGCGCGATCGCATGGCGCAGTCGCCCATCGCCGTGGTGGATGATCCGTTCGACCTGCGCGTGGCGCGTCTGCATGAGGAGTATTTTGTGCGTATGCAGCGCGACTTTACCGCCGCCTGTGGCGCAGACGCGGGCTGGCAGGCCTATGCCGAATACCTGCATCACGGGCTGTTTGCTATTCGTCGCCGTCTGGGCTTGCAACGTTTTGCCGAGCTGAGCGCGCATCTTGATACGGCGCTGACCATCCAGCAGCAGCACGGCGACACTCGTGGTCACGACGCCTGGCTGGTGCCGTTACTGAAGGAATATTACGATCCGATGTACCGCTATCAGCTGGAAAAGAAAGCCGCGAAAATCGTCTTTCGCGGCTCATGGCAGGAGGTCAACGGCTGGCTGCAACAGGGGTAATCAGTGGCGGCCCCGCTTGTCTGCCCGCGCGGCCAGCCAGTCGCCCAGCATCTGCACCACTTGCACCAGGATAATCAGCGCGATCACCGTCACTACCATCACCTGCGTTTCGTAGCGGTAGTAGCCATAACGGATCGCCAGATCCCCCACGCCACCGCCACCGACGATCCCGGCCATCGCCGAATAACCAATCAGGCTGACCAGCGTAATGGTCAATCCGCGCAGCAGCCCGGCGCTGGCTTCCGGCAACAGCACGGTGCAAATAATACGCATTGGACTGGCCCCGAAAGCTTCCGCCGCCTCGATAATGCCTTTATCCACTTCCCGCAGCGCGCCGTCCACCAGCCGCGCATAGAAGGCAATGGCGGCCACCGACAGCGGCACTGACGCGGCAATCGGGCCAATGGTGTTGCCGAGCAGAAACTGTGTCAGCGGCAGGAGCAGCACCAGCAGGATGACAAAAGGCACCGAGCGAATAATATTTACCAGCACGGAGCTGATGAGATAGACGCCGCGATTCTGCCAGAACAGGTGGCGATCGGTAACGAAAATCAGAAAGCCCAGCGGTAATCCGCCGACAATCGCCAGCACCGTCGAAATGCTCAGCATCTGGAAAGTTTCATTAAACGCCAGCATCAAATCCGGTAATAACTCATCCACGGATCACCTCCACGCGTGCCGTACGGTTACGAATGTAATCGACAGCGGCATCCACCGCCGTCGGATTATCGGGCGCGGTGAGCTGCACGACCAAAATGCCGAGTGCCCGCTCCCCAAGGTATTCGATTTTGCCGTGCAGAATATTCACCGCCACGCCAAAGCGGATCGCCGCGTCGGACAGCACCGGCTGTTCCGCTGAATCGCCGATAAACAGGATCTTGAGCAGTTGCCCCGGCAGATGCTGTTGCAGGCGTTCCGGCAGCGTCAGGTTCAGGGTGTGCGACACCAGTTGCTGCGTGAACGCGTGCTGCGGGTGGGCAAAAATATCAAACACCTCGCCCATCTCCACCACTTTGCCGCCGGACATCACCGCCACGCGATCGCAGATGGTTTTGATAACGTTCATTTCATGCGTGATCAGTACGATGGTGATACCGAGGGTGTCATTGATCTGCTTTAACAGCGCCAGAATAGTGGCAGAGGTTTCCAGATCCAGCGCGGACGTTGGTTCGTCGCACAGCAGAACGTCCGGATGATTGGCAATGGCGCGGGCAATACCGACGCGCTGTTTCTGCCCGCCGGAAAGCTGGACCGGGTAGCGATTCGCTTTATCCGCCAGGCCCACCAGTTGCAGAATTTCCGCCACGCGCGGGGCGATTTTCGCCCGCTCCCAGCCTGCCGCTTTCAGGCTAAAAGCGACGTTCTGCGCCACGGTACGGGTATGCATCAGGTTGAAGTGCTGGAAGATCATGCCGATACGCTGACGCGCGCGGCGCAGGGTGACGCCTTCCAGAGCGGAAATCTCAACGCCGTTAATCCTGATACTGCCC
>Ga0256408_1000711_pt1 | contig 21700 bp, 18 predicted proteins | sample PhyAR1_FD_185998 | JGI IMG/M metagenome (GOLD analysis project Ga0256408, IMG submission 185998) | Leaf surface microbial communities from alfalfa plants in UC Gill Tract Community Farm, Albany, California, United States - DLSL A.R1 | ecosystem: Host-associated > Plants > Phyllosphere >...
TGGGCTGGCGAGTTGTACGTTTTCTTTTCAAAAGCGGCGATTGGCGTCAGCTGATTTACTTGAAGATCATTAACAGCAATAGCAGCCTGTTCTGCATAGTATAAAATACGAAAATTTGCTTGATCTTGAGTCGGCGTTGTTGCTGCCGTCAAATAATGTGCTGTTTTACTTGTTAAAATAGCTTGTGGCAATCCTTGATTGGGAAAAGCAGCTTCCAGTGTTTGCAAAACAGTGGTAGCTTGTGCATCAGGTGCTGAATTCTCACTGTTCCCAGCTGACGCTGAAGCGGCCTTTTGCGAGCTATTGGTAGTTTCAGCCGTAGTTGTCTCTTTGGTTGAAATACTTGTTTCAGATGTAGTACTTTGACGTGTGGATTCAGCAGATACACTCGCTTTTTGAGAAGTATTTTCACTACTGTCACTATTTTTAGTCTGACCACCACAAGCAGATAAAATAATAGTCAGTAGACTCAACCCTAAAACAATTGCTTTCTTTTTCATATAGTTTCCTCCTTTACTATCACTTTAATTGTAACCTACTGAAGAAAAAACTGCATCTGTTTGGCTTACCTAATGTTAGTCCAAGCAAATCACTACTAACTCCTTCAATTGATACTACCAATAAAAAATCCGATTATCGTATTTTACGTTTTTTTTAAAGCAATACTCCATCAACTATCAGCAGCATCACACCAAAAATGAGTCAAATTTTTTGATAAGTCGCACCCGTTTGTAATAAGCGCCGCTTAGGCTGACAATCGCTATGCCGGAGTGCTCCACCCAAGGAGCGGCCTTTTGACTGTCCTGAAATATAGTAGCCACCGGATCAGCGTTCGTGGTATCTACTTGCTTTGAAGAGTTACTGGTTACCGTTGAGCTTCCCCAAGTACCTTTGAAATCGGTAGAAGTTACAGTTGTGCTTTCACTGCTAATATTGGAGTTGACCTTTATACCGGAACTGTCCGTCCGATCACTTTCCGGTGAGGTACTGCTTTCATTGGTAATTTCAGTTATCGACAAATTCTCACTGGACTCTGAGCTTTGTACTAAATCCTCAGACGAATCGGAACTAGAGATTTCGGTAATATTTGAAGAGTCATCAGTAGAAGTTGAATGTGAACTTTCGCTAGTAGTGGTTTTTAAAAAAATTGTTTGAGTACTACTATTAGGCGATAATTGTCTTAAATTTTCCCTACGATCAGCGACCATGATTTTAAAAGAATGTGCCCGATCATCATCGGATAACAATGTCACTGAAAAACTAAAGTACCCTTGTTTGCCTTTAATTACTAAGTTGTCGTTATAATCAATTCGTAAGCCCGGATCAACATTTTTAAAGAAAACTTTGACTTGGTCAATCACATGATCATCTCCGGAAAAATAAGCAACACCATGGATTTGATAGGTTTCATTTTGTTTCAGTGAAAGAACTCCTGAGTCAAACTCACCAAAGTCAACTCGATTCACACCGGCCCAACCAGACCGCACCTTAGTAGCCATTTTTTTGTCTGCTACTACTTTCTCACTAGTAGCTACCATATATAAACTTGTTGCTAATAATAAGACCATAAAAAGAAAAGGAACTTTTTTCCTCATAAATAATCTCTTGTGTAATAATAAAACGGACTTTAAAATAATTAGTCTTTTATTGCTAAAAAAATAGAAGTGAATATTTCGAAAGAAACTTTCAAAATATTCACTTCAGTGCTTACTTATTTATATAAACTCAAAGATAGAAGCAACAGTCGCCTGTTGTCTTGAACTAATTCATTATTTTTACTTTCATGGATGGAGAGATTTATCCACTTGAATAGTGAATTAAACGTGCCAATGACTTAGCATAAAATGAGCTTGACTAGGCAGATTGTTCATGATATTTCCGATTCAAACGAAGGCTTAAAATAACAGTAATCAGCGGACAAAGCAGTGGAAAGAACGCATAAGGCAAATAAGCTAATGCACTAACTTTTAAAGTTCCCATAATAAACGTACCGCTGACTCCCCAAGGAATCAGTGAATTAAAGGCCGCACCGGCATCAGCTAATGTGCGCGTTAAATATTTCTTATCAATCGATAAACGATCGAAAGAAGATTTAAATGTTTCGCCGGGTAAAATAATAGAAAGATATTGTTCTCCCACAAGCAAATTAACACCGATGGAACTTAAAGCAGTCAAACTAATTAACTTAGCTGGCTTATTAACAGAACCTTTAATTTTATCAATTAAAGTAGCAACAATCTCATATTTGATCAGTAATCCGCCTAGTCCCAACGCTAGAATAATCAAAGCAGCCGAACTAAGCATACTTTCAATACCCCCACGCGATAAAAGCACATCCATACTTTTATCACCAGTAACTGCAACATAACCACTCATTAAAATGCTGGCGATCTTTTGCAAATTCAAAGTGTGATTATGAATGAGCGCTAAAATGACAGCTACTGTGGAACCGACCAGTAAAGTTGGAACCGCAGGAATTTTTTTCCAGGCGAATAGAAAAAGAATCGCTACAGGCAACAACGTTATTGGTGAAATCCAAAAGCTGTGCTGCAAAGTATGGACCATTGCATCAACTGTTTTCAAATCTGCACTTCCTGATTGATGACCTAAAAAGATATAGCCAACAATGGATAGAAGAAAAGCGGGAATAACGGTCCACATCATATTTAGAATATGATCAAATAAGTTTACATTCCCAATTCCAGCAGCCAAGTTGGTTGTGTCGGAAAGAGGAGAAATATTGTTACCTAAAAAAGCCCCGGAAATAACGGCACCAGCCGTCATCGCATTATCAAAACCTAAAATATGACCAATTCCTAAAAAGGCGATACCCATAGTTGATATCGTGGTAAAGGAACTTCCCACCGTCACACCGACAATACTACAAACAACGAAAACGGTTGGCAAAAAGAATTTAACGGAAATGATTTTAAAGCCATAGACCATAATAGTAGGAATCGTTCCTGCCAAAATCCACGTTGCCACTAAGACACCAATCAGCAAGAAGATAATGATAGGAATAATTCCTGGACTAATCCCTGATATAATCCCATTATGAATATCATCCCAAGTGAATCCTTTCCATTTTCCATACAGCAGTAAAAGCATGAAAACAAACAGAATCGGAATGTGCGGTGAAAGTTTTTGGCCAATAATCAAATACCCCAAAATTGCTAAAAGTGCAATGAGAATCAATAAACTTTCAACAAAAGAAACACGCGGTTTCACTGGCTTCACAATTTAAACCTCCTTTACACAAAACAGAAACTGAAGCAACTAAAAGAAAATTTGCTTCAGTTTCTCTGATTGCAAAACAGCTCTTCTGGTCGTATTATCGGATTACACGTCACATTGTAAGGAAATTTGAGTTTTCATTTCGTTCCAATAATAACCACTGTTCTTTAATTGAAATTATTAGGAACTTTTAATTCACGACTTTTGCCAAAAAGTACTGTTTCTTCCCTTTGCGTACAACAACGAATTTTCCATCGAAATGTTGTGACGGATTGATTGCAAAATCTAAATCGGTGACGCGATCACCGTTAATACTTATAGCTCCGTTGCTCACATCTTCGCGAGCTTGTCTTTTAGAAGGTTCAATTTGGGTTTCTACTAGCCATTCAATGATATTTTTTGGCTCACTGCTGACTTCAACAGTCGGCACATGTTCAAACCCTTGCTCGATTTCCTCTAACGACAATTCTTTGATATTGCCGGAGAAAAGAGCTTCTGATATTTTTTGCGCTTCTTTTAACGCTACTTCACTGTGAACAAAGCGTGTAACTTCCTCAGCCAGACGTCGTTGCGCTTCGCGCTTGCCGGGTTCTTTCACTACTTTTTCAGCCAATTCATCAATTTCTTCTTTCGTTAAGAAAGTAAAGAATTTCAAGTATTTCACTACGTCACGGTCATCTTGATTCAACCAGAATTGGTAGAATTCAAATGGAGAGGTTTTCTTCGGATCCAACCAGATTGCACCACCGGCTGTTTTTCCAAATTTAGTTCCATCTGCTTTTAGCATCAAAGGAATTGTTAAACCAAACGCTTTAGCTTCTGGGCCTTCTTTTTTTCGAATTAAATCCAAACCGGCTGTAATATTTCCCCATTGGTCGGCCCCACCGATTTGTAATTGAACGTTGTGTTGTCTGTATAATTGTAAGAAGTCAATGGATTGTAGTATTTGGTACGTAAATTCAGTAAAGGAAATACCGCTTTCCAAACGGCTAGCTACGATATCTTTTGCTAGCATCGTATTGACATTAAAGTTTTTACCGAAGTCTCTTAAAAAATCTAGCAATGTTAAATTGGACAGCCAATCGTAGTTATTGACCATGGTAACATTGGCATCTTTCCCGAATAATTTTTTCATTTGTGCAGAAAGACTATCCACGTTGTGTTGAACGGCTTCCATCGTTTGCAAAACTCGTTCAGTCGTACGTCCGCTAGGGTCGCCGATTGTTCCAGTACCGCCGCCGATCAAGATATAAGGGTGATGACCTGCTAATTGAAATCTTTTCATCATCATAAATGGAATCAAATGTCCGATGTGCATGCTGTCGCCAGTTGGATCAACGCCACAATATAGCGAAATGCTCGTATTTTCTGTTAGTTCACGTAAACCTTCTTCGTTTGTTTGTTGATTGATCGCATCGCGCCATGTTAGCTCATCGATAATGTTCATATTCTCACCCTCCAAGTTTTGTTGTTATAAATAATTTGTGCCGATATTAGCAACAAACTGATTCACTGTAGTTCCTGTCGACTTTCCTGTTTACCGGTAATTTTGAGAAAAGAAAAAGTCCCTAAGTCTTAAAGACTTAGGGACGAAATTGTTCGTGGTACCACCCTTAATTTATACATAGAAAATTCTATATACCTCTAAGCGAATAACGCCGCTACTCGTGCCCTTGAGGCAATTGCTCCAGAATGTAATTCATTCAATAACGTGTACTAGTTCTCACCACCACTAGCTCTCTTCCACAGAGGTTATCTCCTTACTGCTTTTCTTTCATCACTTTGTTTATTAACTTATACGTAGCATAGTACTTTTCACTTTTATTGTCAACAATAAATTTACTATTTTTTTAGTCATATTTTTATATAAGCTATTAAAAAACATAGAAGAGAAGTTTTTTTAAAAGAAAAATAATTGTTCGCCTGTTAAAAAATAACAATAAAAAATTTAAATTTTTCACGCAACAATCTTAAATTTGTGCTGTAAAATTTATAAAATAGGTGAAAACAGGCGAGAAATTTGCTGTTTGAACAACAACCATTTAGACATTTTTCTTACTACTTCTGGTGTCATTAGTTGGCATTGCTTACGATCTTCAATAAAGATTGCTTCTAATTGTTGAATGACTTGAGGATCATAGAGAATCGCATTGGCTTCAAAATTCAATTTGTAGCTGCGAATGTCTTGATTGGCAGAACCAACTGTACAAATTTCATCATCCATAATCATTGTTTTTGCGTGGAGAAATCCATTTTGATAAACTAAAATTTCAATATTTTCTTTGATTAATTGGCGTGCGTAATATTGGGTAGCTCGGTAAATAAATGGATGATCCGGTTTGTCAGGGATCATAATTTTAATGTCTACTCCCGAAGCAGCAGCAATTTTTAGCGCTGCGACTACGCTGTCGTCAGGTACGAGATAAGGTGATTGAATCCATAAACGTTTCTTAGCAGAAGTGATTAGCTTAATAAAAGCCAGCTTGATTTGTTCATGATCACTATTCGGTCCACTAGCAATAATTTGAATATTAGTATTCCCTTGAGGACTGACATCTTTTATTTTGAAGAAATAATCCAAGTGATAGGCTACTTTTTCCCCGACAGGTGAAGAAACATTCCAGTCCATAAGAAAGCGCATTTGCAGTAGTGACGCTGCCGCTCCTTGAATTCGTAAATGAGTGTCTCGCCAGTAGCCAAATTTCTTCGTAGTACCGGCGTATTGATCTGCGACATTAAAGCCGCCAATATAGCTGATTTTGCCATCAATTACGACGATTTTCCGGTGATCATGGTAATTTAAACGGAATTTTAAAAGTGCTTTTTGTGACGTGATAAAGGTTTGGACGTGCCCGCCATTTTTACACAATTGGGTAAAGTCTTTATGCTTGGTCTTTTTAGAGCCAAAAGCATCATAAAGCAAACGAACTTCAACGCCAGCTGCAGCTTTTTCTTCTAACAATTTTAAAATTTGCGTGCCGATCGTATCAGTAACAAAGGCATAATATTCAATATGAATGGAAAATTTGGCTGCTTGAATATCTTTCATTAAGGCATCAAACTTAGCTGTTCCATCAGTAAAAATTTTCACTTGATTTTTACGAGTTAGCGGCATACGGTTTAGCCCAGAGAAAAAGTCAACAAATTGCTGCTGCTCTGGTGTATCCATTACTTGATTGTAGAGTTCTAAGCTTTCTTCTTGAAAATCACCGAAGTTTTCCAGTTCTTTTAAATCACTTTGCTGTAAGTAAAATTTCTTTTTGTCGGTTAAGCCTCGACCAAAAAATAAATATAAAAAAAAGCCAACCACGGGTAGTGCAAATAAGACCAGCAGCCAAGCCCAAATGGCGGCTACATCTCGAGGCTTCACTAAAATAGTCACAAGTGCAATTAAAGCATTGACTAAATAAATTGCTGTTAAGATACTAGTAACCAATAAATTTCCTCCTTTTAGTCTCTGAACTGTAGTATACCATTTTTTTCAGCACAAAAGAATGAATATACCTAGACTTTTGATCAGAACAGCCAAAAACACTCACGACAGCATCTGCGGCTATTTTCACCGCTAAAGTCTTTGTTCCCTGCTAGTGCAATTAAGACATCCTGTAGATGGATTTAAGAGCGTGCAACAAAAAAGGAACAAAAGCTGCTCTTATATGATAAGCGCTAGACTTTTGTTCCATTGATTCTCTTATAAAATTTAAGCAGATGGTGCGTCAGTGATGCTCCATTCTAAGGTAGAAGCATAGCTACCAGCAGTATAGTTAGAAACTGGAATATCCAATTCAACTGCCTCAGCTCCTTCTTGTGGTGTTGCACCTAAAGCATATACCCACGTTCCTAATCCTTCGTTGGCATTAGCTTTTACGAGCGTAGTTTTCGTATTTACAGGTAATTCAATGCCAGTAGCTCCTGTCCCGTTAACAGTAGACGGCACGCCACTACCTGTTTCTGCTCCCGTTCTGATTACAGCATTCTTGAAGGTTAATTTAACACCAGCCAATGTCTTAGTAGTATCTGTCGGATTTTTAAATTCACTTCGTTTAACAGACAATTCCCAACCAGCGTAGTTCCCACTTTTATCTGAAACTTGGACAAAGTTTTGGACACTAGCAGAGCTACCAGTCGAATTTGTACCACTTTGTAAAGCTGCATACTTCTTTTGAGCAACCCCTAAGGTTAACGTACCAAAATCAAGGTTAGGCGCATAGTCAATCGTGATTAAGCCAGCTGTTCCGGTAGAACCACCATTATCATCAGGCGTAAACGGATTATCAGGATCATTAGGGTCAACAGGTGTAACCGGATCAATTACAGCTGGATCATCGGCATCTGGTTTTACAACAGTTAATGTTCCATTAGTCGTTGCTGTACTTGTATTCGCTTCACCACTTTCCTCAGCATATACAGCTGTCCCAGCTAAAACTAATGCGCTTGTTAAAGTTATTATCGACATGAATAGTTTGATTTTTTTCATTTTTTTTCTCCTTTGTTACATAATTTTTTATAGATAAACATTCCTAAAATAATAAGAATGAGAATCGCCATACAGATTGCTCCCCACATCCAATAATTTGGTGTGGCTTCAGATGCCCGGTCAATATCGGTGTCGTTTAAAGTCGTGGCTTCTTTTTGTGAGATTTTGAAGGTCGTTTTTAAATGCCATTGTTGTTCTTGCCATTGGCCATTTACTTCTACGCGATAGATTCCCGATGCTAACGTACGCCCCTTTAAAGGAACTAATAAATCAAAATTAGTATTAGGAGCCATATTGATTTCCTCTTTGTTCAATGTTAAAAAGGGATCCTTTTCTTGACCTTTGTAAATTTTCACATCAGCTGTCAACCCAAACATATAGGCAGCCTGGCTGTTTTGTAAGTTTACAGCAATGACATTACGAACATTACTTTGTTTGGCAGCTGCTTTGGTTAAGTTTAAATCCGGCATTACTTTTTCTTGATTTGTTTGAATCAAAACAGCTTTTACTTGTGAAAATTTATTGATAACGCCTACTGTTTTTTGTTGCTCTTGCGCTGTTTCGTCCACATGTTCTTGGAAGGTCACGCCTCCGGCAATTACGCCGGTTACTTGTTCAGCAGGTGCTTGAAGCACTAGCTTTCTTTCTACTGAGCTTTTTGGTGGTACCTTGACTTGATCCTCAATTGTTGCTAAGTCTTTTAGATCATATTTTAAAGAAGGATCCTTTTCGCTAAGCGATTCGCCATATTCAATCACACCATTTGAATTGGTGGTTGCTGAATGAATTGACATATCCACTATTACTTCTTGATCTGTATCGTTACGCAACGTGTAAGGAATCTCTTGTTTTTGATTCGGTTGCATCAATAAGTCTAAATATGTTTTATTTTTATCCTGTTGATTTTCCGGCAATTCAAAATGAACAGAAAAATTGAACTCCGAGGCCTCAACTTCATGGCATTTTCCGGCAACACCAATTCCTATAATTAAAATTGCCGCTAACAAAAATTTTTTCACAATACTCCTCCTAACGCTTGCTGCAGGTAAATCTTCTAGTTAAATGACCACTAGTAATCGACGAAAATACTGAGATAGAACGATCTTTCAAGCGACCGGTGCATCTAAAATGGACCAAGTTAAGGCTGTTTTGTAACTACCAGTTGTATATTGTTTGGTAGGAACCGTTAAGGAAATGCCTTGCCTCAATGTTTTTTCGTCACCGAAGCGATAGATCCAAGTTCCTAAGCCTTGGTCTTGTTGCGCAACGACTAAATCAGCAGCGACTTCAGGGATTAATGTGGTGCTTTGACTGATTTTGCCCGGTTTATATTGGGTATTTGTTCCAGTTCCCAACAATTGGGCCGGTGCGTTTTTAGTTCCTAGTGTTAATTGAGCACCGTTTAATGTTCGCTGTTTCGTTTTTTGATTGGTACTGATAAATTGCATTTCTTGTTTTACGCTTAAAGTCCAACCACTGTAGCGGCCTCGTTCATCAGAAAGTTGTAAGTAGTGAGGCCATTCTTCTTGTTTATGTTGATTAAAAGTCATCACACGTATAGGATCGGCATAAATTGTCATTCGCTTAGAATTTGATTGACGAACTTTGAAAGTGATCGTTTTGGTTACATAGTTAAATCCCAACCAATTTTTAGTCCCGTTAGCTACTGATTCTTTAATACTTTCGATAGTAGTCGGATCATTTACCCCCGCAGCCCCAACATTCGTCGACTCTCCACTGATCTCAGTTGCTGGATCAGAATCCGTTATGGTCGTAAACGGCTCAGTAGTTGTTGGCTGCTCCAATGACGGAGTAAGTTGATCAGAGACAATCGATTGTTCTGGTTCTAAGGGATAAACCGGCTGGTCTGGCTTTGGAAGTTCATCGGGACTATTTGGAGCCTTTACTTGAACGCTGCCAGTGGTTTGCTTATAGTCAGTTTCGTCCGCATAGTTAGCAGTAGCATTGAAAATCAAAAATGTTGCTGAAAAACAGCCGCATATACAAACCTTGTTTTTTCTTTTCATACTTACGGTTCACTTCCTCCTACTTTTGCGGTGCATCTTCTAAAATCCAGGTAAATTCCGCAGAATATTGTCCAGGAATTTGCTGGTTACCACTTAATACAACTTTAAAACCCGTTGATCCTGTCAATAATCCAGTCAAATCAACCGGATCTTCGCCAGTAGCTTTACCGGTGGCCACAGTTTGCGCTTCTGAACTCAGCAATTGATAATTATTGGCTTCAGCTGCAAAATACAATGTTCCAGGTATTGTTTGGACTGATCCATCGGAATGCCGAACTGCGAGAGGTTGACTTTCCTTTATTTTCAAGCTCCAGGCTTGCTTTGTATGACGCTGATCGAAAATGAGCAAACGACCAATAGTTTGACCGACAGCTTCTGCTCGAAGCCCAGATACTTTCAACGTACCAAAATCAATGGTGGTCGGCACTTCAAACGATAGAGTTCCTTCAACAATTTTCACGGTCGCTGGTAAAAAAGTCGCATCGTGGAACTGCAAAGCCTCACCGGGTGGATTATAATTACCTGATCCGTCGTTAGTTATTGGCTTGTTGATGACACCTTTGGCACCGGCCTCGCCGGCATTATCATTTAAAAACACTTCCAACTTATCGTTGATGGCTAATGAATTTTCCGGAATGGTTAGCGTGAATTGTCCGTTAGCGTCAACTGTAGTATTACAAAATGGCGTCCGATTTTTCATCAACATTACGCTGGCACCAGCCTCGCCTGTTCCTGAGAGCGTCGTTGTTTTGGTATTAACCTGTTCAATGTTTAACACGGCAGGCACTGGCGGAACGATATCTACCGTCATTTTGGATGTATTTAGTTCAGTTAAGGAATGGGCTCCTTTGATTTTTTTGGCGGAAATCACTTGAATGGTATCACCGGTCTTCAAATACTGCCCATCTGGAACAGCCAGCTCAAACAAACCACCTTGGCGACCTTCACCCCAAGGATTTAAACCATCATCGTTGTCAGTTTGTCCAACCGTTTGAGTCGTTAACTGAACCGGAGCTTTCGTTGCATCAGCATAAGTGATTTCAAGTGTGACTTCTACCTCATCCGCCCAAGCATCTCGCAACTGAGCATCTACGCCTTCTGGAACAGAGACATGACCATAAATTTTCTTATCGGCATTGGTTGGCACACGCAAATCATCAATTACAGGGAGTTGGTTGTTGGCACTAATTCGATTATAGCTTTTCATACCCGCACCAGTTGCAGTTAATTCAGCAAGTAATCCAGGACTTGAAGTAGAACTAACCGTGTCAAGATCCGTTCCAACAATTTGCAAATCAGTGACATCAGAAAAATAATTTGGATCTTGATCGAAGTTATTGAAGCTGGCTTCATTTTTATGCCAAAGCGCAATTTCAGAATTTATAATTTCCAGCGTAGAGTTGCTGTTCCCTTGAAAAACCCAACCTCCAATACCACTATTAGTGCTACCAATACGTCGATTTTGAAAATCAAAGTAAGTCGGGTTATGTAGATACACTTGTAACTTATTACCACTGATAATTCCGCTGTTGTCTTTGCCGGTCTTTCCGATCATAACCAGGTAAGTTTTTTCCGTAGCGTTGAAAGATAAGTCTAACTCGCCGGTTGTATCTAATGTAGCCCCACTATCAGCACGAATATCGATACTAGATTTCTCCCCTTCAACAGAAAATGTGGCAGGCCCAGGTGAATCAAACCAGCCAGTTGTATCGTCAAATAAGATTGCTTGATTTCCTTGAGATACATGGTTGCTGTATTCATTACCGTCCCCTACATTATGAACCGAAAGTGCACCACCATTCGTTACTTTTATCGTTTGATTTCCATTTTCAAAACGAATTGCCGGTGATTTGCCACTGTTCTTTTCGATTTTTACTGAAGAGCCAGGACCATCGACGGAAAGTGCTAATCCGGAGCCGACAAAACGCATCCCGTTATTCCCGGGTGTATCTTTATCATGCTCCATGTTTACTGTAATTGATCCACCTGAGATGACATTGATCTGACTGTTAGTTCCTTGCAAACGAAAGGCAGAAGTAGTTTTAGTGTCAATTTGAATTTTACCGCCAGCGGCCACGTTCACTTGCGAACCGCTCCCCCTCATTTGTACAATGCCGCGGTTATTGTCATTTGTAATGTCAATTTGTGTATTAATATTAAATTCCGTGCCCGCTCCTTCAACTTGAAGGAAGACGTTGGTCGCTAACGTGTCAATAATTTCTCCTTCATCACTAACTGAGTCGGCCCGATTATAAGATATCATTATTTTAGAACCGCCTGAAACAAAGATTCCAGAGTTAACTGAACTGGTGACTTGTTCACTGCTGGCATCTAAACGTCCGTAAAATTTCCCTAAGTAGGGCGCAGTCAATTGCGTACCATTAATAATTTCCAAACGATAGACACGAGCAAAATAACATTTTCCTGGAGCAGCGTATAGTCCTTCTGTAACGGGATCTATATCAATATTGCCTGCTACACCATCTAAAATAACCTTTCCTTGAGGTATGTAGAAGGTACTTAATTTTGAACCTCCATAAATATTAAATCCGCCTGTTAAGCGCAACGTGCCAGTAAAATGATAACGTATATTTAGCCAATCGGTAGCAAAACCGACGATAATTGCATTTTCGTCTTGATTCGCTCCAAATAAACCGGCTGGATCAGCTCCCGTTATTTTAAAGTTTTGGAACTCAATCAATGAAGGCTGTTCACTAAAAAAAATTCGGTGTGTTTGCGCATTATGCGCTAAGTTTTGAAAATCGATCACAACATTGTGATTGATGGTATAGTCTCTGTCAAAGGTCAAAGCTGCCAGTATACGTATCTTAGGTTCTTTAGCAGCTAGTGCCGCTTCAAGTTCTGCATTCGTAGATGCCCCTACAAAGCCATCGGCTGTAGCAGTCAAGGTTTTAGCTTTTTTTGCTAGTTCTTTAGTCGATGAATCAGCCGTGGACGAAGTGTCGGTTGCCGTCGTTCCGCCGGTTTTATTCACAGAGTTTGGCGTAGTTGATTCTACACTAGTAGTTGTTGGTTGGATTTGTGGCTCCAGCTTTTCAATACTGTAGTCTTGAGTGAGAGCTTGGTTGGAAGAAAATGGCGATAAGTTTTTAGTAGAAGCTGTCACTTCGTTTGCGTTCACATTACGAAAAAAAACGGAACCAAAAGCCAAACTAGCTACCAATGGAAAAAGTAAGCTTTGCTTTTTCATTGTTTCTCTCGTACCCCTTTCCCTTTAAAACAGAAAATATTCATTTTAATCTAATTTAAGAAAAATTTTTTTCGTTTTCACATTTTATTTTTCCATTCTTTTCAAAGAATAAAAAAATTTTCATGAAATCCCTACAATTAAAGCGAATGAAATATATGAATATATAAAAGCGATCCGAAAAACTCTTTTTATTTTTTAATTTTAAATTATTAATACTTACTGTTTATTAATAATACTACGATCTTTTTTTATATTCTTTACTTTCAAACGCATTTCCGTTCCTTTGGTGCATTTCTATACATTGAATTTCTTAAAAATTTTTACACTTTAATAAAATAATTGTATAATTAGAAAGAGATTCAGCTGATTTTGGTTGAAAAAAGAGGAGAATACATGATGAGTTTGACAATCCGACTATTCATGATTGAAGATAGTCCTTTACAACAGAAAAAAAATCAATCTTTCATCAAACGCATCTTTGAAGAAAGTCATGCGATGGAAGTCCAAATAATTCCTTTGTTAAATTTAAAAAAATTTTATGAAGAAGTACCGCTGACCACCTTTTATCCAACTGATGTTTTTGTTATTGATTATGACCTGAATAGTTATTTTAATGGAATTGATGTTGCTAAAAAAATTAGAAGCTGTCATCCTGAGGCGATTATTAGTTTGCTGACGGCTTACCCCGATCAAGCAATCTCCGTAATTAATGCAGGTATTGCACCTGTTGCTTATATTGTTAAATCTACAGAAGTTAAAGAAATGGAAACTAGCATACTACAATTAGCCAAGCATGTCGCTCTTTCTCTACATGAGCTTAGTGAGGATCGGCAAAAAATTATTTTATCCGTAGGCTCTGAAAAAAAATTAATTCCTTGTACTTCCATTTGCTATTTAGCCACCATAAAAAAAGAAAGAAACCGGATTTTTGTTGAAATGGAAGAAGAACAACTGATTGCCTCTGCCTCTTGGAAAGATATGCGCCAGCTTTTTTATAGCAATAAAAATTTTGTTACTTTTAAATCCTATATTTTTAACTTAGAAGCAATTAGTCACTACAGTCGTGTAGAAAAATTCATTCGGTTTAAAAACGGTGCTATACTATTTTTAGGCACTAAAATTTTAGATGGCTTAATCAAAGAACTTGAAAGGAAGCACCAGTAATGATGAGTTACGCAACCATGGAAGTGACCATGAGCGTTCAGTTTGTTTTGTTGATGCATTGTCTTAGCTGTATTTTCATGACATGGATTCTCGATGTTAAACAAGTACTGGATAAACAAGCCTGCCTAATTTTTTCCGCTTCATTAGTAGTCACTTCACTGCTATTGATCTGTCAAGCACCTCTACCATTGACCAGCGGCTTCTTTTTTGTCAGCATCGGCCTTAAATATTTTTTCTATATTCAAACATTTCGTTCGTGGTTACCGGGTACTTTGCTCATTATTTTAAAATATATTTTGATTGTGCTCAGCTGGTTTTTAACCTTTGACCTACCACGTATTTTTTTGGGAATGGATATTTTCAACACTTTTTTTTGGATGTTAACTTTTCATATTCTTCAGCAAATCGTGTTGATTATTTTAGCTTACGCAGTAAAATACTTACTGATCAAGCTTAATTTTATTTATCGGCTCTATTCTTTTACTTTTGCTTATAAAAAGATTTCGTTGGCAGCTTTATTATTGGTAACTGTCTTATCGATCCTTCGTCAAAATCGCAGTTATCCAGACTACACAGAAACTTTTATCTTTTCGTTATTTGTGATTGTTCTTTTGCTCGCTGTCTCTTTTTTCTTAATTTGGATCACTAGTGAAAAACAAAATGAAGTAGCTGCTTTACAAATGAAGAATCAATACCTAGCTTCTGAACAAGAAGCCAGTACTCAATTAAAAGATTTCAAGCACGATTACAAAAATATGTTAATCGTTTTAGCTGAATACTTAGAACAAGAACGCTATCAGGAAAGTAAAGAGTATTTACGCAAAATCTTAGATTATTCACGACAAGAGCTTGATTTTGACTATTACGCCGATGTGTATAAATTAAAAAATATTGATCTGCAAAATTATCTCTTTGCTTTTATTACCAAATGTAAAAAACAGCAAGTAAAAGTAATGCTAACCGTCAAAGGCAAGGTTCAGTTGATTCCCGTCAATCCCGTTATCCTGGTAAGGATGATTGCAATTCTTGCTGATAATGCGTTAGAAGCTTGCGAAAACATTCCCAACAGTTTCATTCATATCTACATTGAATTTGTAGAAAAAAGTACTACTTTTACTATCAGTAACTCCTGTAGTGAAAAGGTACCGCTGGAAAAAATTATGACACTAGGTTATTCAACCAAACAGCAACATAGCGGTCGCGGCTTAGCTTACTTAACAAAAATCTCTAAAAAACTAAACGCCGACTTAACTTTTACTTACCAAAAAAAAATTTTTACTGCTGTTTTGCACTTTAAATAAAGACTGTAGATGAACTGTTTTTATTTTAAAAATACCAAACAGCTTTTTGGAGGAAACAGATGAATATCCAGTTAACCCCGGCACAAAAAGACGATTTAGCCTATATTGTGGCTGTTTATAACCAAGCAATCACCACACGCTTAGCTACTGCCGATCTTACGCCGATTACGGTAGAGTCACGTCTGACTTGGTTTGCTCAGCATCAAGACTATAAGCACCCGTTGTGGTTAATTCAGCGGGGCAACGAAGTAGTCGGTTGGGCCAGTTTGAGTAGCTTTTATGGACGTCCGGCCTATCAACAGACGGTTGAAGTAAGTATTTATATCGATCCGGCCTATCAAGGGCAAAAAATTGGATCAGCAGCTTTACAACAAGTAATCCAGCAAGCTCAATTACGATCAATGACTACTTTGTTAGCTTTTGTGTTTTCCCACAACTTACCTAGCTTAACTCTATTTGAAAAAGCCGGTTTTGAAGCGTGGGGCAAACTACCAGGTGTAGCTTATTTGGATGATCAAGAAGCCTGCGACTTAACAATTCTCGGTAAGAAAATAAGGCAAGACTAATAAGGAAGTCTACGAATAATAAAAAATACGACCAACATTCAATAATAGAATGTTGGTCGTATTTGGCTACAGCCCAAGGCTCGACCGCCAAGGATTTTGGCTTAAACTGTTTGTTCTAAGCTGCTTTAAATTGTTTAACAAAAGCCACTGTCTGCTGATAACAATTCTGCGCTTCTTTCAATCCATAATCAAATTGGTACTCATGATCAATCTCTTTTTTCGTATCATTATAAAATAGAGACTGACTAGTTACACCTAAGCTTTTTAGTTTTTGATCTAAAGCTATTCCTTGTTCTTGGAAAGAAAAAGCATTCCCATCGGTTATATAAGTAGGGGGAAATTGCTTCGTCAAATGATCCACCAGAGAGGCCTCTGCCACTTCCGGTGAATGTTGCCACTCTTTCTTGCCTACGAAGGCCCAGCCGACTGTTCGGACAAAGAATTTCAAGAAATTGTTATCTGATTTTTGTTTCAGCGTTTGTTTTAAATCAACGGGACCGCAATAGGAAATCGTCCCACAAATGTCATTTGGCGCAAAACTCTGTTTCATTTTTATCTGCTTAGCGTAAGTAGCATTGGTTTGAATTAAAGTATATTGTAAAGCAATCTGAGCACCGGCTGAATCACCGCCAAATATGACATTTTTCATATCCAACATGCCATATTCAGCTTGATGTTGTTTGAGGTAATGCGTAAGTTCATCAACTTGTGTCAATTGTCCAGGATAATGTAAGTCAGGTGCTAATTCATAATTCATCGAAACAACCGCTACACCAGCATCAGCGGCGATATTTGTCGCAAATTCTTTGGTACCTTCTTTATCACCACCAACAAAGCCTCCTCCATGCACCCAAATAATCGTCGGTACTGGCTGATTCATCTGTTTAGGATAATAAACATCAAAGGTATTTTTTTGATGTTCTGATGTATACTGACGGTCTTTGATGACTGTTACTTGCTTTTGGCTTTGTTGGTACTTCTCTGGATCGGTAATCTTCACTGTGCCGTTAAAGGCTTGGCTGATAATGAAAACACCCGGCCGCGGCGATACTTGAAAAGCGATAAAAATTCCTATTATTAGAATAAGTACCAAACTTACTAGCCCTATGAAAAATCTAATTATTTTCTTTTTCAATCATTTTCTTCCTTTATTCTGCGATTTCAAACTATAAATATTCGAGCTTCATTATACCTCATTTTTATTAGAAAGAAAATCTAAAATTCCATTACCTAACCTACTACGAATTACCCTTCAGACACAATTGCCCCCTGAGATTTTTTAAAAATAAAGTGTGCTGCCTAAAAGAACGAGGTCTAGTTCCCAGACTACTAGTAAACACCCATCAATCAACACTTTCTGACTTTAGTTTATCTTATACAGAGCGGATTGCCGTTTATAGATGATACTTTTTAATAACTAATATTTAGATGATCTTGTTTGACAGGGAACGGTTTCTCAAAAAAGCTTGACAAGCAATTAATAAGCATTTATATCATAAGTATACTTACAAAAAGAAGAAACAAATAAAATTTACTTTTGAAGCTGAAACAGAATTACTATTTGAACAAATTTACCCTTACTAGGCAGATCTCAAACAATGGTTAACCTAGGAAGATGATTTGAAAGATATTTCCCTAAAAGGTACCTTTACAACTGGTACTTTTGATCAAATGACCTTTAACCGATCAACCGCTGATGGAATTTATTTTAACTTTGGTCGAACCAAATCAAGGATTTACTGATAAATCAACTATCCCTGGCGTAGGTTCACGCTTTTTTCATCATCAGCTAAAAAAACCGATAAGAAAACTGTCGCTCAACACACAGTGGAATTCCATTCAGAAAACCGCTTAGAAACCACTGAAGATATCCCTTTTATCACTCAGGTTTTCGCTGACGCTCCGGCTTCTGTCTTTGCTTTAATCGAGGCCGCCAAATGACACATTTCCCATCCAAATTCAAAGAGAACGCCTCTGGTTCTGTTGGTTTATCCTTTATTAAAGTTTATAACCATTGGCATCGAAAAATACAAGAGTAACTAAAAACACCGTCATTGACTCACCCACAATTTATTGTTTTAGCTGCACTCGGTTATTTTAGTTAGCAACAGCAAGAAATCAAGCAAGTGATGATCGCAAAACAAACAGAAATTGACGTAATGACGTTTTCAACGATCCTTAAAAATTCAGAAAAACAACAATTGATTCTACGTAGCACTTCAAGTCAAGATTCACGAGCAAAATACGTCCGTCTCACTGAAAAGGGCCAGCAGGTCTTAGCCCAAGCGCTATCACTTGTTGAAGCCCTTGAGGAAGAATTCATCGGTATACTTGGTGATCAAGGAGAGCAGTTGAATCAATTGCTCATAAAATTAATTCCTCAAGCTGAATAGCTCTCTTTTACAAAATAACTGCCTGCAAATTCAGTCGTCTATAAAAAAGGTTGAGCCAAAAGTCATTAAAGTGCGAGTAATTGGCGTAAAAAACGCCCAATGTTTTTTCTATTGAGCAAATTCTATGAAATTACCAAAGCCCTTGACTTTTGGTCACTCTTTTTCCATAAAAAGTGGTATGCTTATGATTTACGCCAGTTGTTGATCCACGGGCAAACCTATTAGGCTAATTAATTTGTAAATCATCTCCAGCTGAATTGACTAAAAAGAATGAATGTTTTAATTGTTTTGACAACCGATATAAGCCCTCATCGCCAACATCAAGTCATGCTTGCTCTCAACCATATAATCTCAGGGCCTTATACTGATAACAAAACATCTGAGTTTGCTTTTTAGAAGGCTAGCTACAGATGATAGAGATAAAAGGCTGGATAATTCCTGCGATCTACGTACAAGTTTTTTGTTTGGAACGAGTAACTTTTTTAGCTAGTAAAGGTTGTCCCTTACCTAAACTTTTGCGGAACTGTTACCTCTCCTTTTTCGGCTTTTGATACGTAAGCGCTTGCTGGCTGTCACTCAAACTGTGTGTTGTCGGATCATTAACGATCCCTAAAATCACCAACAAGCCAAAAATACCATTCACAGTATTTAAAAGCTGCTGATTCAACGTATCCAAGTGTAATTATATGTCAAAGGGTGACATTAGTGCTTGAAATAATAACAAGACAGCCGGTATCAAGGCTAGCCAAAATTGTTTATTTTTTAACCGAACTTGCCAAATAATCATTGTATCCTCCTTAACTAAGACGCCATTCTTTGTCTTCCAAATCATCTAAGCGATGATTGGTTACTTTTTGTTTTTCTTCTAAAACATAGACTCTTTCAACAAAATTATTATGTTTTTCCACTTTCTTTTCCAACTGTTCAATCCGATAAATCGTTAAACGGTGAGCTGTAACAATACCACCAAATGTCCCAATTAAAGTGCCACCTAAACTAATCAAGGAAACTAAAACAATCTCGCTCATAGAACGCCTCCTAATATTTTTTCTGAAATTTTGGATAACTAAATTGAAGATAGCCATTTTAGAAAACTACAAGATTACCTTAGTTGACGCTTGACAGTTTTTAGCTGAAAAAGTAAACACCTCCCGGAAATCCGGTACGAACATTTTTTAATTGATGACTGTATCTGCTCCATTTAGATAATAAATTTTTATTTAATGGTGCTAAATAAAAATTTATTTAACGGAACAATTACCAATAATTTACCATTTACAAAAAATCAAAAAGCGAGAGATACTTATCAGCTAAGCAAGAGCACTCACTTTTTTTATTTAGCAGTTAGCTTAATTCGAATAGCTTGAATGGCTAACTTTTGGCCCGTAGTGCCAGCCGTGGCTCCGTTTTTCACCCAAGCCAGCCAACCTTTTTCGGCTACATGAACTTGATAATGAATGTCGTATTTCTTTTCAAGTCCATTCTTCAATTTAAGCTTCACGGCTTGTAAAGAACGCTTTTCTCCTAGGGTACCACCGCTGTTAGTCAGCCAGCCTTTTTCGGCTACATGGGCATCAATTTGTACATTTGATTTATTACCGTCTACCAAAACTTCCAAGCATTCAGCTCCAATTCCCAAACCGGTAGTTCCAGCCATTTGGTTGTTTGTTACGTAGCCTAACCAACCTTCTTTTGATAAATGTAAACGGTAGGCCAAGCCTTTAGTGGCTGGTTTACTTGTTCCCTGAACGATTGGTTTACGAACCAGCTTCATCTTCATTGCTTCTAAATTGCGTTTTTCTCCTGTGGTTCCAGCTGTTTGCCCGTTTTTCACCCAACTCAACCAACCTTTGCCAGCTACATGTGCCTGATATTCCAGATGATAATAATTAGCTGCTTCACCAGTTAATTTGGCTTGAAAAGCTTCTAACACTTTTGATTTCCCTGTAGTTCCAGCAATCGCTCCACTTTTCACCCAATTCATCCAGCCGGTTCCGGCTACGTGAGCCCGATATTCAACAGAACCTTTAATACTATTGTTTTTAAAAATAATTTTTATTGCTTCCACTGGCAGCTTATATCCTGTAGAGCCGGAAAGCTCGCCGTCTTTCACATTATTCATCCAACCAACTTTACTTATATGGGTTTCATAGTTAATCCCTTTCGCAATCGCTCGAGCAGTGTTTTTTGGCGGCAATTTTGGTTTAGCGGGAGTCGATGGAGTGTAAGGCGGGCGAATTACCCCCAAAAAATTAGCATAACTTCTAGTATATGCTTTTGCCGGACCACTACCGTCAAATGGCGCCTCCCCATTTTGCTCAACTGAAGTATAACTGGTCATCGTAGCGCTGGTAATAATTCCGGTGTGACCATATTGCCCTTGATCCCAAATAAAAATATCTCCAGGTAATGGCAAGAAATCCGGTGTATTCTTAATACGTTGGAAGCCTGCCGGTAAACTTTGCGAAGCTAGATCGATAGCGTTTCCTGTAAAAGGATGACCAAACTTTTCAACCCCAAATTGAACAATTAAATCCATACATTGTGCTCCATGAGCTTTGTCATAATCAACTTTTTGCCCGATTTTACTATTAGCCCATTTTACTGCTTCTTCTTTTGTAATTGTCATTGTATACTCCTTTTCCTATTTCCATATTTCCAAACTACCTTACTATACCCATGCGTCCATGGTTAGTGTGACATATGTCTATTTATAGTTTACGGATTTTCTTAAATAAATGAGGTCAAACGAGCCAACCTAGGCGATTGCCGACTTTTTTTAGAAATTCATTGTCTCTGCGCTTAACCGTTGATTCACTCAAATAAGTTTCATAGGCCACGATATCATTGCCTTTTCCCGGAAAGCCTTCTTGATATTTCGCTTGAAAAATAGCTTGTGTATCGGGTGAAGAAACTGCTAACGTTTCTGTTACAACTTGCAAAAAGTTTTTATGAAAAACAATTTGGTTGGCTGACCAAGACATTCCCTTATAGTTAATTAGATCCGTTGAGTTATTTTTTTCCTTTTCAACTAAAACATTGTATAATTCCTCAAAATTCTTTTGAATTTTTTTATAATGCCACAATAAATAACGAATATGAACTCTTACTTCTGGATCCATGTGAACTCCCTTCTTTCCCTTTTTTATTAATCACCAAGAGTTGTTGCTTATTTGTAAGGCACCATTAGATTGGCTAATGACAGTTCCCACATTTAAAAATCAAAGGTTCCGGATAAACCAAACAAAGATTATTCCCTTTCAAAATGCCTGGATAGTTTTCTATCAAACGACGATTGACTGTACGCTTATTCTGACCTTGAGCATA
>Ga0256408_1000715_pt1 | contig 21547 bp, 23 predicted proteins | sample PhyAR1_FD_185998 | JGI IMG/M metagenome (GOLD analysis project Ga0256408, IMG submission 185998) | Leaf surface microbial communities from alfalfa plants in UC Gill Tract Community Farm, Albany, California, United States - DLSL A.R1 | ecosystem: Host-associated > Plants > Phyllosphere >...
AAGGAGAAACGACACCTGTTCAAGTACAAAAAGAAAATACCTTAATAAAAGGTGGCGTTATTCTAACAAAAGAAGATTCAGAAGATGGTCGTGTATTACCAGGAGCGATATTTGAACTTCAAGATCAAACAGGTAAGGTTCTACAAAAAAATTTGGTTACAGATAATTTTGGACGATTAGCTGTTGCAAATTTACAAGCAGGAAAATACCAATTAGTAGAAACCAAAGCGCCTGAAGGATATACGTTAGATTCTACGCCAGTTGTTTTTACACTTAATGACGAAACGACGACTATCAATGTAACTAAATATAATAGTAAAGAAATAAAAGATACTCCTGTGAATCCAACAGATAAAAAGGATACACCAACGACAGGACCAAAATCACCAGGAACGAAAAAACAATCCACTCAAAAAGCTTCAGTAAATGGAAACCATACGTATTTTCCTAAAACAGGAGAAGAAGGAAATAAATGGTTGCCTTTAACTGGAGGAATAGTCGTTATTAGTGTAATAGGTTGGATTATTTTGAATCAAAAACGAAAAAAGTCACCAAACAAATCATTTGATGACTAGTGTAAATATAAAACTACATTTGGATTGGATTGAGATGTGACTGTTATAAATATATCAAGAAAATAGTTTTAGTCATTTAAAAAAATAGTAAAAAAAACTAATAAAAAAGAGTAACTAGTTACAAAGTACCCTACTGCCTTTGACAGTAGGGTTTCTTTGTATTCAAGCAAACATTATCTTTAAAGAATTCTACAATTGTATCAGAAACATATAGTTGAACTTTTTTAAATTTATAAAATAATAAGAAATCTAAGTATATAGAGTTAAAATATTATTTAAATATACAAGTTTTAAATTTATAATAGGTTATAGGAAAAGGGGAGGTTATGAATATGCTAAAATTATATAGTAATTACTGGAAAAATATATTTAATTATAAAGGGCACGCTAATCTAAAAGAGTTAGTATGTGCTATTTTTTTGAATTTCGTTTTTCTTAGTTTAATTTCTCTTAGCGGTTTGTTTGTTCCGCATTCATTAGAAAATACTATTGTTAGCTTATTTTATTTAATTCTTGTAATTATGATTTTTCCAACAGTATCACTTTTAGTTAGATTAATTAAAAGCTATATTTAATATGTCAAATTATGAAGAAAAAGAAGCGAAAATATTGTTGATAATTGTAGAGGTTTTGAGCAAAATGGATTTAAAGTTAGAAGAATTAGATACTCTAAATGAAGATGATAAGTACGATGAAAAAGAATTGTGGAACGTATTATTAAAAAAATAATTAACGATTTGGGGAGGGGAATCAATGATAAAAAAAAGATATTTGTATCGAGTTGGACAAATTTTTTTAATTTTATTTTCTGTATGGTTTGTTGTAACGTTGTTTTTTACTATCAAAAATCAGTTTGGTATGAATTACAAAGATCTCAGTAAAAGTAATCAAATAATGTTACAAGAAATTGAGGACTACTATAAGGCATATAAAACTAAACAAGTTTGGGCAGGATATGATCTCAATAAGTATAGTTTTTTGGCTGTGGATGGTAGAGGTGGCGAAGCTTATTTAATCAATCCTAAAAAAACTGTTAAAAGCATTTTTGCAAAAGAAATTAACATGCCAAGTGATTCTGCAGTGAAAGTGTATCGGATTGCGGCAATGTCTCCTACATTGTATAAAACTTATCTATTGAGTAAATTCAATACATTAGGAGAACAGGTAAATGTTTGCGCGAATGAAGTTTTTTATTTACGTTATGAAAAAGAAGCGAATATTGATGATGGTGCTTATGATTCCTACCATTTTATTACCTTTTTATCCCATGAGGCTTTTCATAATCAAGTGCAAACTTCTTGGGGAAATGAACATTTAGGGGGACGTTTTTCAACAGAATCATTGACTGATAAAGATAAAGAACTTTTAGCAACTCGTTATGACATTTTGCAGACTGTCCAAGAAGAAGTATGGAAGGAAACTTCAAACCTTGAGTTATTAAAACAAAATATAAAGAAATATATTGTAGAATCAGAGAAATTGAAAAAATCAAATCCCGCTTATTTTAAAGATGAAACGATGGCAGAAACATTTGAAGGAACAGCAACTTATGTTAGTGCAAAAGCATCAAAGGCAGCAAATTATAAATATAATGTGACATGTTTTAGTGATTCCAAAGGACAAAAGATAGAACATATTCCGTTCAATAAGCTCATGCCTTTGATTCAAAATGGACAGATGGATATTAGTAGTATTCCTTCTAACTGGATTTATTCTTCTGGTGGATTATGGTGTGAGGTGCTTAATAAGTTAGGAAATACTACTTGGCAAACTAAGTTAAATAGTCAAACAAGTGAAAAGCCAGTAACTTTATATGATCTTATTAAAGAAACCATAGATTAAGTAATTGTATAAAACTATTTTGGTATCTGGATTAACGAGATAACTATCATAACTACTTAAAAAATGAAAAAGGAAATTTTGCTAATTTAGTTCTATCGTCATATTATATAGAAGTAAGGTAACTAATATAAATTATTTTAGGAGGGATTTTTATGTGTACCGCAATTACTTATGCTACTAAGGATCATTATTTTGGCCGAAACTTTGACTATGAAATATCTTATGAGGAAGTAGTTACCATTGTTCCAAGGAATTATTGTTTAGAGTTTCGAAAAGTTCCTAATTTAGATACGCATTATGCGATGATTGGAATAGCTGCTGGAATAGTAGATTATCCACTTTACTATGATGCAACAAACGAAAAAGGGCTAAGTATGGCAGGATTAAATTTTTCTGGTTATGCGGATTATAAAACATTTAAAGAAGGAAAAGCAAATGTGTCTCCTTTTGAATTTATTCCATGGATTTTGGGTCAATGCGCAACTGTAGACGAAGCGAAAGAATTATTAGAAACGATGAATTTAGTTTCTATCAATTTTAGTGAAACTCTTCCTTTGTCCCCACTACATTGGTTATTAGCAGATAAAGAAAAATCAATTGTTATTGAGAGTGTGAAAGAAGGGCTTCATATTTATGATAATCCTGTAGGTGTGTTGACGAATAATCCTCCATTTAATTATCAATTATTTAATTTAAACAATTATCGTAGTTTATCAAGTCAAACACCTAAAAATAGTTTTTCCAATAAAATTAATTTGAATGTATACAGTCGAGGAATGGGCGGAATAGGATTACCTGGGGATTTATCTTCTACTTCACGATTTGTAAAAGCAACGTTTACCAAATTGAATTCAAAAACTGGGGATTCAGAATCTGAAAGTATTAGTCAATTTTTCCATATATTAGGTTCAGTGGAACAACAAAAAGGCTTATGTGATGTTGGTGATGGAAAATATGAATATACCATTTATTCTTCATGTTGCAATATAGATAAAGGAATTTATTATTATCGCACATATGAAGACAGTCAAATTAATGCAGTAAATATGAATAATGAAGATTTAGAAAGTGATCGATTAATTAGTTATCCAATAATAGAGAATCAACAGATTAATTATGTAAATTAACTTGTTGGTTGAACAGGTATTAAAATGAGCATACAGTTCTACCATGTTTAACAGTTCAACTTGTGAATGATTTATTTTCTAGTCCTATTAGCTTAGTGGATGAAAACAAATGAGTCGTAGTCACGCGGTTACATTATGATTCTCCCTTTCTCTATTATTTTATTTGCAAATAAAATAATAGAGGAGTAGACTTAAGATATCAAATACTTAAGGAGTGTATCTATTATGTCAAACTATGAAGAAAAAGAAGCAAAAGCATTGGTAAAAATTGCAGATGTTTTGAACAAACTGGATTCAAATTTAGAAGAATTAGATTCTCTAAATGAAGATGCAAAAAAACATAGTATGAGAAAATGGCTTGTTGAGAAAAAAGCCATGCATGAAATTAAAAAGATTGCACACGAAGCTGGTAAGTATGAAAAGTACGATGAAAAAGAACTACAAAAAGAAATTGAGCATGTAGAACAATATATGTAAAAGAAAATATTAAAAAGAAGAGTGTGCAGACCCTTTTTTGTACACTCTTCTTTTTGTTTATTTGTTATTTTCTGTTTAAATGATATAAATATTTTTAGTATAAACTATAAATATTTAATCGCTAAAAAATACTCAGTGCTTATTAAAAAAGAGGGCATAAAATATGCTACGCCAACGAAAAGAACACAAACATAAGGAAATAAATGGATGCCGTTTGTTGGAGGAATAGTCGTTATCAGTGTAGCGGATTGGAATGTTTCAAGTCTAGAAAAAAAGTTCCTAAATGAATCATTGGAGAATTTTTCTAGTTATTAGATTCTAAAGAATACTACATTATATTATAAAATATAGGAAAGAATTTCTAAGTATATATTTTTTTATAAATAGTTTATCAAATTGATAAACTATTTTAAGATAGATTAAAATTTTTTATTACTGTCTGGACGTATATCCTTTTTTATGTAAAATTTAATATATAAATTGCAATTTAAAAAAGGCTACTGAAAGAGGAGAATTTTATGAATAATAATGAGTCTAAGAAGTCAGGAAAGCGATATTTTGTATATGTCTTAATACCGTTTAGTTTGTTGGCCATAGGAATTGTATTTTTAATGTTTGGTCACAATGAAGTAGTTCAATCTACAGATTTAAGTAATGGAGATGTAGGATTTGGTTATTCAGCAGCTGGAGTTATTTCGATATTTTTATCTGCGGTTATAGGTGCCGTCATATCTTCTGTTCAATTATTTAATCAGTTGATAAAAAGAAGAAAGGTAAAAAAGCTTAACTAAATAGTTCTACCAGAATGGTTAAAGTTTTTTTCTTTTTTTTAACATAGAAAAAAAGGGAGCTACTTAACAAAAAAATCTATAATTAATATATGGTTCATAGCTTTCTTGCTTTTATTCTAGAGTAGGATTAGATTGATTCATGGTTCGTATACACGACTAGCTTAGTAAAAGGTGTTTTTTAATACTTTTTATCGACGCTTCAATTTTACATTCAATCATATTTTGTTATAACTTTTACTAAGCACTCCTTTATAGTTAAAATCTGAACTACTAAATAGAAGTAGTTCAGATTTTTTTGTCGTTGTATTGTCTATATAGGGTGTATCCCATTTATATAAATATAGGTATTTGATTTTGTTATTTTTTTGAGTGTATGATTAGTGTGTTTAATAATAAGGCAGAAAAGAGGCGGGATTTTGAAAGTTGCGTATGCAAAAGTTTCTTCCATTCTTCCTATTATTGGCTGATGAGATTGGAAATCCGTTGCGCTATCGCTTTATTAAAGATTTAATTGTCCAGATTTTAGTAAAGATTGCAGAACAAAAAAGAACAGAATCCAAACGACGATAATAAGTACAAGGAATTAAAATTGAAAAAATGAAAGGTATTTATAAAGGATGCCTTAAATTATATAGTCTAGTAGCAAAAAATCTCCAAATAAGAGCAGTCTATAGAATAAAAAAAGATTATGAGTCAAATCAAGTGATTCTTAATGAATCATAAAATAAATAAGATAGTTTGTTTAGTAAAAAATAGATAAGGATTAGTTATTATGGAAAATCCTTTAATTTCAGGATATGGAATAGAAAAAAATGTCAAATGGTCAACTTTATTCTGTAAATTAGCAAAGATACAAAAAACGCTCGAAAAAGAAAATAAGCCAATGGTTATTTTTGATACAATGTCAATAAAAGTAGAAAAACTATTATTAGAGTTGTCCGAAGAAGTATTGCGAGTGCGTCCTAAAACAAAGAAATAATTTATAGAAATGGTTGCAAGATATAGTTTTAGAAATAGAGATAATTAAGATGGTTGTTCGAAAAAATATGATTGCTGGGAAAATATAACCATTTTAGGTGTTGTCTTCATGATAATTAGAATTGTGGAATTTATTATTTAAGGTGAATAGTTATGAGAAGAGAGTATGATTATCAGAAAATTGAAATAGCTAACAGAGATGAAGGATTTTTGGTTGAGTATATTTCTTGTGATTGTGGCACGTTAGCGGAACGTATTTGTTGGAAACGAACAGAATACAAATGTAAAAGTTGTGGTAAACAGTATAAACGTGTATTTGGTGGACAATATATAGAAGTAAAAAATTGAGGTGACAGTTAGTGAAAGAGAAAGGAAGTCCTTCTTATCATACATATGAATTTAAAAAAAGAAATATGATCAAAAATGGGGAGCAGAGTATATAAAGCGAAAAGAAGAACATGCTATAGCATTTATGTATAAAATTTTTTTAGTTTTTGATAGGATGGAATATTGTTATTTGGGCGTACGGTTTTTACAAGAATTTTTAGTTGAAGAGGTAAAAAATATAAGTAGTTAGATTCTTTTTTATTAGAACCTAGACGTGACATTTTATGTATTGATGTAAAAAGTTTTTATACCAGTGTTGAATGTGGGCTAGGTTATCTAAAAATTACCCATAGTAATGAGTGGTGCGGATAATGCAGATGAATTAGTGCTTGTTGTTTCACCAATGTTAAAAAAAGTTCTAGGAATTTTTAATATGACACGTAAAAACGAAGTTCCTGAGCATCCTGACATACTTATTGTTCCATCACGAATGAATATGTATATGAAAAAAATCAAGAAATCAATAATTTATATAAGAAGTTCGTCGCAGATGAGGACCATTTTGTTTTTAGTGTGGATGAAAGTCTTTAGATATTGCTGATTTCCTCTCCTACTTTAATTGTGATTCAGCATAAATGTTGGCTGGAATTAAACAGCGTGTGGTCTACAATTACATAGGATTGTATGTAACTATTGGAATTGGAAAAATAATAGTTACTCGTTTGAAAATTTCAGGGATTCAATCAATTAATGATTTAGTTTAGCTCAAGCAGATTCATACAATCTTGAACAACGGTTTGGCTTTATAAGCATACAATTGTATGGTAATTCATGGGGAATTAATCGTATTTTTTAGGTAAAAAGAAACAAGCTCCTAAAGAGAAGTTATTTGGGAATAGCAAGTGTTACCTATGGTTGGTTATTCTACAAGCCTGGTTGGTGAAAACAGCTTAAATAGCTCGTAGCAACAACACAAAAGTGTTAACAGAACATGTTTTAATACGTTTTAGAGAAAACTATGTTTTTGACATAGATATTTGTAATTTAGGTGTTTCATTTAGAAAGGTTGCTTGGGATAATGCGCTTTAATTGGATCTTTTTTTGAATAAATAATTGATAACCAGTTAGACTTCTATCTTAACAAGATACGTCAAAAATTTGGGTTTAAAGTATTGATATATGTTTCTTTAGTTGTGAACTGTGCAGGATTAGTTGGTGAGTATCTTGAACATAACGTTGGTTTGAGAAGATAAATAAAAAAAGAAAAGGAGAAATTTCAATTTCGGTTGGCTTTTTATAAATATAGTCAGTATTGCATAAACTTTAAGTATATTGATTTCTTTCATCTCAAACAAATTTTTCAATATTTTTTCGATATCTTGTCTCAACTAATCATAGATTCCTTTTTTCTTAAATTTAGTGAAAACATAAGGAGCACTTACTAACGAGTATGAGCAAAAATTTTGTTGATATATTTATGTAAAATAAGTTGCGGTTTTGTTAGCTAATTGTAAGGGGAATAGCGTGAATTTAGCTAAAAATTTATTTATTGTTTCATTTGGTAATGCTGTTAGGAAAAGTGTACATGGTTAATAGATGTAGGATTTGGTTATTCAGCAGCTGGAATTTATTCCGATATTTTTATCTATGGTTACTACGTGGATACAGTAGGGAGAAATAAAAAGCATAAAAATATATTTGTAGTCAACTTTGTGAAGATTATGTTGGGGATAAAAGGAAAAAGCCACCAAACCAATCATTTGATGACTAATGTAATATAAGAATACATTTGGATTAAGAAGTGACTATAACAAATATACCAGAAAAATAGTTTTAGCTATTTAAAAAAATAGTAAAAAAACTAATAAAAAAGAGTGGCTAATTATGCAGAATCCTACTGAGTTGATAGTAAGATTTTTTATTCAAGCAAACTTTATCTTTAAAAAGAATTCTGTAATTGAAGAATTAGGTAGTACAAACAACGTATTGTGAGATTATGTTGGATATATATGGGAGAAGTCACCTCCAATAAATCATTTAATGATTTCTCTAGTTGTAAGACTTAAAAGGATACTGCAGTTATATCAGAAACATATAATTTTAAAAAATTTTTACAAAATAATAAAGAAATTCGAGTAAATAAATATAGTTTAAAACGTATATTTTGAGTACATAAGTTTTAGTTTTATGATGGGCTATAGGAAGAAGGGGGGGGGGAGAATAATTGTTTATGCTAAAATTATATAGTAACTATTGGAAGAATATATTTGATTATAAGGATTAGGTGAGGTTTACTCAATTATCTGTACGAGGAAAACAACAGGCGTGAGATTGGCTTTGTGTTAATGGTAGTCAATTAAGGAAATAAATATAGGGTGAAATATCTGCAATTAAGAATGCTTCTTACAATAATCTAAAAAAATCGAAAATCTATTTTACGATTTTCGATTTTTTAGGTTTTGAGGCTTATACCCAAAGCTCTTTCGATATTTTTCTAAATGAATAGTTAGTTGTTTTCCGCCAACTAACTAAAGAAATAGATTTGTAAAGAAGTAATTTGTGTCCCCTACCACTTTTTTATAACACAAGATAAAAGAAGATTCAACTTTCGCTAAACAAATTATTAAATATATTCAACAAAGAGTAAATTGGGATGGAGAAATATTGCTTACCAGTACAATGCAATTGAAAATCTTTTAAATGCATAAAAGAAAGACACTCCTTCTTTTATTTATATGGTAAATCGGATAGGATCAAAATCATTTATTGTGAAGAATTTTACTTAGGAAAAACTTTCAAGCTTCTACAGGAGGATTCTGATAATGAAAAAATACATAGGAAGTATTTTTAGTTATTATAGTTCAAATGGATAATTACTATTTTGTCAAGTTATAAATTTGTGAAAAATTATAAAAAAACAATATCTACAGTGAAGATGATAGGTCTAATATTCATCTTTGTAGTTCTCTCTATTTAATTTATACAACCTTTAGGTACTAGCTATAATATAATGCTTCAAAATAATTTTTTATTTGAAAATACTTGAATTTTTGTAAAACTATATAAATAAATTACGAAAAAAAGAACACAGGATGTTTATTTCTTTAAAGATGACCTAGGAACCTTACCGATAATTTATAAAAAATGCTAAAGAAAGTTTTAACTTTTTATACAAACTTACAAAAACGTAAGAATAAAGTGAGATGTATAGTATTTACAAATTTGTATTAATGATCTTATACTTTTGATGCGTATCTTTATAACTAAAAAACTCTATGTAATATTTTAATCTATTTAAATGGATTCAAACACTTAATTTGATTTTTTTATAAGGAGGTAGATTATAATAATGGGGAAACTTTATGTTTCAGAAAATGTTTTATCAGCAGCAAAAAAACGTTTAACATATATATTTGAAAAATTTGATCATGTTTATTTTTCTTTAAGTGGAGGTAAGGACAGCGGGGCGATGATTCAACTTGCTGATATTATAGCTCAGAAAATGAATAAAAAATTTGATTTGTTGATTTTAGATATCGAAGCAAATTATTGTTCTACAAGAATTTTTATAGAAAAGTTAAAAAAGTTAAGGTCTGTAAAAAAAGTTTATCACTTTTGTTTACCTTTTTTTGAAGATAATACAGCAAGTGTTTTTCAACCTCAGTGGTTAATGTGGGATGAAAAAGAAAAAGAAAAGTGGGTTCAATCAATGCCAGAAGATGCTATATCTTTAAAAAAAATTAGTTCGATTGATAGTTTAAAAAAGTTATACGAAAGTTCGAATTTTAATCCAGACAAGTTTTTGAAGAATTTTATTTATTGGTATTCTTACATTCATAATGGAGAATCAGTTGCGTGTGGAATAGGTATACGGACCCAAGAAAGTCTTAATAGGTATAACTCGATATCCAATGTGAAATTTTGTTATGAGGGTAAAACTTGGATTAAAAGGCAAATAAAATGTGATACAAATGTTGTGAATTTTTATCCAATATATGATTGGTTAGTTGAAGATGTTTGGGGAGCGTATTCTAAATACAATTGGATCATTAATGATTTTTATGAAAAATTATATAAAGCAGGGGTTCCTTTATCACAAATGAGAATTTGTCAGCCATATGGGTTGCAACAAAGAAAAGGGCTTGCTCAATATGCTTTAGTAGAGCCTCAGACTTGGGAAAAAGTTGTTAATAGAGTTTCTGGTGCTAATTTTGGGAAAATATATTCCAAAACAACCTTATTATCTCATTATAAAACAGAAAAACCTTCACATATGACATGGGAAGAATATACTGTATTTTTATTAGAAACTATGGGGTTATATTCAAGAAAGATGCAAGACCATTATTATAGAAAAATATTAATTTTAATTAATTATTATAAAGAAAATTTTGGAGTAGATGTGGTTGATATACCAGAGGAGTCATCGAGAAAAGAATGGGAAAAAGATGAGAAATTATGGCATAACTGGAAAGGAATAGCAAAAGCCTTAGAAAAAAACGATTACTCTTTAAGTACGAGACAATACGCTTTGACAAAAATTGATGAGAAAGAATTGTATGAATTAGCTGTAGAATTTGGCAATAGCTTAGGGATTGAAAAATTACCTAACCACCAATTAAAAAAAGTAAACAGTAAGATAAATTATTTATGCGAATGAAATTTAGGTTTATTTTTCATAAAAAATATAAGCTATGGGGAGTGATATAAATGGATTATAAGCTTATTACTTTTTTTCCGCCGTATAATAAATCGTTATTCTATCAACTTATGGGAAAGTTTTTTTCAGAAAGAGTTTATAGAAAAAAAATGCCCTATCTTATTAATACAAGTAGCACATTCTGGTATGTTATTTTACAGAAAAATGAAGTAAGTGTATGTGCTTTTTCTTCTTTTGAAGTTAAATCGAACAAAATTGAAATAGGAGAAATGTATTGTTCTGATAATGTAGACAAATTACGTTTAAAAACATTTCTTATAAAAAAAATGTTTAAAGATATAAAAAAAATACATGGATATAAAAAAATAAGTGTATGTGTAAATAGTATTGAAGATAAACAAATGTTTGAGCAAAATAATTTTTTATTATATAAAAAAACTAAAAATTTTTATTTTCTTGAAAAAGAGGTCTAATATTATGATTCAATTTCCTGTTCTTAATGTGAGATTAGTTCCGCTAAATAAAATAATTGCAAATGACTATAATCCTAATAAAGTTGCACCACCAGAAATGGAATTATTAGAATTATCCATTATTGAAGATGGGTTTACGCAACCTTTAGTTTGTTATTATGATAAAAATTTTGATAGATACATACTAATTGACGGATTTCATAGATATCGTGTAGCTAAAGAACGACTTAGTTTGTCTGAAGTACCCGTTACAGTAATAAATAAGTCATTAGAAAATAGGATGGCTTCAACTATAAGGCACAACAGAGCTAGAGGAACACATGAGGTAGGTAAGATGGAAATAATAGTAAAAAATTTAGTTAATAAGGGATGGGATGATATAAAAATAGCAAAAAAACTTGGAATGGATATTGAAGAGGTTTTTAGGTTTAAACAGTCTTCTGGATTAAAAGAAGCGTTTAGTAATCATGAATTTAGTAAATCTTGGATATCATTTGAAAATAGATATTATAAAAAATGATAACTTGGATATTGAAGACAAAGTGTATATTGATTAAAAATAATGAATGGATACTGTAGAAAAGATAATGATATTGTTGTGTTATATAATATTTCCTAAAAGATTAGTTTTAAAGGCTGATTTTTTAGGAGGTATTTTTTCGTAAAAGGAGCTTTTTTTTTTGAACTATCAATTTTAAATGATAGAGGCTTATATAGTATTTGTTTAAAATTAATAAAAATTTATATTCAGAGAAATTGTAAAAGGTTTACTAAACTTGGAGAGAAAAAATAAGAATCATAGTATTTTTTTATTCTAGCAAAAGAAAGATGGATTTCTAAAAAATATGTAATATTGATAATATCATCAAACTAAAAAATCGGCTTGCGCTTTTCATTTTTTATTTTTTTTAAAGTGATAAAAAGGGAGATAGAGTTAAACTAATTTTGATTTCAATTTCATTTTGCTAGGAGTGGTATTTTTGAAAAAAATAAAAGTGGTATCGATTTTTGGAACTAGACCTGAAGCCATAAAAATGATGCCTTTAATTAAAGAGTTGGAAAAAGACAAGAGATTTATATCTAAAGTACTTGTTACAGCACAACATAGAGAAATGTTAGATCAAGTTTTGAAAATATTTAATATTATTCCTGATTATGATTTAGATGTTATGAAAAAAGAGCAGTCATTGGAGTTTGTTACTTCTAGAATATTAGAAGGAGTTTCTAGAATTTTAGAAGTTGAAAAACCAGATATAGTTCTAGTACATGGCGATACAGTAACCACATTTGCAAGTTCTTTAGCAGCATTTTATAAGAAAGTGAAAATTGGACATGTAGAAGCTGGTCTTCGTACATATAATAAATGGTCTCCCTTTCCAGAAGAAGTTAATAGACAATTTACTGATTATCTTAGTGACATTTATTTTACTCCTACTGAAGAAGCTAAATTTAATCTAGAAAAAGAAAGTTTTAAATCCAAAAATAGTCATATTTATGTGACAGGAAACACTGCTATAGATGTCATGAAGTACACGTTAAAAAAAGAATATACGAATAAAAATATTTTAAATATAGATTTAGGTAAAGAAAAAGTTGTTCTTATAACTATTGCATCGAAGGGAAAATTTAGGTAATTCGTTGAATCAAGTATTTAAAGGAATTCTTAAATCTGCTGAGTCAGTTTTAGGTGGGGTAGAGAACATAGTGTTGTTGGACACGCTGGATGTTAGTGATTTCCATAACATTTTAGCTCGAAGTTATTGTGTATTGACAGATTCTGGTGGTATTCAAGAAGAAGCCTCATTTTTAGGTATACCAGTATTTATTTTAAGAGAAAGCACTGAAAGAACGGAAGGTATAAAAGTTGGTATATCAAAATTAGTGGGAACGAATGAAAAAGACGTATTTAATGAAATAATCAATATATTAGAAGATAAAAAGTTTCATAAAAAAATGTCTAAAGTATCTAATCTTTATGGAGATGGTAATGCAAGCAAAAGGATTGTTGCTGCTCTTCTATATGAATTTGGTATGGAATTTTCTTTTCCAAAAGAGTTTTTAGTAAAACACGAATAAGTATTTATTCGTGTCAGACTGTAGACAAACTCCTAAATTTGGAGTGTTGTTTGCAGTTTTTTTGTTTTATACTCATTGTATAAACTATTCTGGGAGTGATTCTAATGATGAGAAAACAATCGATTGAAGGTAGAAATCAATTTGCTATGTTAACAATTGACGATCTTGTACCTAAAGATCACTTAGTTCGAAAGATTGATGCTGCGATTCAGTTTGATTTCATTTATCCCATTGTAGAATCTACGTATTCGACCCATGGTCGTCCCAGTATTGATCCAGTGGTCTTAATTAAATTAGTATTTATCCAATATTTATTTGGTATCCGTTCGATGAGACAGACCATTAAAGACGTTGAAACAAATGTTGCTTATCGTTGGTTTTTAGGTTATTCATTCGAGGATCCTATCCCGCATTTCTCTACTTTTGGTAAAAACTATGTTCGAAGATTTAGAGAAACAACTTTATTTGAAGACATTTTCTCTCATATTCTAGAACAAGCTGTAAAAGCTGGCTTCGTTACGGAAGACAACCTTTATATTGATTCTACTCATATTAAGGCAAATGCCAATAAACATAAGTTCACAAAAGAAATGACCTACGGTCAAGCTAAAGCTTATCAAGATGAATTAGAAGATGAAATAAATAAAGAACGTATTGCTGTAGGAAAACGTCCTTTTACATGGGACACAGAAAGTGAGTTGAGTCTTCAAAAAATAAGTCATTCAGATCCAGAAAGTGGTTACTATGTTAAAGGTGAACGAGAAAAACAATTTGCTTATTCCGCGCATACTTCCTGTGAAGATAATGGTTTTATCTTATCTACATTAATCACACCAGGAAATGTACATGACAGCCAAGTCGCAATCGATCTGGTCAAACAGTCGAAAAGAGCTTTTCCAAATATAAAGCGTGTTGTCGCTGATGCAGGATATAAGACGCCTAAATTTGTTCATTTTCTGTCACACTTGAAACTCTACCCGATTCTTCCATATACTGTACCTCATGGAGTAAAAGGAATGTTTCGTAAAAAAGACTTTGTTTATGATGCCTATTTTGACTGCTATTTATGTCCCAATAATCAACCGTTGTTATTTTCAACTATCACTCGTGATGGTTATCGAACCTATAAATCAAATCCAAAATTCTGTGGGAGTTGTCCATTACTTAAAAACTGTACTTTGAGTACAAAACATCAAAAAATAGTAACTCGACATGTTTGGGCGGATCTTATGGATGAACTTGAACACCAACGCCATACGGCGTTGAATAGAGAAATTTATAAAAAGAGAAAACAAACCATTGAACGAATATTTGCAGATGCAAAAGAAAAGCATGATATGCGTTGGACGAAATATCGAGGTCTCGAAAAAGTCGCCACGCACACGATGCTTACGTTTGCTGCCATGAATTTAAAAAAACTAGCCACATGGCTATGGAAAGCAAAAAAGCCTATGGCTTTTTATTTCAAATTTCTACAAAGACTAACAAAAAGGAGTTGGCAATTAAGCCACTCCTTTTTGTCTACAGTCTGACACGAATAAGTATTTATTCGTGTTTTAACGTTAAATATGAACGAAGGCGTCCGAATTCATCTAATTCATATTCACGTAATAAATGAGATGAATATTTTAAATGACTTAGTAAATTAATAGAAGTCATATTCAACTCTTTGGCGCATTCCCCTAGTGGTATTGTAGATATTTTTTTTGCTTGAATAGTTTTACAATTTGTTTTTCTATGTTATTCATATAAGTACTTAGTTCTCCTATCTATAATTTGGCAATATTATATTTTTATATTATCAAAAAATTATTAGTGATTTTTATTTTTTTAATAATCAAAAAATATTGTGAATATAGTTTATGTTTTTTATGTCAATTATTTTTAAGGAGACCGACTCATGAATCAATTTATATATGAAAGATCACTGAGAATGAAAGTAGAAATAGTGAAAAAAATTCTGGAAAATAATAAAGGAATAAACAAAAGTAAATTGTGCGATTTATTGCCTATATCTCCAACTACTATAGATAAGTATATATCGGAAATGTATTTAGAGCTTCCGCAAGGATCGATAAGGATGAGAGATGGGAATTTCGAGATAGACAGTAAAATTATTTCTTTCTATGATATACAAATGTTCTATTTATCTAATAGTGTGACTCAAAACATTCTGTCTATTATTTTTTTTGAAAAGAAAATCACTTTTGAGATGCTTGCGCAAAAACTATATATAAGTTCTTCGAAATTATTTACTGTTATAAAGTTTAAAAAAAAGTTAGGAGAGCTAGACATACAAGTTATAACTTCTCCGTACGTTTCTATAAAAGGATCTAGTGAATCCATATTAGTGTTATACCATACTTTTTTACAAACTTTAACTAATCCTTATGAACAATCTTTTTCTAAATATAATGAAATTCTTCTTAAAAAAACAGTTGAATCATTTTTTAATTTTTTTAATATAAAAACTAGTAAACGATTAATCCGTGAGATGAGTCTATGGGTGATTTCGTTAAGTGACCTTAGTTATATAAAATGTTTTTTAAGTGAGAATTTATTGTTTGAAAGTTTATCTTTTGACTGGATTTCTTTTGATAGTCCGATAATCAAAAAAATGAAGTTGGATTTCAATAAGTCACTTTCAGTTAATATATTTGATGAAAAAATGTGTGTAATTTTATTAATAACTCTTATTTTCAATACGTCAGATTTACATTTCAATAATTACGAGAGTGAACGATCCTTTTATAGTAAAAAATTATTTGTAACATTTGACTATAAAAATGCTATTTTCGATTTGCTTATGAAAGAAGAGGTTGATCCTATTGATGTTAATATTTTATCTATAAAATTAGAAATTTGTTTGCATTTTATTTCGTTGCTATCTCCGTACTATTACTTAAATAGGTCTTTCTTTAATCCAGTGGATAATAAATATTTTTATAAGTTAATGGAAGAAATAAGAAAAGAATTTCATTATTTAGAGAACGAAAGTATTTATAGTGAGCCTTTATCGTTAAATGCTACGATATACGATTTTTTGTCATACATTGTCGTTTCTTGTCAAAAAGTAAATATCAAAAGTCCATTAGTGACATTCACTGTACGATCTTCCAAAGGAAGTATATTTGAAAAAAACTTTTGTGAAGAATTTGAAAAATCTATAAGAATAGTTCCTTATTATGAAATTGAGGAAAACAGTAAGTATGACATTTTAATTGTAGATGATTTGAGATTGTTAGATAATTACAATAATTATTTATTAGTTGAAAATTTAGATGATTTGTTAGGAGGTAAGATAGTCAAATCAATATCTAAAAATATAGTAGAAAGTTAAATGCTAAAAAATCCTAATTAGCAAATATAAAAATTTATAATAATAGAAAATTATAAAGGAAGATATTATGGTTAAAACAAATAAGCGAGTCAAATTATTACAAGTAGAATTTGACAATTTAACATTTGATCAAACGATATGTTTAGTAGAAAAAAACATTAATGAAAAAAAAGCCACACATCTTTTGGGGATGAATGCAGATATAATAAATCCAGATGGATTCTCAGTTGTGTTGGCTTCTAAATTTTTATGTAAACCTCTTTCAGAACGAATAGCGGGAATAGATTTGATGCAGTGTCTAATTGAAATTTCTGCTTTAAAAGGATATTCGTTGTATTTTTTAGGAGCAAAAGAAACAGTTGTAAATAAAATGGTTGATAATATAAAAAATAGTTATCCAAGTATTAACATATGTGGTTTCAGAAATGGTTATTTTTCAGAAAATGAAAAATATTCAATTGCAAAAGAACTTATATCGAAGAAGCCAGATATTGTTTTTGTAGGAATCACGTCTCCAGAAAAAGAATATTTGATTGATTTTTTTTTAAGTCAAGAAATTAATTCTATTTTTATGGGAGTAGGGGGGAGTTTTGATGTTTTATCAGGAGAACTAAAACGAGCACCGTTATGGATGCAACGTAGCGGATTAGAGTGGTTGTTTAGAGTTATTCAGGAACCGCGTAGATTATTTAAAAGATACCTCTTTGGAAATAGTATATTTGTCTATAAGGTTTTGAAAGAAAAAGTTAATTCTTTAGTGGGGAGACGGTTATGAAAGTAAATGATAAAAAAACTATTCAGTGTAATTGATGAAGTGACAGAAAATTTTGAAAATAAAGAGATTATCTTTACAAAAATACTTACTACGCCAGGTATTAATTGTGATTCCTTTGTTAGACGGGTGCTTAGTATTTGTTATGAGAATTCAAAAAAAGTATTACTTGTTAAAGCAACTTCTAAGAATAAATTATTATTAAATACATCTAGTATTAGAGAATATGAGTATTTTGATGAATTAGAACTTCCATATAATGGGAGTGAAGAGTTATAAATGAATATTATGAAGCATATGATTTAATAGTTTATGATACAACAGATATTTTTCAACTTTTAGAAAATAAATCAAATATAGGTACTTTTTTTGATGAACTAGTTATCGTATTGCTAATTAATAAAAAAAGTATTTTTATGAAAGATATGCAACAATTATCTTCAAAATTAACATTAAGCAATACAAATTTTGAAAATTTTTATATTTTCAAAATTTAGGAAAGGATAGCATATGAATAAGTATAACAAAGTATATGTAACTCAAATGTTTCAAAAGTTATTAGTTCCCATATTGATTCTTTCCATGATATCTGCAGTTTTTCTTTTACCATTGCGAGAAAAATTTAGCCCTAGATATTATAGTGCGCAAGCTCAATTTATAGTAGAAGCAAAAAAAGATACAATAAATACAGGATATTCAGATTTATATACAAAAAGAATTAACAATTATGCTATTTTTCCATATGGAGAACATGTTTTAAAATTAGTAAGTGAAAAAACTGATCATAAGTATCCTTTTAAGGAGTTAAAATCTTTTTTAGAAGTTAACTATGGTTCGGATTCACAAATTGTTACATTAAAAGTAACGACAAAAAATCGTAAAAAGAGATAATATGAAGTGACCCCGCTAGATTGTCAAATCAGGGATTTAAACTCATAATAACTTAAAGAGAGAATTATTAATGGGTTATTACCCTATGACAATAGGAGGTCACTATGAAAAATATAGTCTATATCGGAATGGATGTCCACAAAGAAACATTTAACTTATGTGCATTAAATGGCGCAACAGGTGAAATTCTAGGAGAAGCACGCTGTGCTTCAGATGTAAAACTGGTAAAAAGATTTATCGATAAAATAGCTGAAAAGTATGAGGAAGAGGTACAATTTAAAGCCGGGGATGAGGCAGGATGTCTAGGCTATTTCCTTCATAATCTTCTTGAGCAACATGGCATCAACTGTGATATTTTAGCTCCAACAACCATGTATAGTTCTTCAAAAAATAAAGTAGTGAAAAATGATTGTTTGGATGCCAAAATGATTGCATTAAACTTAGCCAATAATACGTATAAAGCGGTTTATGTTCCAGATGATGAGGATGTTTCTGTTAAAGAATACATTCGAATGATGGACGATTTCAAAACCTCATTAAAAAAAATTAAGCAACAAATCAAAGCATTTTTATTACGCCACGGACTTAAGTACGAAGGGAAATCTAGTTGGACCATTGCGCATATAAACTGGTTAAAAAATTTGGAACTAACAGGATTATTAAAAGAAACATTAGAAGAATACCTATTACAGTACGATGTGTTAACAGACAAAATTGAACGGTTTAGCCAGAGAATAGAAGAATTGTCACACCAAGAAAGATACGAAGAGCCAGTAGGACAACTAAGATGTTTAAAAGGCATTGATACGACAGCAGCAATGACGATACACGTTGAAATATCAGACTTCACACGATTCCCTAATGCAAAAGCATTTACCGCTTATTTAGGCTTGACGCCAAGTGAAAAGTCCAGTGGAGAAAAAGCGAATCGTAGTGGTATTACGAAACAAGGAAATTCGACCGTAAGGTCAACGCTAGTCGAATGTACCAACGCATTAGTAAAAGGCACCATTGGAATAAAAGCAAAACGAGTAAAAGCAAGACAAAAAGGACAAGAAAGCAAGGTGATTGCCTACGCAGATCAAGCGATTGAGCGATTACAGAGAAAATATCATCGAATGATTTATCAAGGAAAACCCAGAAATGTAGCAATCACAGTAATAGCAAGAGAATTATCCTGCTTTATCTGGGGAATGGAAACACAAAAAATGATTTAAAAAATAAAAAAAGAAAGGTATGGAGTGAACGAAACAACAGTTGAAACGAATAAAAAATAAATTGATGGCGTAGAAAAGCTTCAGAGATAGACGCAGGTCTGGCTATCTACGTTCACACTCTTCTGGCATAGATTCGTTTTAGTGGATTAGCTATCCAAGAAAACAATATAGTCTATGATCCACGCATGGAGATTATAAGAGCCTAACGACAGACCATTAACCTGAGGTAACCAATCCACGAATAACAGAGTGGTTGACTGTCGATAGATTTTATTTCTGGAGTTTTTGTACGCCATCAAAAATTTGTTTTTATGAGTAAATTAACTATTGACAAAAGGCACTTCATAACAGTTGTGATAATGATAGTAGTTTTTAATACGATAGAAAATGATAACGTAAAGCTAGGGCATAAAGCTCTGTTTCAGATTTTCTAATTTTTATCGAGTAAGGGAGTTTTGAACAAAAATGAAGTGAAATAAGGGGAGCGTAAATATCCATAGATTGGAAATGCTCGCCTATATAAATAAATCAGGCAGTCAAATTGATTGTATAAAGGAAACGGATTATGATTTATCTCATTTTTTTTGGGGGAATACCTTTTCGAGTTTATACAAGCGAGCATTTCTAATCTATAGATACTTAGAGAATAATATAGAGTTTTTAAACAATATTCTAAGAGAATGTTGTTTAAATTTTTCTTTTCAATATTTTTTTAACATTCATTATAAGTAAAAGCATGGAAGGTTCAGATTATTAATATAAGTTGATTCACATTGAAGTTTTTCTCCTTGTCTTTGATAATAATCAAAACAACTATAATGGTGATTAATTATAGTACGTTTTATCGATTTCGTTTTTTTTTTTTTTGGATATTTTTTTTAATTTTTTAAAAAACTATAAATCAAGGTACGTTTGGTTAATTTATAGAGGATAAAATGATGTGCATTTATATATTTTTACAAAAATAAGAAATAAAAAAACGATAAATATATCCGATTCAGATAACATTCTCTATAGGAAAAGGATTATGGAGGAAAATCAAATGATTAGACTAATTTACGAAAACTCATTACGTTTTAAGGTGGATATAGTCAGACAAATACTTGAAAACAATGGAACAATGACTAAATCCGATTTGTTGCTACATATGGATATTTCTCAAACAACATTAGAAAAATATCTTTCAGAACTGTATAGAGAATTACCAATTGGTGGAATTATTTATTCTGGAAATGAAGTAAGAATAGTCAGCTCGGTTGTTTCTTTATACGAGGTTCAAATTTTTTATTTATCAATTAGCATTGTAAAAGAGATTATTCATTCTTGCTTTTTTGATAAAAAAATTACATTGGAAAAGTTGGCACAAAAACTTTTTGTTAGCCCGTCTAAGTTATTTAATGTATTAAAATTTTTAGAAAAACCACTAGCAAATTTGAATTTAACAATTATAAGGTCACCATATATTTTATTGCAGGGGCCAATGGAATCTGTGTTAGTTTTATATAACTTATTATTACAAACGTCAGAAAATCCATACGAAATGTCATTCTTCAAATACAGTAAAGAAGCAATTGAAGAAAAAGTAACCACTTTTTTTGAAGTTGTTGATATTAAATATAACTGGCGTTCTGTGATGGAAATGTCACTATGGATTATTGCTATAAGTGATTTAGGATATATGAAACATTTAATGGTTGAAAGCTCTTTAGCAAAACCTATTGTTTCTGAATTTATATCATTAGAAAGCCCTGTTATAAATAAGATGAAAGCTATCTTTAAATCGTTAAACATAAAATTGTTCAATGAAGATTATTGTTTATTGTTATTAATATTATTGATGTTTAACACGACAGGCTTACATTTCAATAGTTATAAAAGTGAACAAGGCTTCTTTTCATCTGAATTAGTAGTTAATTTTAGCTATAAGTTTTTAATATTTGAAATTCTTATTAATAAGAAATACAGAATATCCCCTAATGATTCTAATATTCTCGCAATAAA
>Ga0256408_1000725_pt1 | contig 21359 bp, 21 predicted proteins | sample PhyAR1_FD_185998 | JGI IMG/M metagenome (GOLD analysis project Ga0256408, IMG submission 185998) | Leaf surface microbial communities from alfalfa plants in UC Gill Tract Community Farm, Albany, California, United States - DLSL A.R1 | ecosystem: Host-associated > Plants > Phyllosphere >...
TATTAACGCGGGATTGCAGCCACTAGATAAAAATGATAAAAAACTTGTGCAGGTGTATATTCCAGAAGGCTCTTCCAACAAGCAGATTGCTTCTACCTTAGAAGAGAAAAAAGTCATTAGAAGTGGTATTGTTTTTAACTATTATGTGAAATTTAAAAACTTAACTGACTTCCAAGCCGGCTATTATCAAATGTCACCGAATATGACGCTTGATGAAATCGGGACTTTATTGCGTGAAGGTGGTACGGCTGAGCCTACAAAGATTGCTGATGGCAAAGTTACGATACCAGAAGGCTATGACATTGAAAAAATTGGTACGGCTGTTGAAAAGAATACCGGCTTCAAAAAGGCCGATTTTATTCAATTGATGAAAGATGAAGCGTTCTTTAATCAGATGAAGGCGAAATATCCAGAGCTATTAGACAGTGCAGCAACGGCTACGGGTGTGCGTTATCGTCTGGAAGGCTATTTATTCCCGGCAACTTATGACTATTATAAAAATGTCACCTTAGCTGACTTTGTAGAACAGATGATTGCCAAGATGAACAGCGTAATGAAACAATATATTCCGACGATTCATGCCAAAAATATGACCAATCAGCAAGTGCTAACGTTGGCATCCCTAGTGGAAAAAGAAGGTAATAAAGATACCGATCGTAAAAAAATAGCTCAAGTTTTCTATAATCGTTTAGCAGCTAATATGCCTCTTCAATCAGATATTTCTATTTTGTACGCTCTAGGGGAGCATAAAGAAGTTGTCTCCTATAAAGATTTAGAAGTGGATTCTTCCTATAACTTGTACAAAAATACAGGGTATGGCCCGGGGCCTATGGATAGTCCTAGTGAAGAATCAATTAAAGCTGTCTTAAATCCGACACCAAATGACTACCTTTACTTTGTGGCAGATGTTTCCACTGGCGATGTATACTTTGCTCAAACTTATGAAGAACATCAAAAATTGGTTAGCCAATATGTCAATAACAGCGCAGAATAGCTAAATACCAAAGGAATGCGAGCCGACTTTGAAATAAGAAAGCTCGTTTCACTTTCTAAAAAGTAGTTACTTAAAAAAACAATAAAAAAAAATAGTCTAAAAAAAGAGCTAATTTTATTTACAATTAGCATAAAGCGTGGTACTCTTTTCTGGATTGAAAGCGGAATTTTTCAATGAGAAGAGTGAAACAACTGTAGTAAGTTAAAAAGGAGAAATTAGTTATGGTAGAAAAAGTATTTCCGATGACTCAAGAAGGAAAAGAAAAATTAGAACAAGAATTAGAAGAATTAAAAACCGTCAAACGTAAAGAGATTGTAGAACGCATTAAGGTGGCTAGAAGTTTCGGGGACTTATCCGAGAATTCCGAGTATGAATCTGCAAAAGACGAACAAGCATTTGTCGAAGGCCGAATTACTACTTTGGAAAATATGATTCGTTTTGCTGAAATTATCGACAATGACGGCGTTGATAAAGATGAAGTATCTATTGGAAAAACCGTTACTTTTCTAGAATTGCCAGATGGTGATGAAGAAGAATATACGATCGTCGGTAGTGCTGAAGCGGATCCGTTTTCCGGCAAGATTTCTAATGATTCGCCGATTGCTCAAGCTTTGATCGGCAGACATTTAGGCGATGAAGTGGTTATTGCTACACCTGGCGGCGATATGACCGTTAAAATTATCAAAGTTAGCTAGTGTGTTCAAGACCAGCATATTCAGGGCAGGGCAGCAGTTGTGAGAACAGCGTGTCTTGTCCTGTTTGCTGCATTTAAGGGAATTTAGGGCTAAAGTCCTATGGTCAAATCCAACGCTAGCAACTACTATTAAAAGGTAGAAGCTGGTATGCTAGAATTAACGGAGAGGAGGGAGCAAGATGAGTCCGTGGCGCTTTTTTATGGTTGGCGAAGCATTGTTATTTTTATTTGCGTTATGGCAAATTATACATAATCCTGGTTTAGTTATTTTGCTGGTATTGGGGATCTTACTGGTATATGCAGCAACCAAAAAACAAAACCGCCATTTTTTCGGTTTTCAAACTATTTTAGGTATTGTGTTGATTGTAATTGGCGCAATGAATAGTTCGGCCGTTTGGTTTATGCTAATCTTTGCCATTCTATTTATTGGGCTTAAAGGCGTTGAAATTGCTGGGGTGGATTTTACTCAGCGGACACCTTGGCGAAAAAAGCAGATGATTATGGTAGAAACTGCTGCAAGAGAACCAAAAAGTGGCAAGCGCTTTAAACGTGCTTGGTTTGCTAATGAACGGATTGGTAGCAGTATCTACGAATGGGATAATATCAATATTGATATTTTATCTGGTGATACGATTATTGATCTTGGCAATACATTGCTTCCTAAAGAAGATAACATCATTATCATCCGCAAAGGTTTTGGACGTACTAGAGTCTTAGTGCCTTTAGGTGTTGCAGTTTTGTTGGAGCATTCCACGTTTTATGGTAATGTTGAATTTGAGACAGAAAAATATCAATTAAAAAATGAATCGTTGAAAATCTACAGCAGTGACTATGATACCAATTTACGACGCTTAAAAATTATTACAAACACATTAGTTGGAGATGTAGAGGTGATTCGTGTATGAGTGGCCGGATTTCTAGGCAGATGTTGTCTGTGTATGCCGCTGCAATTTCCTTTATAGTAGTTTTGATAACCTTATTTTCCTACTTTCATTCAATTAAGCAAAACCATTGGTTCTTGGAACTCTTTCAGAGGAAAGTGTTTTACATTCCTCTATTTGTTCATATTTTGTTGATCTCTTTTTTAGTCGGAATATTTACTTTTTTGTTGATCTCAATTGTACAAAAAACTCAGTACGATCAAGTAGAAGAGAAATTACGTTTGTTAGCCAACGGTAATTATGAAAGTCCCTTAATTCGCAAAGTAGTTCGACATGCAGCGAATGATCAATACATCGGACAAGTTGACCAAGACATTATAGCCATCAGTAACAAATTATTAGCTATGTCTAAAGAACTTCAACTATTGAATAGTCGTCCCCAAATGATGGATGGACAAACGAAAGAAGATATCTTAGAAGCTGAACGGCATCGCTTAGCTCGAGAATTACATGATTCTGTCAGTCAGCAATTATTTGCTGCTATGATGTTGCTTTCAGCTTTAAATGAACAAGCGCAGCAAGCGGATGCAGCTCAACCGTATCGTAAACAATTGGCGATGGTCTCTGATATTATTAATGCTTCCCAGTCGGAAATGCGTGCGTTATTATTACACTTGCGCCCGATAAGTTTAGAAGGTAAAAGTTTAAAAAAAGGTGTCGAGCAATTATTAAGAGAATTGGAAACAAAAATAAAAATCGAGTTAACTTGGGATATTGAAGATGTCCACTTAAACAGTAATATTGAAGACCATCTTTTCCGAATCGTTCAAGAATTGTTATCCAATACTTTGAGACATGCGAAAGCTGAAGAATTGGAAGTTTATTTGCATCAAGTAGACACGAACCTATTATTGCGTTTAGTTGATGATGGCGTGGGATTTGATATGAATGAACAGGCGAATAAAGCAGGTAGTTATGGATTAAGTAACATTCGTGAACGTGTGGCGGGAATGGGCGGCACAGTGAAAATTATCAGTTTTAAAGGACAAGGAACCAGTGTTGAAATAAAAGTTCCTGTTATAAAGGAGGAAATAACCGGTGATCAAAGTAATGTTAGTGGATGACCACGAAATGGTACGTCTAGGGGTCTCTTCCTATTTATCGATTCAAGCCGATATTGAAGTGATTGGTGAAGCAGAAAATGGCCGTATCGGTTACGAAAAAGCATTAGCGTTAAGACCAGATGTCATTTTAATGGATCTGGTGATGGATGAAATGGATGGAATCAAAGCGACGAAAGCTATTTTGAAAGATTGGCCTGAAGCAAAAATCATTATCGTCACCAGTTTTATTGATGATGAAAAAGTGTATCCCGCAATTGAAGCGGGAGCTGCCGGTTACTTGTTGAAAACATCAACGGCTCATGAAATAGCTGATGCGATTCGAGCGACTTATCGAGGCGAACGAGTTTTAGAGCCGGAAGTTACCAACAAGATGATGGAACGGTTAGCGAAAAAACACGAACCAATTTTGCATGAAGAATTGACCAATCGTGAGCATGAAATATTGCTGTTAATCGCTCAAGGAAAGAGCAATCAAGAGATAGCTGATGCTTTATTTATCACCTTAAAAACGGTAAAGACGCACGTATCTAATATCTTAGCTAAGTTGGATGTCGATGATCGAACACAAGCAACTATTTACGCTTTTCAGCATGGCTTGATAAAATAAATCCTATAGTTGCAATAATAGAGGAGCCTTCATTTAAACTGACTGTGATGCCTTTTGCTGTGACGTCAGTTTTTTGTTATATTTTGGCTTTAGATTATTTGCCTGTAATTTGTTATACTGGTTTTAAATAAAGATAGGGGCAATGGAGTAGATGAAGCAAAATTATGCAATTATTGGGTTAGGCCGCTTTGGCGGAAGTATTTGTCAAACATTGATTGACTCCGGGCAAGAAGTATTGGCGATTGATAATAATGAAGATCGTGTCAATGAATACATGAATATTGCCACTCATGCAGTGGTTGCAAATGCACAAGACGAAATGACGTTGCGTTCATTAGGAATACGTAACTTTGACCATGTAGTAGTCGCAATCGGTGAAGATATTCAAGCGAGTATTTTAGTAACTTTGATGGTTAAGGAAATGGGTGTTCCTAATATTTTAGCCAAAGCTGTCAATGAATATCACGCACGCGTTTTGGAAAAAATTGGTGCTGATGTCGTCGTTCATCCGGAACGAGATATGGGGATTCGAATTGCTCACAAACTAGTTTCCCGCAATATTTTAGATTATATTGAATTATCCAGTGAGTTTTCTTTGGCGGAGATCCGAGTTACTAATGCAAAATTTTATAACAAAACGTTGGCTGAGCTGAATTTTCGACAAAGATTTGGTTTAACGATCGTGGCCATTCGTCGTTCAAAATCTGAGGTAATTGTTTCACCAGCAGCTGAGGAGATCGTTCGAGAAAATGACAATCTTTTAGTAATTGGCGATACGAATGACGTTGATTTATTAGATGAAAAAATGAATGGCTAAGCACTTTACATTTGTTTTTCCACTGGCTATGCTACAATAAAAACAGGGAACCATGCAAGGAGGAACAAAAATGAAACTTATCGTTACACCGGCAGCTCAAGAATGGTTTAAGAAAGAAATTGGTCTTGAACCAGGTAGCGGCGTACGGTTTTATGGTAAAATTTATGGCAAAACAGCTGTTCATGATGGTTTTTCCATTGCCATGTCAATTGAAGCTCCAGATCAGCCGCTAATTAAAGAAGAACTAGACGGGATTACGTATTATATTGAAGTAACGGATGACTGGTTTTTTAAAGGCTATGATTTAACGGTTGATTACAGTCCGGATAAAGAAGAGCCGATCTACCAATTTCATGAAAATCAAGAAGATTTAACGCAACGCTAAACCATTGAATAAAAGAGTTCTCTTACAAATAAGAGACTCTATTTTTTTAGAACCCCTTCCTAAGCTATGCTATAATAAAAGTATGTGTGACAAGTAAAGGAGTGAGCATTTTGTTATCAATTGTTGTACCTTGTTATAACGAAGAAGAAGCAATTCCTATTTTTTTTAATGAAATTGAAAACATTCGTCAACAGCTGGACCATCCGATTGAATATATATTTGTTAATGATGGCTCAAGCGACCAAACTCTAACGGTTTTAAGACGGTTATACCAACAAGCTCCTGAAAGTGTCCGTTATTTATCGTTTTCAAAAAATTTCGGTAAGGAAGCGGGACTGTATGCCGGTTTACAAAAAGCAACCGGTGATTTTGTTGCAGTGATGGATGTTGACTTACAAGACCCTCCGGAATTACTGCCCAAAATGGTTCGAATGTTGACTGATAGCGATTTGGATTGTGTAGGAACACGGCGAGTCACACGTGAAGGTGAGCCGGTTATTCGTAGTTTTTTTGCTAAACTATTTTATAAGATCGTCAATCGGATCGGCGAGACGGAAATGGTGGATGGAGCCCGTGATTTTCGAGTGATGACCCGACAAATGGTCAATGCAGTTTTAGAACTGACTGAGTATAATCGTTTTTCAAAAGGGATTTTCAGTTGGGTAGGCTTCAAAACTGAATATTTAGAATATGAAAACCGTGAACGAGTAGCTGGACAAACTTCATGGTCATTTTGGAACTTATTAAGTTATTCAATTGATGGTATTATAAATTTTTCTGATACACCGTTAAATTTAGCTTCTTATATTGGAGCTTTTTCTTGCGTTGGTTCAGTTTTGGCAATGCTGATCATTATTTTTCGAACATTGGTTCAAGGAGATCCTACTAGCGGTTGGCCGTCTTTAGTGTGCATCATACTTTTTGTTGGTGGCTTACAATTGCTATGTTTAGGAATTATTGGTAAATACATCGGTAAAATTTTCTTGGAAACAAAAAAACGACCTATTTACATTGTGAAAGAAACAGAAGCTGATCAAAAATAAAAAAAGAGAGATCGCTAAAATAAGCCCAAGCCAATCAGCCAGCTGGCCAATGACTTGGGCTTTTTTTGTTAGTTACATTTAAACAGCTGTCAGCTGCCTCAGCGGTTTATTCACCGTTATATTTTAACAACTGTTCCTGTTCTTTTTTGGCAACATACTCTTTGGCTAATTTATACAAACTAGCCACCGTGGGAATTCCTAAAAACATCCCTAAAATCCCAGCTAATGAACCAAAGACCATCACTGAACCCAATACATAAATTCCCGGTAAACCAACTGAATTGCCCACAACACGAGGGTAAATCAGATTGCTTTCAATTTGTTGTAAAATGATTAAATAAACTAAAAATCCGATGGAAAGCATAGGATCAACAGTAAAAACCATGAACATTCCTACAGCGCCGCCAATATAAGCACCAACGATGGGAATGATATTGATCACACCTACTAATGTCCCAACCATTAAAGGATAAGGCATTCGTAATAGAAACATCCCACTGGTACATAAGGCACCTAAAATGACTGCCTCTAAACATTGACCGGCAATAAAGGAGCTAAAGGAATGATGAATAACTGTTAAAATATGGTCCAATATCTGCTTTTTGGATTTCGGGAGATAAAGAGCCATTAATCGTTCATAAATGCGTATGAGTCGTTCTTTATCCAACAAAATATAAATCGCAAAAATAATGACCAATATCAGGGTAAACAAACTTCCCGCAATGGTTGTAATCATGTTGATTGTTTGGCCGACTATATTTCCTAAACCGCTGCCGAGAATGGAAAGTCCGTTTTGAATTAGCTTGCGCCAGTCAATCTTTAGATTTTCAATGGCTTTTGAAAATTCAGGGTTGTCTTTAAAAAGCCTTTGTAGAAACTGTTGCAGCTCAGCTACATATTTAGGAAGTGTATTAATCAAAATGTTAACTGCTTCTGAAATGGCTGGGAAGACTAAAGCAATTAAAGCATAAAGAATAAAAAAGATCACTGTCAGGGAAAGTAAGAGACTAAGCGGCCGCTTAGTTTTTGTAATAATAGGAATCTTGCTACGAGTAAATAAAGACTCGATTCGTACCATCACAATGTTAATGATGTACGCCAGCATAGCAGCCAGCAATATATTAGTAAAAGCGCCCATAATGATGCCAGCAGTTTTTACTAATTGGCCAAAATAAATAATAACTAATACTAAGACTGTAAAGATAATCAAATACTTACGGATCAACTTTTCGATTTCGCGTTGCTTCATAAGCGCCTCCATCTTTTAAATAAACTGTAATGCTTCTATATAGTTTAACAGAATTGACAGGCTATGTCCTTGGCATAAATGAAAAAAATACTAATTTTTAGTAGAAAAAAACCGCAAAATAGGTTGCTTAAAACTCAACAATATGTAATTATTAATTTACTTAGTATGAGGACTGTGTTTTTTTGTAAGGATAATTTTTTGTCTATAATAAACTTCTGCTTTTTTAAATAAAGCGAGTGCTTATTACTTGATAAATTTTATTATCTGTCGGATAATGATCTAGACCAATGCAGAGGAAGATAATTTCCTAATGTCATCGCATCGTAACAGGAGCATAACTTGAAGTTGCGAAAAGATCTGACAGATGGTCAACGCTTGAATTGTAGAAAATTAAGACGGGAATAAAAGTCCAATACTCATTATTTGGAAAGAGAGGAATACAAATGTTAAAGCTTTACACAACACCTAGTTGTACGTCTTGTCGCAAAGCCAAAAAGTGGTTACTTGATCATGACATTGAATTTGTGGAACACAATATCATGCGGGAGCCGATGACGGAACGGGATCTTATGCAAATTCTACAATTGACTGAAAATGGAACGTCTGACATTATTTCGACGCGTTCAAAAGTTTATGCACGCCTGGATGCCGACTTAGAATCATTAACAGTCAAAGAATTAATTCACTTATTACAGGAAAATCCGTCTTTGTTAAGACGTCCTTTAATCGTAGATGAACGACGTCTCCACATTGGCTATAATGAAGATGAAATCAGAGTCTTCTTGCCAGCGGAATTCCGAAAAAAAGAATTGGCTTCGATCTTATTAATGACTGGTCTTTAATAGCAAAGTAAAAGTTGATAAACAATCATAAATAGGTACGACAAATGATCCCAGGGACATTTGTCGTACCTATTTTTATTATTTAATGTCATTTATTAACGAAGTATCTTTGGAGATTACCTGATTAAGATCTTTTTGATAGCGTGTGCCATCAAAGCTATTTGTGTTGAAATAGCGAGCTAATTGATAGCCGATATAAGGACCAGTCGTCAAACCGGAAGAACCTAAACCGCTAGCCACTACCAGCTGAGGCAACTCAGGTAAAGGACCAAAAAAAGGTGTAGAGTCCGCTGTGTAAGCTCGTGTGCCTACTTGGTAATATTGAGGATGAGCAAATAAAGCTACAGCATCATTTAAAAAAGGCGTCGCTGCTTTAGTTAAATGTTCAAAAGCTGTTCGTGTAGGTGTTAAATCCCAAGCTGCCTCATTTTCATGAGTAGCGCCTATTAAAATTTTACCTTTGTGAAAAGGAATAAGGTCTGCTTCACCGTCCAACATAGCCACTGGCCAGGTTTCACTAGCGATATAATCAGTTTTAAATACCAATAGCTGCCCCTTTTGCGGACGTAAGTCTACGGAATAGCCAAGGTTTGCCAATAAGCCTTTTAATTTAGGTCCGGGCGTTAAAGCGATAAAATCGAATAGGTCTTCACTTGTGCTAGTTGAGACTTGCCAAGCGGCGCTCTTTTGTTTGAGCGTTGCTTTTTCGTTACGAATGCGTACACCTTTTTGTTGAGCTAATAGTTGGAGTTGAGCTAAGTAAGCTTGGCCGTCCAGGCGCCCGCCTCCGGTGACATATAATGTCGGCTGCGGTTTTAGTAAAGGCAGATACTTGGCTGTTTGGTCTGATTTTAGAAGACGAATGTCCCCTATTTCAGGGGCCGTTTTTTTCCGTTCTGCGGCTAAGTTAAGCAACTCTTGTAGTGCAGATTCTGGTCGTACGATAAGTGTACCGGTTTGTTGATAAATTGTTTTATCTAAGTGAAAATCAGCAACGAGCTTCGGGAAAAAAGCAGCGCCTTCTTTCGCCAGTCGGTACCATTTGCGGTTGCGGCGTTTTGAAAGCCACGGCGATATGATGCCAGCGCTGGCTTTAGTAGCTTGACCGAGTGGATCATCGTAAAGTGTTACAGTAAATTTTGTGCTATCTAAATAATTAGCGAGTGTCATACCAATGATACCGCCGCCGATAACTGCAATTTTTTTCATGTTTATCCTTCTTTCTCCAAAAAAACAAAATCCGCCTTTTATTTTGACATATAAAATAAAAACTTGCAAAACTTCATTGAAAACTTTTGGGTGAAAATAACCGTTAGCATAAGATATTGGTTCTGGTTATATCTACGTTCAATTGGTTTGATCAGATACAGAAACTAGCTGGAAAAATCAGTAGTAAATACAAGTAAGTTGAAAATAAGTAAATGATATTAAATTACAAAATGTTATCATTGAAAAAAGAGGTGATATTGTAATTTTGGTGGAGTTGTTTTATGAAAAAATAACAGGAAAATTTTTGAAAAATTAAACAATTTTATTAAGGGTATTGAATATCCTATATTCATGCGATAGTATAAATAAAAAGAAAACAAAATGTAAGGAAATGGTATGGTTTATTTAGTAGAGTTGATTTGTGTTGTTTCTTAATTATAAATAACACAAATGTTGGTTAAAAAATAAAGGGAACATTAGGTGGTTGTTACTAAATGGGAAAAAAATATCTTAATGAAAATGTATATGAAGCAGCACTGGAACGTTTAGACTATGTTTTCTCCAAGTTTGATCATGTTGCAATTGCGTTTTCTGGCGGAAAAGACTCCGGTTTGTTGTTGGAACTAGTTTATCAATATTACAAGGCTAAAAAGCCAACAGCGAAAGTCTCTGTTTACCATATCGATTACGAGGGAACATATCAATACACTATTGATTATGTAAAACGTTGTATGGAAAAATATGCATCTCTTTTTTATTATTATCATTTGTGTATGCCGATCTCCGCTTCTTGTGGTGTTTCGATGTATCATTCAACTTGGGTACCATGGCATCCCGGAGAAAAGGATCTCTGGTTGCGGCAACCACCGGAGAATGCAATTACATTAGAGAACCACAATTTTGATTTTTTTGAAGTGGGAATGTCAGATTATCTGTTCCAAACGAAATTTGGCAAATGGTTACATAAAGAAAGACAAGCCAAACATACAGCAATCTTAGTTGCTATACGTGCGCAAGAAAGTTTACATCGCTATCATGCAGTGACGCGTAACAGCTCATTTAATATGTACGGAAGAATTCGCTACAGCAAGCGAGTAACGCCTAAGATATTCAACTTTTATCCAATCTATGATTGGACCGCTGAAGACGTTTGGACCGCCTATGCAAAATTTCAATGGGATTATAATCGATTGTATGATCTTTATTACCAAGCGGGGCTTTCCATCAACGATATGCGGGTAGCCAATCCTTTTCACGACTGTGGCGTAGATTCTTTAAAATTATACAAAGTCATCGAGCCGGAAACTTGGGGGAATTTAATCGGCCGTGTCAACGGTGTTAATTTTGGTGCGATCTATGGTGGTTCAAAGGCTGTCGGCTATCGTAATATTACCTTGCCGGCAGGACACAGCTGGCAGACGTATGTGAATTTTCTGCTTAAAACGTTACCTGAAAAAACCCGGAATATCTATCGCAAAAAATTCCTGTCTTCTAAACGCTACTGGTTAGAAACAGGCGGTGCTTTACCGGTTCGTGCAATTGAAGAATTGAAGAAAACTGGTCTCCAGTTTGAAGACTTAGGCGAACCGCAGAATAAAAGAAAATACAAAAATGAATATCGTGTAATTCGTTTCCTCACTTATCCAGACGAAGTGAATATCAAAAATTTCCGCTTGATTCCTTCTTACAAGCGGATGTGCATCACCATTTTGAAAAATGATACTTCCTGTAGATACATGGGCTTTGGTCAAACCAAAGATGAACTGCAGCGACAAAAGGAGGCGATGGCACTGTGGGGAAAAATTTCGTAAGTCCAGTATACAATATCATTCAAGTACCAATTGAAAAAATACAAGCAAATGCTTATAATCCCAATGAAGTAGCTCCGGCAGAAATGAAATTACTAGAAAAGTCTATTTTAGTAGATGGTTACACGATGCCCATCGTTTGCTATTATGTTCAAGAAGAAGATCACTATGAAATCGTTGATGGCTTTCATCGATACTTAGTTATGAAAAATTCAGAAGAGATTGCAACTAGGGAAGAGCATTGTTTGCCAGTGGCAGTTATTGATAAGCCATTGTCTGAACGGATGGCCAGTACGATTCGACACAATCGTGCAAGAGGAACCCATAGCATTGATTTGATGGTCAAAATTGTTCAGCACTTGACAGAAGCTGGTGTTAGTGACAAATGGATCATGGAAAACATTGGCATGGATAAAGATGAATTGCTGCGATTAAAACAAATCAGTGGCTTGGCAGTTTTATTCGCTGAACGTGAGTTTTCACAAGCTTGGGAAGGCGACGAAGAAATTTAGTTAACGAAAAAAAGCAACTACGTTAGCCCAACCATAATAAAAGCGCATAAAAGAAAGGAAGTTTTTCCTTTCCTTCATGCGCTTATTTATTCGTAATAAGCGAAAAAGACAGCCTTCTGGCAGTAAGAGACCTTTACGAAAAGTTACCGCACAATTTCCATAAAGGACTGTTTACGACTCAAAATTATCCGTTTTTCTCTTAATCACTCGGTTTATTTTACGCTGCCATCAATAATTTTTTGAATAAGTTGTTGTTGGAATTCTTGACTGAATTTATCGGCAGCTTGTTTTTGTTCTGCTGGTGAAAGGCTAGGGTTTTCCATCATCAACGCCGTAACCTTTTCCGTTACGTATTGTTTGGCTTGAACTTGAATATCTGCTTGGTGTTCTTTAAGGTAAGTACCTAAATGCTTGGCTTGATCGACACTTACTACTAGCCATTCCTTAGGCAACTTAAAGGTATTGACCTGATGATCAAATTGACGATCATTGCCAGCAATACCAAACATCCACTTAGCCCAATTTTTTTTGTAAGTCCAAGCTGTTGTTTTGGCTGAGAGCTGGGCTTTTTGACTATCCTTGTTCACTTTGTTTGTGATATTTTCTGTATCTGTTTTTTGTAGTTTATCAGACTTAGTTGTTTTGTAAATATATACTTTTTCTTTACCGTCGCCTAAAGGTTGATACAAGAGCATCGCTGGACCTGATTGACTGTCGGCGCTAGAGACTAAAACGGTGGTTTTACTTGTTTCTGTTTTTGTCATACCAAAATGATTTTTATCATTCAATACAATCAAATAAAGAGAAGCGATAAAAGCTATAACAAATAGGATCATTAAAAGTTTATGCCAAAGTTTTTTACCAAAAACACTGGCAATGGCAAGACCTAAGACACTAATAATTAAACAAGCTATGATCATTGTTCTTTTGCACCTACTTCCATGACCGGATTACTTTCTTTTTTGTTTAAGAAGAAAGCGATGATTAAACCTAAAATACCAAATAATGTTGCTACGATAAAGGCTGCATGATAGCCATTTAAAGTTGCAGTGGTTGCTTGGTCGCGATAAGCTAATGGCGCAGATTTAAGTAAACTGTCTGCAGGTAAGCTGTTGGTAGTTACATTGGTTAAGATACTGATTAATACCGCAGTGCCGATTGAGCTGGCTACTTGTCTAAAGGTGTTGTTAACGGCAGTTCCGTGACTGATTAAGTTCAATGGAAGAGCGTTCATTCCAGATGTTGTTACTGGCATCATTACCATGGAAATCCCGAACATCCGAATTGCATATAAGGTTAAGATGTAAATGATGGGCGTATCTTTAGTTAAAAAGGCAAAAGGCAACGTAGCGGCTGTTAGTAAAAACATACCGGTAATGGCTAACTGGCGAGCCCCTTTTTTATCAAAAATTCGTCCGGTAATCGGCATCATAATCCCCATAACTAAAGCTCCTGGTAACAGCATTAAGCCGGAATGGAAGGCAGATTCGCCACGGATATTTTGAATATATAGCGGTAAGACCATTTCTGCTCCGACCATTGCCATATTAGTTACACCGGCCAGTACAGCAGCAATAGTGAAGACGCCGGATTTAAATACTCGTAATTCCAAGAATGGATGTTCTAAGCGCAATTGTCTGCGAGCGAAGAAGAAAAGTACGATCACTCCGATGGCTAAAAAGCTGATAACTTCTAAGCTGCCCCAGCCTTTGTCACCGACGCTAGAGAAGCCGTACAATAAACCGCCAAAACCGATGGTAGACAATACGACTGAGATAAGATCAATGCTTGGATTGGACAGTTCGATAACATTTTTCATTAAGAAAGCTGCTAAAATCAATACAAGAACAACGATTGGGATGATCATTCCAAACAAATCGCGCCAGTGATAAGAGTCAATCACCCAACCGGACAAGGTTGGGCCTAAAGCTGGTGCCAGACCAATTACGATTCCGGCTGTTCCCATGGCAGATCCTCGTTTTTCAGGTGGGAAAATAGACAACATAATTGTTTGTAACAAAGGCATTGAGACACCTACGCCGGCTGCTTGTACAAGACGACCGGTCAATAAAATACCAAAACTTGGCGCGATAAAACAAATGACAGTTCCTGCTAAAAATATGCCCATGGCAGTCATGTAAAGCATTTTAGAACTGAATTTGTTAATCAACCAAGCACTAATGGGAATCATAATCCCATTGACTAATAAAAATCCGGTTGTTAACCATTGTACACTAGAAGCGGAAATATCAAATTCCTTCATTAAAGTTGGTAGAGCAGTGGTCAAAAGCGTTTGGTTTAAGACCGTACAGAATGTACCGATTAATAAAACCATTACCAATAAAGACCGATTATATGGTTTCCCGTGTATATCTACGGCTTTTTTGGTAGACACACAAATCACTCCTTTTATCTGTAAATTTTCATTAAAGCGCAATTGTTACTTTACAGCTAAATAGTTAGTTTGTCAACTTGCTTGACAAAGCTGTAAAAAAAATTACAATTAAAAAAGACATAATCAGGGGAGATGTGAAAAAATGTGGTCTGAAACAATTCAGCGTCTATTAAACGAAGAGAACTTACTAGTAGGCATCAGTGAACTAAGTGAGCTTGCAGAAGTCTCACCTCGACAATTGCGTTATTGGGAAGCCAAAGGCTATATCACTTCTGTTGCCAAATCGGATAATACTGCTCGTAAATACCAACTACCTATGGTGATCAAAGTCCATTGGATCAAGCGCTTTTTAGATGAAGGCTATACGCTGCAACGGGCGGCTGAAAAAGCCGCGCAGCAAAAACGGACGATTGCTATTGCCAAAAAAATTTTTAGTCAAACATTTCACGGAATTTCTGACATTTGTGATGGCTTTGTCGCTTTGGATTTAGGAAGCTTCGATGAAGCGGGCACCCAAAAACTGTATGTATTATTTAACGAACATACTGAAAAGAGCCGTTACGTTGTTTTACCGGCTTCTGACGATATTGTCGATTTTGTAAAAAGTGATACACGCCAAGTCTAAATGGCTAAACCTTTAGTAACGTTCGAAAGTGACTGACCACATTTTCTCTTGAAATAAACGATTATCACTTCTGATTTTTTCATCTCTATCTTTTATTATATGTAAAATTATCCTCACTGCTAAGGATATAAATTTTGGAGGCTTTCTATGACATTAAAAGAAAAAATAATTGCGGAAAGCAAACGCTTGGGCATCGACAAAATCGGTTTTGCTTCAGCCGAACCATTCTATGAGTTGGAAGCCTCTTTGAAAGAACAACGGGCCAAAGGCTATAATTCTGGCTTTGAACATCAAGTGATTGAAGAGCGAATTTATCCGGAACGCACCTTTGAAAACCCGAAAACGATTATTGCTATTGCATTAGCTTATCCAACTCGGATTAAAGAAAAAATTCCCAGAGACGAGAAGCGAGGACAATTCGCAAGAGCTTCTTGGGGCATTGATTATCACGACATTTTAAGAGAGCGTATGAAAGCGTTGATTGAATTTATCCGTAGTCAAGCGCAAGATCTAGAAACCAAAGAGCAATGGCGGTTTGCGCCTCAAGTGGATACTGGGGAATTGGTGGATGTTGCTGTTGCCCAAAGAGCCGGACTAGGTTTTATCGGCCGTAATGGTTTGTTGATTACAGAAGAGTTCGGCTCTTTTGTTTACCTAGGGGAAATTATTACGAATATTGATTTTGAAGTCGACGAACCAGTACCCTTTGGCTGCGGTGATTGTACACGCTGCGTGACTGCTTGTCCTACGAAGGCTTTATTAGGTGATGGACGAATGAACGCCCAACGATGCTTGTCCTACCAAACGCAAACCAAAGGCATGATGCCAAAAGAATATCGTAAAAAAATGCATAATGTAATTTACGGTTGTGATATTTGTCAGCTAGTGTGCCCTTACAACCGCGGAAAAGATTTTCACTTTCATACAGAAATGGAACCGGAAGTTGAAGTGGTCTATCCTAAATTGAAACCAATGTTGTCTATGTCGAATAAAGAATTTAAACAAAAATTTGGTCATTTAGCAGGTGCTTGGCGCGGGAAAAAGCCGTTGCAAAGAAATGCAATCATCGCTTTAGCTAATTTAGGCGATCGTAGTGCCTTGCCTGAAATTGCGCAGTGTCTACAAGACGTTCGTCCGGTTATTCGTGCAACAGCTGCTTGGGCACTTGGCAAGTTGGCCAAAAAAGAACCGCTGCCATGGTTGCCTTTGTTAGAAGCTTTAAGTGAGACAGAAGCTGAACCGAAAGTACTTGAAGAAGTGAAGGAAGCAATCGAATTATTGCAGGGAACAAATGAGTGACGTAAAAATAAAGGAAAAGGACACAACCTGCTAAGGTGTATTCTTTTCCTTTATTTTATTAGCTAAGCTTTCACATCTAATAAGGAATAGCCCCGCTGATCATAGCGATTACGGCTGCGGGAATATTCAATCGGTCGTCCGTTTTCCAAATAAACGACTTGTTCAACCTCTAAAATAGGATCATCAGTGGCGCAATTTAAATATTTCTGATCGTATTGATCGGATTTAGCGGCACGAATATTGCGGAATGCACCAGCGAACTGGACGCCTAATTCACCAAGATAATCATAAATAGAGTGCTTTAAAATTTCATCTGTTAAGCCTGGAACTAAATCGGTAGGCATGTACGTATGTTCTAACACATAGGGTTTATCTTCTAAAATCCGCAAGCGGATAATCTTATAAACTGGATGTTGCTCTTCAATCGATAATTTTTCTTGAATATTTTTTGACGGAAACATGACACTGAAATGAATGACTTCACTCGTTAATGCGCGATTGGTTTCTTTCATGTCTTTGCTTAATCCGTGGTAAACATTGAAAGGCGATGTTTCATTTTCCCAGAAAGTATGCTTTAGTACTTTGGTGCCTGAACCTCTACGAGAGTAAACAAGCCCTTCCATTGAAAGAATCGTGATCGCTTTTTTGATAGTCATTCTACTGGCAGAAAATTCATGGACTAAGTCTGTCTGATTTGGTAACAAAGAATCAGAAGGATAAACGCCGCGTTTAATACGATCTCTTAAAATATTGGCGATTTCTTCATATTTTGGCATAGCGCATTCCTCCTATGGGATAATAGTATATTTATTATATCATATTAAATACCAGGCAAGGTTTGGTTATCGAGTAATCGTAAGAAAGGATACCATATTAATCCGGCAATCACAATATCAAGCAGTTGTAAAAGGCCCTTTAACACCGAGTTGATAGCCAGCATGCCGCTTAAGAAAATGGGAACTGTCCAGGGAACGGAAACACCAGTTGGAGCAGAGGCAAGATTGGCTACCATTATTAGATAATTCAACGTAGTAATGATCACCGATGCAATGAGCCAAGAAATAAAAATCATGGTGTTTAAAACAATCGGCATCCCGAAAATGACGAATTCGTTCACCTTGAAAATACCAGGAGCCACAGTCAGCCGAACGATATTGCGGTATTGTTTTTTGCTTCATGATAAATGCGATTAACAAAATAACTGCCAGTGTCATGCCTAAACCGCCAAGGCCTTTTGTAAAAGTTTTTTTAAACGGCTTTGTAATGATGAGAGGAAACGCTTTGCCTGCTTTATAAGCCTCCAAGCTATCCAACGATAGAGTATTCCAAATCAGATCCATGACGGAATTGATGATAACTTGGCCATGAAGACCAAGGAACTAGAGAACTTGTACGAAAAGAAGAGCCAATAAAGTAGCCAACAAGCTGCTAGCGAGTTACAACAAAGGTTTTTGAGTCAGTTTATAAATGACGTCATGCAAATTGGTATGAAAAACGCCAACTTCAAGAGTATTGATGAGTAAAAATGAAAAGGGTTAAAATTTACTGTAATTAAAGCGACCAATGACTTTGCTACAGCAGGGTTAGCATCTTGTGGCATGCTGATCTGCCAGCCTTTTTTGTAATCCGACAAGAAATTTCAGCTGCTAAAAAAGCGACAATTATTCCGATGAACATCCTTTTAGCACCTGAGTACTCCAACGATAAAAGACCTGTTAGTTCTTCACCGTTTACGCTGCTTGCGACAAAAGGAATCAAAAGTAAAAAGCTGGCAAATGCGGCAGCATCACCAAAAATCCCTTCAACATTGTATGCTTTTGATAGGTAACACCCAATTCCAAAGGTAACAAAGGCTGACATGATGGACATTGTAGTATTTTGCCCGTTTCCCAGTAACTGGTTAAGCGTTCCTTTGGTAACGTCATTAAAAAAAGACAAATTGCTCAACACAACAGAAACGGAGCCAAATATAGTTAATGGAAATGAAAGCATAAAAGCGTCTTACAACACAGTTAAACAACGATTTCGGCCAAGCTTGTCGGGCAACCGTATAATTTTTTCACCTAATGAATCTATAAAGTTGTTAATGGCATCCTCTTTCTTCCAAATTTTGTAATTGAGCACAAAAGTAATGTACCATCAGTTTTAGTAAAAGTCTAGTCTTTTATTTAAAAAGATTTGATTTTTATGTTGTTTGCAGTATAATAAAAGAAAAGTAATTGAAAGGGTGTTCAAATGATGACAAAATATACATTTCCTCAGGGGTTCTGGTGGGGTTCGGCAGCCAGTGGACCACAAACTGAAGGAAGAGTTGCTGGTGATGGCAAAGGAGATAATATTTGGGATTACTGGTATAAACAAGCACCGAAAAAATTTTTTAATCAAGTAGGACCTGAAAAAACATCCGAAGTTTATACAAAATATAAAGAAGATATCCAGCTAATGAAAGCGACCGGACATACAACTTTTCGGACTTCTATTCAATGGAGCCGCTTAATTCCAAATGGTACCGGAGCAGTGAATCAAACAGCCGTTGATTTTTACAATGATTATATCAATGAATTGCTGGCTAACGGTATCGAACCATTTATTAATTTATATCATTTCGATATGCCAATGGCTTTACAAGAACAAGGCGGCTGGTTGAACCGTAAGACTGTAGATGCTTATGCTAATTATGCTAAGATGTGTTTTGAATTATTTGGCGATCGTGTCAAAAAATGGTTTACACATAATGAACCGATTGTACCGGTAGAAGGCGGCTACTTGTATCAATTCCATTATCCAGCTGAAATTAATTTAAAACACGCTGTCCAAGTTGCTTATCATGAGACATTGTCAAGCGCCAAAGCAATTAAAATCTATCATGAAATGAATTTAGGCGGCGACATCGGAATTATTTTAAACCTGACACCAAGCTACCCAAGGGATGAAAATAATCCAGCCGATGTAAAAGCAGCCTCAATTGCTGATGCTTTCTTTAATCGCTCTTTCTTAGAGCCGGCAGTTAAAGGCGTATTTCCACAAGACTTAGTAGACCTTATTAAAGAGTTGGATATGCTACCAGAAATGGCAGCGGATGACTTAGACTTAATCAAAGAAAATACCGTTGATTTATTGGGAATCAACTATTACCAACCAAGACGAATTAAAGCGAAAGAAACACCGATTGACCACAGTCATGGGCCGTTGCCAGATGATTATTTTGATAATTACGACATGCCGGGTAAAAAAATGAACCCTTATCGCGGTTGGGAAATTTATGAGAAAGGAATCTACGATATTTTAACCAATCTCCGTGAAAATTATGGCAATCTTCCTTGCTATATTTCTGAAAATGGCATGGGTGTTGAAGGAGAAGAACAATATATCAATGCCGACGGAATGATTGAAGATGATTACCGTATTGAGTTTGTTAAAGAACACTTAAAATATGTGCACCAAGCTTTAGCAGAAGGCAGCAACTGTCGCGGCTACCATATGTGGACGTGCATGGATAATTGGTCTTGGTTGAATGCTTACAAAAACCGCTATGGTTTTATTGCTGTTGATTTAAAAGATGATACGAAACGAACAATTAAAAAATCTGGCTATTGGTACAAACAAGTTTCCGACCAAAACGGATTTGAAGATTAACGTTAAAAAGGAAATGAGTCAGCTGGAATAATATATTGAGGAAGTTTAATTGTTATTTATGTAAGGATACTGATTCGCTTCATTAAACTTATGCTATAGTTGACTACTATGATATTAAAATAGTACTGCTAATTAGTGCTTCCATAAAACATGAAACAGAACTTAATAACAATCTAGCATTTATTTCTGAGTTCAAAAATCTGCCGTTGGTGTGATTGAAGAAGTAAAGGCAGAAAATAGCTTATATAAGGCTGCTTTAAAAGCTCTACAGACAAATGAGATGAATAAGTTAACTGAAATTGAGTTGCATCTAAAGGAGCAACAATTGGAATCAATGAAAAGTGGTAGCTTGGTAAGTACACCAATCGTTGAGCAAGAACGAAAAATTGCTGAGATGAATTATTTAATTGAAAATAACATTTCTCAAGGTGACTATTCAACTAACAGTTCCCTTTGTATCGATGATGCTTTTTGTTTATAGCTTAGCTGGTATATTGGTGCTAATGTCTAGTGTAAAGTATAAACAGAATAGAATTTGATAGAAAAACATATAAAAAAAGCAAGTAAGTTTTTCCCAACTTACTTGCTTTTTTATATGTTTTTATCGAATAGACCCCATCAAATTTTTAATTGGTTTTTTGATTAAGAATAACAATAAGCCGGCAATTACAGCTACAAGTCCGACAATACCGAAGTAAGCTGATTCTGTATGCGGCGTGTAGAAACGAGCAATTTGGGCGTTGATGGCTTGTGAAGCGGCATCAGCTAACAACCAAATCGCCACTGTTTGTGCCTCGAAGGCTTTCGGTGCGAGCTTTGTTGTGATCGATAAGCCGACTGGAGACAAGCACATTTCACCGACAATCATAATGAAGAAACTAAACAGCAACCATAACGGACTTACTCGTGTATCTGTTCCGTATAATAAGCCAGGTAACATCAATAAGACAAAAGATAAACCGGCAAAAACCAAACCTATTGAAAATTTTACTACAGTAGAAGGTTGACGTTTGCCCAGTTTCGTCCATAAAGTAACGAAAACCGGTGTTAATATTACAACAAAAACTGGATTTAATGATTGGAACCAGCTAGCTGCGATCGGGATACCAAACAAGCTAGTTTGTGTCCGTTCACTAGCGAAAAGCGCTAAAATTGAAGAGCCTTGTTCTTCCAGTGACCAAAAGACGATAGCTGCTATAAAGAGTGGCAAGTAAGCTAAAACTCTTGTTTTTTCCTCTG
>Ga0256408_1000734_pt1 | contig 21022 bp, 18 predicted proteins | sample PhyAR1_FD_185998 | JGI IMG/M metagenome (GOLD analysis project Ga0256408, IMG submission 185998) | Leaf surface microbial communities from alfalfa plants in UC Gill Tract Community Farm, Albany, California, United States - DLSL A.R1 | ecosystem: Host-associated > Plants > Phyllosphere >...
CCATTGCTTTTTCGATTAATTTGTTTGGTGATTTTACCGCGATCTCTGTTGGTACTTGGATGATTTTCTTTCCTTCGAAACGTTCCCGTCCACTGATCTTGACATCCACTGCTAGAATCACGATATCGGCTTGATCGATGGCTTCTTGTGGCAATTCATTTTCAATGCCGATCGTTCCTTGGGTTTCGACATGGATCTCATGACCCGCTTTTTTCGCTGCATTCTCTAATTTTTCTTGTGCAATATACGTATGGGCAATACCCACTGTACATGCTGCTACTCCAACGATTTTCATTATTGGTTCCTCCAATTTTTGATAGTATGTTTATCGTTCTGTGAAATTACCTGCTTTCAATTCATCTAGATAGTCAGGATCAGCCAGTTGTCGCATAAAATCAGCAAGCTGTCGTTTGACTGCCAGTGTTTCGTTTTCTGCTAGTAAGACAACGATGATCAATTCCACTTGTAAGATTCGTTCCGACCATTCAGTAATTGGCTGTTGGGGACGAATCACCCAGACCTGTGTTTTGGCTAACGCTGGATGTTCAAGATGAGGCAAAATCACGCCTTCCTCAATTTGGATATCTCCTGCCTCTTCTCGCTCAAACAATGCCTGTTGGATCGCTTGTGCCTTTTCTTTTGAAGCAGGAAAGACTTGTTGACTGACCCATTCATAGGTTTCTGCCTTTGACGTTAATGCAATCTGATCGAATGTTTCCACGAAATTATCTATCATGATAAATATCCTCGATTTTCTTTTGGATTCTTGACTGATCATCAGCGGTCAACATCGCACTAACGATCAGAGATTGAACAGGAAACGCTTCTTTCAACCCAACTGTCGTTAAAATCAACTCGATTCCTGGCGTCTTTTCTAACACCGATTGGTAATTTTTAGTACTGATCACATCTACGATTTCTAATTCCGGGAATTTTTTGGCTAACTTCACTTTCAATAATTCAGAAGTCCCTACGCCAGTTGTACACATGATCAGTGTTTGGATTGGAAATTGGTGCGTCTCGATGATTCGTGCAAAATACAAGGTGATAAACCCGATCTCATCAGGTGTGATCGTTGGTAACTGAAACGTTTGACTCACCTGTTCCGACACTTCAGCGACAGTATTAAAAATCGTTTCATACGTTAATTGGATTTGATCCAACAAACTATTTTTCACTCCGATTTGATGACGCAATCGATTGACCAAAGGTTTGATATGATTAGCAAGATCTGTAAAAATCATCTCATTCGCTACATTGAGATTCAGCTTCTCACCTACTTGGTACAAATAATAAGAAGTAATCTCCAACACTTCTTCTGTAAACGTTTGCGTTTTAGCTTGGTTATTATCCGTTCTGGAAGAAAGTAAATATTGATAGAGATAGTAGATCTCACTTACTGGTAATTTCGTTTTCAAATACACTTCCACTTGGCGGATCACTTCGATGGCAATATCGCGAATCAAAGATTCATTATCTAAAACTTGTAATTGTTCCATCGTTAATTTTTCTCCAGTGGCTTGATAATTCGTTTTTCTTGCGCGGCGTACCGCAATGTATAGATGGGAGAAAATATTGATATTATATGGGTAAGGAATCGTGCCATTTAATTTCTTTTCAATCAGCTTGATCTGTTCGATGACAAAATTCGCATCATACCGATTGAAGTCGAATTCATCCGATAAAGCGATTTCATCAATATCGAAAATATTCAATCGTTGAATCAACTCAGTGATCGCTCGACGGATATTCTCTTCCTTTCCTTCGATGGCTAATGTCCGATTTTTACGGATCAATTGCAGATCATACGCTGAAATCCGTTCCGCAATGATTTTTTCATCATTCGCGATCGCTGAATCACCAACATAATAGGTTTGATACAAATCAATGACTTTTAGTGCTTTAGGCGAGGATAATAATAATTCTTCCATCACATTATTTTGCCGTTCTGACGGTAGAACTTCCACAGAAGACACAATTGTTTGGTTCGTCTGTGCAATATATTTTTCATAATCAAGTTTGTACCCCCGACCCTTTTCAGACAAAATCAGTGGCCCATTCGGAAACTCGTCATTTATTTTTTTAACCAAGCGGTAGACCGTCTTGGTAGAGGTACTCATTAACTCTGCCAACACTTCAGCAGTAACATAATCTCTTTGCTTTGATAAAAGAAGCGTTAATTTATTCCCTCGATCCATTTGACTAGTCATAGCTCTATCCCCCCCGTATCTTTATCATAAGCGATTTTTTTTATTCTGCTTCACTACATAATGTCCCTTGCAGCGGACAAAATGTATTCGGTTACACAAGGTTGTGAAAGAAGTGGTCAGCACTGAGTAATAAGACAGAAAAATCGAAAATGGCTTTTTCATTTTTGATTTTTTTGGCTTATTATTGAAGTGTTGCTTCTTGAACACCGTTTATCATAGGTTGTGAGAAAAGCGTTTTGACCTGAGCAGTAAGATGGAAAATCAGAAAATAGCTTTTCATATTTTTTGATTTTTCAGCTTAATGTTGAAGGTCAGCTTTTCGAACACCGTTTATCAGGTTGTGAGAAAGCCGGTCAGCTCCGAATAGTAAGGCGGAACGTGGGAAAATAGCTTTCCATATTTTTTCACGTTTCGACTTACTATTGAAGGAGCTGGCTTTCGAACACCGTTTATCTAGGTTGTGAAAGAAGCGTTCAGCACTGAATAATAAGACAGAAAAATCGAAAATGGCTTTTTCATTTTTGATTTTTTTGGCTTATTATTGAAGTGTTGCTTCTTGAACACCGTTTATCTGAGTTGTGAGAAAAGCGTTTTGACCTGAGCAGTACGATAGGAAATCATAAAATAACTTTTCATATTTTTTATTTTTCAGCTTCCTCTTGAAGGTCAGCTATTTTAACAACCAAATAGTTATATTTTTTGAAACTAAAGATAACTATATGAAAACATAACATTTTGCTCATCAATTTTAAAGCGAACATCAAAAATATCCTTTTGAAATATTTTTGATAAGAGATTTTATTTCCCTCATTTGGCTTGATTTAATCGTAATTCCAACTTAAATCACTTGAACAACCTCACAGCTTTAAAATAACTATCACTATTAAATAAGATAACTTTCTTACCAAACTCATGATTTACAAATAAGTTAAACAAGTGGACTCACAAATCACGTAATGTCTTTACTATCGGATACACAATCTGTCACAGAGATAGCTTCCATGCAAATAAGGCGATATCCATAAAAATTCCAATGATTTTTATGGATATCACCTTATTTATTGAGATTAACAACTACCGTCCCACCTCAATTTTTTGATTGTTAAATATTGATTTTTTGAGGATTACCGCTTTTAACAGCAATGAAAAACGGTATTTCTCATCAATTTGCTGGTACATCACTTAATGACCAATTGATGGTCGCTTGGTAAGGTTTTCCTACCGCTATTTTATCGCCATCGACCTGCAACTGGACATCTTCATAACTTAACTCCCAAGCACCTTGACCAGTTCCAGCGGCGGCATCCATGACAGAAACCGCAGCACCATCTTCTTGTAATGTAAAGTCAAGCGCTTGAGGTGCTTTTGCAGTATTCTCTGTCGTTGTGTTTAAAGTGCCTGCATGAAAACTGATACTTGCACCTTTTAAGAATGTACCGAACGGTGCAGTCTCCAAATCAGCCATTGTATCACTCGTAAATTGTTGTGACATTGATGCTGTAACGTGCCAACCTTTGTTTGTATAGGATTCATCGGTGACTTTTAAACCCGTCTGTGTCTCACTGCCGTATGAGTGAGTTCCCGATTTCAATGTCTGTGTGCCAAACTCAACAGTTGGTACTTCATCAAGTGTTGGCATAGCTGGCGGCGCTGTGACATTTAGAGTAAAAGCTACCGTGCCTGCTTGGTAGTACTTATTCGCGTCAACGGCTAAAGCCTCACTCAGACTTCCATACGTGTTTCCATCAGGTGCTGTCACATCTTTGATTGTGACACCTGCAGGAAGTTCAGGTAACTGCTCGCTAGGATCTTTGATGACCCCACCAGTTATACCTACCTCAGAAGGAATGTCTGGTAAACTTGGTGCTACAGCTCGCGTACTATCGACATAATTGTAGGAAAAGCTCGCAGAGGCACGTTCAGCTGTCAGATAAATACTAAAATGGTTTGCCCACTTGTTATTCGATAGGTCATCAAATGTAGGATTAGCTACAATCGCAGAAGCTAGATCTGGATATGTCTGCCCATTCTTTCCATCTGGCCCCACGATATGATCCACTTTATAGCCAGCTGGTACAGTCAACGAAGGAATATTCGTAATTGAATGACCAAAATCACCGGTAACCAATGCTGGATTTGGGACCGGTAAAGTTGCCGCTACTCCTTCTGTTACTATCATAGTTGAAGACGGATCGCCTCCAGTTAACCCAGTGATAGCATCTGTGACAATACCCGTTCCTGGTGTTTTTTCAGTGTAGTATGTCTTAAAATCCGCCGTTTCGGCTATCGGTGAATAGTACACATTGATTGCATTAGGGTTTGCTTCATTATATTCATCATAGTTTGCGACTTTGATTGAAGTAGAAGAAGAAAAATTATAGCCATTGATTCTAGGCACAACAAATGTGTAATTATCTGATGCATTTGCGAGACTATTTGTTACACCAATCGTATCCCCAGTATTCGCAGTGATTTTCGCAGCAGTTACACCTTTGATTGGCTGATTCGTCGTTTTATCAATAAAATTCACCGGGAAAGTAACTGTTCCGCGTGTTGCAGAGAACGATGCATTCTTAGAAGCATTCGCTCCTTGAATGACTCCTGTATTATTTCCGGTAATGGCTAAACTCCCAAATGACATGTTCTTTTTTAGGGTGATTGTTCTTGAAATTGTTTGTGGTTTGTATGCGCCATTGTTGTTATACCCACTATCTGGCGCTGCAGTAAGACTCAGTGTACCCGTATAAGTACCATTTTTATTATCCACAATATTTGACCATGTCATTGTTTGCGTTTCAGAACTCCATCTAGTACTTCCTGAACCTTGAAATTGTAACGGTGCCGATATTTGTACCCACGGCACAGTGGTAGAACTTGATTGTTCGATTGCGCCATTAGCATCTGTTTTACGAATTTCAATTTTATCTTGTCCTTTATTGGTGCCACTTGGTCCATCAAATGTTCCGTTATACCAAATATCACGTCCTATAAAGAAACTATCTTTCAAGCCTGCAATTCCTAGCTGCTGTCCTGTTGCATTGGGTGCATTTTGTTTGATCATGTCATTATTTGCCGGAGTCAAAAAGAATCCCGATGCATCCCCCATTTTCCAGACATCTGCTTTATCATACCAATAGGGCGTTTTGATTGTTAATGGTTTAGAAAAATCAAGTGTTGCTCTGATTGATTGATACACCCATGAATTTTTAACTGAGTTCGCTAACCATAAATAATTATTTCCCGAAGGATCCCATTTCCACCATTTGCTGTCACCAGCTAAGATATTCCAGTTATTAGCATTCTGTTGGAATCCGCTATCCAATTCATGGTTGCCTGTATCGGAATTTCCCCCAGGTTCTAATGCTCCCGAAGTAATTACAGCAGCTTCGACCTTCAGCTCAATTCTATGGCTCAAAAGAGTAAGGGTTGGTAGGAAAAAAATTGACATTCCAACAATCACTCGAGCCAGTATTTTTTTCTTTTTGTACATAAATGTTCTCTTCTTTCTTTGGGATAGTTAACCCACTTCATAATTCACTTAGACTATGGTATGTATTCAACAACAAAAAAATATCTAATAAATCACTTGATTAATCACTATATAACGTTACCTGTCATCTACTTTTTCATCTTCATTTTTAGATGTTCATGTAAAGAAATGATGTCTCGCATGAATATTTCTTATGTTCCCTAATACTTACCATATTTAAAACTCATCTTGATTTATAGTAGCAGAAAAGACTCGGTCATTATTATATTTTTTTTGAAAAAAAAGGAAAATATCACACAGATATTCATTTTAAAAAGATTCAAATCCTTCCTACAAAAAACATTCGAACAAACGATATAATATAAACATTCCAGAAAAGAAATACCATTTTTTTGAAGTTGGTAGTAGCACACATATTCCCTTATGAGAATTTTTTTATTAAGTGTAGATTACATTAGGATTTCCCTTCATATATCTATATAATATGAGTAAAAGAAAACTTATTTTCAATTAGATATAAACTCAATGGGGGTGAGAGCATGAGAGAGTATTTTTTCAACTATAAAGAAAAGGAAATCATACAATTCTTCCAATATTGTTACATAAACAAAAAAGAATACTATCCTAAAAAAAGTATCCAAGAGGCACTCAATATTTCAGAATATCGCTATAAAGCGATTGGTAATAGTGTGGAAGAAATCAAATTAAAATACCCTACTTTTCAATTTCAATATGACAAACATGGATTGTCTATTCATTTTTCAAAAGAATTTTTATTGCTCAAAGTTTATATTCTACTGTTTAAAGAAACCGTAGGATTTAAATTTCTCCTCTCTATTTATAATGAAAATTTTCAGAATTTGGATCGTTTTGCTGAATCCGTCCACCTGCATCAACAAAGCGTTCTACCTAAACTTAAACCCATTCGTATGTTATTAAAAGAATACTCACTTGAATATTTATTGTTTAAGAAGAAAATCAGTGGCGATGAATATCGTACTCGTCATTTTTTCTTTACGCTGTTCTGGCATTTACATGACGAAGAAGATCCAATTATCCCTGAATATCCTGAAAGTTTTCAGGCTCTAGCAACTATGATTCATGAATGTCTCCCCATGCATTCTCATGAAGACATACGTAAACTTTATCTATTTATGAAAATCACGCAACATCGATTGAAAAATGGCTATATGATCACTGAATTGCCAGAAGTGATTGCTAAAGTAAGAAATCCTTTAATTTCTTATGAGGTTTTTAAACAACAAATACAAGGAAAAGAAATAACTAATCTTTTTTTCAAAAAAAATCTGAATGAAGTTGAGATCAATTATCTGTACTATGTGTTTACCGTCGTACCAACTTATACTTGTTTTGAAGAAAAATTACCACCTTTTCGTGACTTTTATAACAAAGAATACAACAAAATTGAACAAACGATTTTCCACCAGTTATCTCAACATATGAAACGAAAATTAACGATACAAGAAGAAGATTTTCTTTCCGTCAATATAATCTATCGAACGACTTATTTTCTCAGTTATGGCAGTGACGAGTTTGTGCCTCCTTATTCCGACTTAGAGTACTTTGATTTTAATGATCCGACTAGAAACCATTACCATAAAATCATAGATGAGATCATCGCACAAATGCCATTGAAGGAAGAAAAATGGCAACGGATCATTACTAGTCAGTCTTTTCGTTCGTCGCTTTTCCAACTATTGTCGTGTGTTCTTGAAATACACCATGAACCGGTAAAAGTAGCAATACTATCTAAATTCGGAAAAATCCATAAGACAGAGCTAAGTAGCTACTTGATAAAACTCAATCCTCGACCGATTGAAATAGTTGCGTATGATCAATCTCCTGATATTATTTTTTGTGACTTTCCACTAAAAGAGGGACGAATACTCAATCCACAGGCAGAAATCTTTTTTATAAGTGTGAAACCGACACCGTCTCAATGGCTTGAAATAGTGAATTTCATTGATGCAGTTCGAACAAAAAAACAATTTGGTTATTTGTTATAAAATAAAAAATAAGCTGCCAAAACCTAAGTTTGGCAGCCTAATCTATCTAAAATCTCGATTATCCACCGTCCTGTACAACTGAAACCTTATCAAACGAAAGGGCAATAACGCTGATAAACTTTTTTGGAGTGTCTTCAGTCACGTACGCCAAACGAAAATCAAGAAGAAAGTAGCTATAAGAATCAAACTAATGAATGGTAGCAGAAACGTAGTGATATATTGCTGACCTTCTACGTTTTTTATTGTTGCAGCCGTTTGGCTGAACTGGCTAGCATTCGGTGATTTCCCTTTGACCTTTCGCGCTTGAATAAACACGCGTCTTGAGGTTTGCTGCACTTGATCACATGTTACTAAGAAAAGGTAATCTGCTCCCTTATTCGCAAGTTGATCAATGTCTTTTTCATCAATCACCGTATTTTCTTCTACCAAGTATTGGTAATAGTGATCAAAATATTGAACATAGATCACATCTCCCTTTTTTAGCTCATCGATTCGAGCAAACAAAAGATTATACTCACCTACATGGTGTCCAATAAGTGTCAATGTCCCTCTTTCAGGTTCACGTTCAGGAAACAAGTCGACAACACCATTGATCATATTTTTTGTCGTTAGTCCAACAAAAATCGGTTGTATGATCTTTACATTTGGAATCACTATCTGACCAATTGCTGAGGTATTTTTTTCTGTTGTATGCGTAAAGATATCTTTAACATTCAAGCGCTCGATCTTCTCTGGTACGTCAATTATTTTTGGTAAATTTGTTCGAAACGCCGTCTGTGTCAATTGTGCATGTGTCGAAATCATAAAATATTTTGAAAATGGAATAGCAAAAAGTATGAGTGAGAGCATCAACAGAAAACTGATCACAAGTTTTAAAGTAACATTGCTCTTTACATATCCCGTTGGTCTATACTTGCTACTCATTGTTTCTACCTCCATTCGTTCAAAAATAAGCTAACTGCAGTTTATTGTCATTTTTTACATGTGATTTCAGCAGAGTGATTTCGAAAGATTTTTTAAGGCGCTAAAATCAAGGACCAGCTGAGAGTTCCAGTAAAACGAGTATTCGTTTTTTGATTAATTACAGGAGCTTCTAAGAAAAATCTTTGATTGACCCAACTATCTGATATATCTGTAAGACCAGTAGATGGTGCATTTTGATTAAAAATGATCAATGGACTACTACTTAAAAATTGATTGCTTGTTCCATCATAAAATCCTAGCCTACCATCAAAAGAGATCCCATTCAAAACAGTTTGGCCAGTTGCATCTACTTCATGAATTGCTTCCCTTTGAGCCACTGCCACAGACCAATTCGATTGATAACTTGAATCTCGACTGTCATTTACCGCAATCTTATCGTCTAGCTTTCCTACGAGTCGCTGTGTTTGGCTCGTTACTTCATTAAGACCAAAGTCAATCGTATGTGGCACAGTCAAGTTAATCTCCCCGCGATCAAGCAAATGGACAATAAATTCGCCTTGATCGACAAAATACGGATTTTCCGTTTGTGCATCAGTTATATTATCGTAGGTCTTGCCATTAGGACCAGTTACTGTCTTGATTATTAAGTTGTCTTTCACTTGATCATTCACATCTTTAACAATGTCTGGTAGGTTTTCCCCAGTAGTTCCTTTGTACGATATAATTTCAGGCAACGCAAAATTTTGCGACGGATCTATTTTCGCAAAAGTAATTTGTACCATACTATCTGTACGTGGAGCTAACTGGACAGTAAACGTATTTTTCTCTTGTGTCATCGACGGATAGCTCTTCAATGCTTCAGCAATTGTCTGTTTCTCACTGCCGTCTGGACATGTTACCTTTGCCACTTGATACCCAAGAGGTACATTAGTCATAATTTGTGCTTCTGTCGTCGAAATCTTATCGCCGACATACCCATTTTCAAGAATACTTTTTGGAATACTTGGTGTATGTTGCGCTGTCGGATCATAAGCAAAATCAAAAGTGGTTGTTGCAGGTGATGACTTTTGTTCATACGTAATGGTCAGCACGTTCTTATCCGTTTTACTTACCAATACATCTTCTGCACGAATTGGGCTATAGCCGCTGATTGGCTTCGCATCATACGACCAGCGCGCATTGGCTGCATCCGGTGACAAGCCGTTTACTCCGATCATTGTGTCAACATTTGCTTTGATCGTCGTATTAGTGGCAATGCTTTTCCCACTTTCATCGACATAGTGGACTTCAACAGATGAAGTCGCCACCCCAAATGAGTAATCACCAACCTTAACCGAAGTCGTTAGCGGTTGAGAAGGATATCTGGAAATGACTGACCGGCAGAAGAGACCGCTTTTCCATGTCCAATTCCTAGCGTCCAATAAGTATTTCTGCCAATACCCAATGAATATATCTGACCTTTTAACTGAGAAGGTATGGTTGTTTGAAAAACAGGCGTCGATCCGACTGCCGCAGATGCTAGATTCCCTATTCCAGTAAAACCTTTGGGAAGTTTCGCACTAGAAGTAATCGTGAGTAAACCGGAGCTTGCAGTATATTTGACACTATAGGTAGCACTTGTAAAATCTTCTGAAGGAGTAGCAATTTCTACACCATTTTCTGCAATAGTCTGGCTATAACCACTAGCTAAGGTGGTTGAACTTCCTCCTTTTTTCCAAATAAATGTCTTTCCTGGATTCTTTGGATCGAACATAGTAGCGCCGCCTTCATAATAAGTCACTCCCAATCGATCGACATTTACATAAGCCATTCTCATGGAGCTCAATTGATCTCCTGAGGCATTCAATCCAAATGCATTTGGGATTTCTGATATTAGATATCCTAATGTAGGGCCTGTTAGGGTAAGTGTTGGCAAGACCGTGCCGCCCATCGGAAATGGCACAGTCCCACCATTCTCATAATTTAACCAATCTTCTGCTCGTAAAGGAGCAAAGTATAACCCTGTTCCTTTGTTACCATAACCCGTACTTCCATCAATCCCATAGGTCATTGTAAAATCAGATGTCCAATCAATCATCGCATCTAAAAAAATGGCTGCTTGCCCGTAAGGTCCTTTTTTTTGTTTGGTGTTGATCTCCGAATTGACGGTCATTCCTGGTGGATTATCCGTACTTGTCAATACGGCTTTTCCAGTTGAATCAAATACCGGATCGACTGCTTTTAGCCCAACGGACGTCCCATTAATATCTGGCATATTCCCTGCCTCATATTCATAGTTTCCAGATCCAAATTTCTTTCTGGAAGAATAGGACATCCAATCTCTCGCAGCCAGAGAACCATCTCCTGTAATTTCCCCATAATCATCAGTTTGTGTGATTGTACTAATATCCTGATTCACTACTTCCTTCGTCTGTGCATTGACTTGCATTGAGATCAATGGTGCAGAAATAAATACAACCGTACTTAACACTAAACCAGTTAGTCGATTTCGATTTTGTCTTACTCTTTTTTTCCCTATCTTCATTTTCATCTCCGTACTTACCTTCGTATGTTTAAATTAGTATTTTCAATATCATCTAAACTTGTCTTACACCCACAAGAATCAAGTATCTCAACAATGTTGGATAAACCAGTGCTGAACTGGCTGACTTATCTTTAAATAAATGGTAACTATCAAACATCATCCCAACTTTATCTACATTTTTGTACTAGCAGCAACTGGCCATTTTGGTCACGTCATCTTTCCCCACTATCCGTCAATACCAAAGAGCATTTTTCCGGACAATGCTGCTAGCATCATCCCCGTATTCGTTTTTCCCACTCTTGCATCTTCATTCGATCCAGCAGTAGAGTGCGTTTTTTTATTTAGTACCACACGCTCTACTGGACGAAAAAAATCATCTTTCTTCACTACTGCTTTTGATTCTTTCAATTGTTTTTGCTGGTTCACATGAGGTTGTGGGACTTGTTTTGTTTCCTCATTTTTTTCTATTTGTTTTTTCTCAGGTGAAGTTACTGTTGCTTCCTCTGGAAGTTGAATATGTTCTGGATTTTTTGGTGTAACCGATTCGGAAGGATTGACTGGATTAAGTATTTCTTCCTCTGCTAGAGCTACCGTGTAATTCGTCTGAAGAAAAAGAACCAAAAAGATACCCGCATAAAGATAACCTTTACTAATTTTATTCATTGATACTTTCGGTTTGTTTTTCATCATTCTTCCCACTCTTCTTTATTTTGACATGTACAATCAAATCGCCCAATTTTTCCCAATCAGAAGATGTAGGAGGTGATAACCAAATCACCTGATGACGATGACTATGAAGCTTTAACATATCTGAAATATAAATATCCGCTTCTTCTTCTGTCGCTCCAATATACGATTCGATATTCAACTTACCGAAAGCATCCACTTGTTCTTGAATGTAGCGGCTGTAACTTTGACCAAAGGAAAAATCGATCACGATTTTTACTTTAGGCGAAAGTAGTTCGATAGGTAAACTAGATAAAAAAAGAAATATATATTCTTTTGCTAATTCATCATAATTTGCCTTAACAGTATCCGTACACCATTCAAATTCTAATAATTCTTGCACGATTCGGTAAGCAAGTGTTTCTGCTAATTGATAGTTTTCTTTGATAAATGAAAATTGTTGAATCGTTGAATTTTCAAAATTTGTCCGCTTCTGAAACAACAGTTTATTATGAATCAATGAAAGTTCCTTAGTCACCTCATGCGTGACACCCCAAGAGGTAATTGCTTGAAATTCAGTTAAGACGCTATGAATAACTTTCTGGTTCAAGATCTCTATTGTTTCTGTTTGCACCAGTTGACAATAAGGAGACAAATTTTCACTACTAATGAAGTATAATAATTCGTAAACTTCTGATTCTTGTAAGTTTTGGAAATATGGATTCAATACTTCTGTGATATTTTGTACTAATTCTTTTTTTTGACAGGTTGATACGATTTTTTCCCCATGATGACCAAAATGATTTCTGACCTTTAAAACAAACAAACGATACAGCAACTTAACCTGCTGAGAATTTGAAAGATCATCGTCAAGAAAGTGAGTGATTAAAGAAAGTTGATGAATGATTTCGACCAATTCATCTTTCATACTATCTGTAAAAGGATACGCATTTACTCCATAAAGCGTGTAGTAATAGCCATACAAAAACGATTGGATATCTCTTTCTTTTCCCACGAATTGACAACTGCTAGAAATTTCTATCTCAAAAATTTCCAATAATTCATTTGCTTTAGCCATAATCTTATAAACAGTTGCCCGCGAAGCATACAGTACGTCTTCTAGATCAAACGTATTTTCCACTTGTTCCATAAGTACTGCCTTGATTAACGGCGTCAACTTACTTTGGCTCGCATAACAGCTAATCAAACAAGAGATGTTCGCAAATGTCTTTCGTGTATATTTTACAGTCTTGGGCTTTACCCCAGTTTCGATCACGAACTGATCGGCTAAATCAAATTCTTTCACATCTGCTTGAACATCTTTTATGCAACTTTCTAACTCGTATCTATTCATCTTCAACTCCTCCATTACATTGGCTTGTAACAGAGGAACTGAAGCATGAGCATCCAGATAGAAGAGGAGTCTAAGTCTGCCTATGGATTTTTTATCTAGAAATTCCAACATCATTTTGTGTCACCTTTTCTAACTGACAGAATCAACTTACGGCAAGGAAATTTTATCTTCTTCATCTTCTTCGTCCTTTTTGCGACGTTTCCAAAGAATAAAGAACAAAAGAAACGCAAGTAATGCCAGAAGGATGCCACCAATCAAGAAGTAAATCCAAGTATTATCCTTTTCGACCGTCACATCTTTTGCATTTAATTCTTTTGCTTTTTCAGCAGTGATAGTAAAGTCTTTTTCAAAATGCCATTTGTAGACATAATGAATATCCGTTTCCTTGCCTTCTTGATCTTTTTCTGTTTGGACATACTCTCCACTAGGATCTTTTTGCCCATACACATCCATGGCTAAATGGTACGTTCCCGCCTTCATCGGTTTGGATGGATTACCACTATCCAACATCCCTTGATTACTGATTGCAATAGGATAATCAAAATTTGTATTTGGTGCCATTTGCATCATTTCTTTGACTGAAGTGAACGTCATGTTTGGATCGTCAACATTGGTGACTGTTGCATCCACTTTCATTTGGTTTAAATAGCCCATTTTTGAATTTTGAAGATTGGCATTGATCACGTTACGAGCATTAACTTGAGAAGGAGCAACATCATTTAACGTTAAAGATGGCGCAACTTTCGTGTTTGTTTGTTGCAACACAAGCGCTTCGACATAACTGTATTCATTTTTCAATGAAACACCTTTTTTATCTGTTGACGAGGTATCTGTTTCGGAGGACTTTTGTTTGAACGTCAAACCGCCCGCAATTACACCATCAAATTTTTCAGAAGGCATAGTTACCTCGATTGCAATACTCGTTTGTGACTGCGGTTGTAAAGCAATTTCATCAGGCATCTTCACATACTCTGCCAAATCATACTTCAATGTTTTATCTTTTTTGTTTTCAGTCGGACTGTATTCGACCACCCCATTGATGTTGGTGGTAGCACTTGCTACACTTGCTTCGACAGTAACTACTTTATCTGTTGAATTATCTAACAAGACTTGGATTGTTTGTTTTTGCCCTGGCGTCATCAATAAATCAAAATAAGAAACATCTTCTGCTTGGTTTTCTGGTAAGACTGGTGTCATTGAAAATTGAAACTCGTTGGCTTTGACAACTTGATTAGTTATCATCATTACCATCACCATTACGAACATCGTTAAATAAAATTTTGCCCTTTTCATTTCTGTTGCGCTCTCCTTCGTTTCTATATGTAGAAAAGTTGTGCCAAAAGCTTCCGAACTTTTCGGATAAACTTTCGACACACTCTCTTCTTTTAAAGATTTATTTTTTTCAAATATGTTGTATTCAAAAAATACTGGAGAATGACGAAAATAGGGGGGTATTTCCGGGTTCTTCCTTTTACTTCCCGAATTCGGACATATCTGGTTTCATTTGTTTTCTACTATTTTTAGTTTGCTGGTGTATCACTTAATGACCAAGTCATTGTTGCTTTGTAGCTGCTTGCTAATTTTGTTGAAGCACCTGGAATTTCCAATTTTACAGAAGAATCTTTTGTTGCATCGTTACCAAAGTCTACCAAGTTTGTACCAGCACCATTTCCATCTGTCGCACCCATGACGATGTCTGATTGAACATTTGGATCTAGTGTAGTGATTGTTTTTACTTTATCCGCAGGTGTTTTAGATGCTGAAGCAATCGTTGCATTAGTCAAGTACACTTTAGCACCATCTAAAGTTGCTCCAGGTTTACCAGCAGAAGCTGAATCTGTCGAAGCAAAATCACCCATTTTAACAGTTAAAGACCAACCAGCTAGTGTCCCACGATTATCTGTCACTTGGACATAGTTTGGACCAGTAGTTGCATTACCTGTAGCATCTTTGTACTTTTGTGCTGCTGCACTATAAACCATATCTTCTGATGTGATTTCTTGTGTTCCAAAATCAAATGATGAAGCAAAGTCGATAGATAATGGTCCAGGCGTTCCAGGAACAACCGGGATAGTTGGATCAGGATTTTCTGGTGTCACTGGCTGTGTTGGGTTCAATGGATCAATAGGGTCAGTTACGTTAGTAGATGGTGTATATTTGATTGCTCCATAGGCATCGTAAGTTGCTACTTCGTCGGCTGATGCAGTTGTTGCTATACCTGTTACGATCAATGACGCTAATACGGCTGTTGTATACAATGTTACTTTTTTCATGTGAATTTCTCCTTTTTGATGACTCATTTTTTATTTGTTTGTTGGTAGATCCGAAAGAATCCAGACCAAATTCGTTTTATAGCTCACTGGATCTTTAGGGGTTGATCCAGGAACAAACAATTGAATCGCGGAAGTGAATGTAGTCGTTTTCTCTTTTCCTTCAATTATTTCTTTTTTTTCGGATAAATCTGTTAAATCTCCCCATCGAGTGATCCATGTCCCAGCTCCTTGATTGAACTCTGCCCTGGTTATTACACTTTCTTGATTGGGAACCATTCCTAATACTTCATAGGCAGTTGGGTTTGGAGAGTTACTGTTACTTACCAGTTCTGGTTTTAGAAAGAACAACGTTGCACCAGTTAATTCTTTGTATTGGACATCTTCTTCAGTGTGAAACTGTTGAGTTTCTTTTACTTTCAGCGTCCATCCAGTCAATGTTCCGCGATTATCTGTGACTTGAACAAAGTTTGGGGTGATTAAACTCGGATCATTAAAATACTTTTGTGCCTGGGCTTCATAATACTCATCTTTATTGGATATTTGATTCATCCCAAAATCTAAACTACTGGCAAAATCAATTGACAACGCCCCTCCTGTTCCAGGATTAGGCTTAGAACCGTCAGGATTCATGGGATCAACTGGAATTTCCGGGTTGGTGGGATCTACAGGAAGTGTCGGTTTTTTCGATGATTGAAATCTTACCGCATCATACTCTCCTAAATCTTCATGATGTTCTGCATCAACCATTTGAGTGGTAGTAACACTAAGTAGCATAGAAAGTACGCTTGCCAATAAAAACTTCTTCATATAGTCCTCCTTCCTTGGAAAATATCTAAATGTCATTAGTTTGCTGGTGTATCGGATAGTGTCCAATTAAGGTTCGTTGTGTAAGTTCCCGCTTTTTTTACTGTGGCACCTGGTACAGATAATGTGATTGGTGATTTTGTTGCTATAGCATCTGCACTTGTTGCGGTTGTATCATAATCTGTTGGTGTACCCAATCCGTAAGTCCATGTACCCATCCCTTGGTTTTTAGCTGCTGCAACGATTACTGTTTCTGCGGTAGAAACTGCGTACGAACCTGTTTTTACTTCTTTAGGATAGATAGACGCATCTATGCCTTTTTCTGTATTCACATGACCACCACTGAAAGATAATTGTGCTCCGGTTAAATAGTCACCTACTTCAGCACTGCTTTCATCTGTCACACTTGGGTCCACTGTGTCTAAATGGAATTGTGCATCTGTCGCTACTGATAATGTCCAACCAGCGAAATTCCCACGGGTATCCGTTACCTGTACATAGTTTTCAGTCGTATTTCCATTGTCAAATGCTTGAGGATGCGCATAGTAAGTTTCATCTTTAGAAGTAATCGATTGTTCGCCAAACGCTAACGAGGAAGCAAAGTCAATCGCTAGTGGCCCACCCGTGCCAGGTCCTGGAGGATTTGTTGGATCAGTTGGATCAATCGGTACGACCGGAATACTTGGATCTGGGTCTTCTGGATCGACTGGGGGTGTAACAGTTGTCCCTTGTTTAAATTCAACCGAAGACTTTGAATCGTACTGCCCAACAGCTGCTGCATTGACAAGTGTTGCTCCGTATGTAGAGATCATTCCAACACCGGCAAGCATTACTAAAGAATATTTTTGTATTTTTTTCATTTTTTTTGTTCCTTCCTTTTTTCGCTTAGGCGATTTTTTTATTTAGGCTCAATTTTCGGTATAAAATCAAGCTAGCCAACATAGTAATAACAGTTAGAACGTACATTAGAACATTGGAGCTATCACCGGCAGCTGGTATTTTCATTTGTTCGTCTGGAGCTATCAAAAGAACATTTTTCTCATCCTCTGTTAAATGTCCGGAGCTAGGGGGAGTCATATATTCGTATTTACCATAAAATCCGGTCTCTCCATAACTTCCATAAGATTGAGTATCTGCCCTACCGACAGTTGCATTACTGCTTAATAACAGCAAAAGCAAAACCAAACAAGTCATCCATTTTTGCTTTGACTTAAACATCTTTCCCTGCTTCCTCCTCCTTAGTACTGGTTCATCATACCTTTCTGCGGTTTCTTCATCATCTTAATTTTCTGTTAGTTCCTGAAAAAAAATTAAACAAAAAGTCACCTCTGTAAAAGCCTTGGAAAAATATACACTATTTTATCGAGTCACTCTTATAAAAAATTTTAAAAAAAATATAAAATAACTATTAAATTTGTATAAACAAGTTGTCTAATATTTATTTCTTCTGTATTAAATAATTTACAAATCCTTTTATTAATAGAATAATTGGTATTGTCCATTTCATATTTATTAAAATAAAACTTGTAATTAATTAAAATAAATAATAAATAGTATAAAAAAAAAGAACAAAATAATTAAATTTTGATAACTATGAAGATAACTATCTGAAAAATTTCATTCTTTGATCATAGAATGTAGATGCTTACATTCGATCATCCACTCACGTCTTATGTATCCTAATAAATAGATATAAAAAAAGAGGCTACTTCTGTTCCCACCGTTTTTTTGGTTTCAGGAGGTGCTAAAGGACGATTGTCCCAGTCTCTTTATGTGCTGAAGTAATCGCTCTAACACTATTTTTTTATGATCCCATTATTTTCTCTATACTTGTAATCCACCACTTCAATAGATATTCAGATAAATACTGCTCAATGACAAAAAAAATAAATTATCCCTTTATTTTAGGTGGAAGATCTCCAATTTCAATAGTCTTGAACCTTTGTTTTTACTATAATTTTTCACTTAATTAAATTTATTAAAGATATTGTTTGTTATATCAACAATAAATATATTGTTGTTACATTATAATCTAATTCGTTTTCCATAAACTGCAATTGCAAGCGCTTGCTAAAAAAAGTGAGGATAAGTTAGTGAATTAATGAAAAAAGTTTTTAACCAAAAAAGTTTTTTTAAATTTCTATTTTTCTTTTCAGTGTGTTATCTATTATTATGGTTACTCAGAGTATTGTCTATAGTGATCAAATGGCTCCTGCTAATGAAATAAATATTGATACAACAATAATAAATAGAAGAGATTTACCTTCAAATATACTTTAGAACAAGCTACAATAAACTTAAATAAAGAAAAAAATGCTAAACTGGATAACAATAGCTTATCTAAAGGCATCACCGTTGTTTCAGGATATATAATTAGAATGAGCGGAACCACCTGTCAATTATACATTGCTTGGTCGGTACAGACCCAATTAATATATGGCGTGCCAGCAATATTAGAGTAACGAATTTGAGCTTGCTAAATCTATATACTTACTTAAATGTAAATAATTTTTATCAAGGAACAACTGCTGCAGCTACTGGAACCTGTTATGTTAGTACGATGAGTATTCCTACAAGCGAGTCCCGTGCAAATGTTTATGCTTCGACATTACAAGCTTATTATCTTTCTTTTGGCTGGAGATCCGCATTGATAAATAACGGTACTGTAGTAATAAATTGATGACATTTCAGGAGGAACAGAATATTGCTAGATTCGGATTTTCTTTTTGAAAAATATAAAGAAAAAATACATTGTGTGAAAACGAGAAATGAACCTTTAGCTACATTGAAAGAACTAGTTGATGTAAAAGAGACCCCTATTTCCATTATTTATAAAGAACATCTTGAAATGTTAAAAATCAATGTTCTTCACTCGATCTATGCTCGAAAAGAAAAAAAGATCGAATTTCGCCTATTTTATGTAGCAGACAATTCAAAAAACAACATCTATTATCAGTCATATGCAAAAAATCCAATCACACTCCCTGGATTAAAGAAAGAAACAATTTATATTATCTTCGAAGAGTCACTCGGGATTATGGAAACAAATTGCAATTTATTAGCTATCGACTTTAGAATACGCCAAGGAATCGAACAAGAGCACTTAGATAATAGAGATATTTATTTTTTAGACTATGTTTCAAACTTTGAGAATCGCTCTCTTTTTGAATGATTTAAAGAATAAAAAACCAGAGCATACCTAGCAAGCTGAGTATGCTCTGGGGAGTGGTGGAAGAAGTACGGTGGATTTTTGTTCTTCTTCCAGTAATAGGTAGTAATTCATATTTTACTATTTAACATCATTTGATAGTTGATACTTAGTCGAACGACCTCTTCCGATTTTTTGAATCTTATTCTCTGTTTGTAGCTCAGCTAGAGCCCGTTCAATCGTCCGCTGGCTAATATCCGGCAATAAGTTCTCTAGGTCAGTTCTTCTCAAAGGTTCAAAAGACTTTTCCAGTTCTTCTATTACCCGCTCTACTGGTGTTAGCTCACGATTGATAATGATCTCAAAGCGTTCCGAGAAATTTTCATATGCTCGCAAAATGATGCCAACAAGATAGCGAACAAACGGCGTATAATCTTGTTCATTTTCCAACCAACCAACAGAACTTGCCTGTAACGATTCATAGTAAGTTTGTTTTGATTCCTCAATCAGCATCTCAATACTGATGTACTTGCCAACTAAATACCCTGACTTATACAGCAACAACAATGTCAATAAGCGCGACATCCGCCCATTTCCATCACTAAATGGATGAATCGAGAGAAAGTCTAAAACAAAGCAAGGGATCAATAGTAACGGGTCTATCTCAGCCTTCTGAATAGCTTGATTGTATTGGTAACATAGCTCTTCAATTAAATCTGGTGTCAGATAAGCTGGTGCCGGTACGAATCGAACACGTTCGTTACCATCCTGATCTTTTTCCGTAATAACATTATCGCCACTTTTGAACTTTCCTTTATAACTTTTAGCTGAGTAATTATAAAGATTCTTGTGTAACGTCAAAATATCATTCGGCACTACTCGGATATGCTCATAACTATCATGAATTAGTTTCAAAACATCTCGATAACCGGCAATTTCTTCTTCATCTCGATTACGAGGCTTAATTTTTTCCGCCACAATTTGCTTTAAGCGACCGTCAGTTGTCGCGATCCCTTCAATTCTATTGGAAGCCTCTGTACTTTGAATCAATGCTAAGTCCGTCAGCTTACTTAAAATCTCTGGTTTTGTTGCAATATAGAGTTCTTGTTTTCCTTTATATTCATGAATCTTGGTCAGCATATTCAACAAGTCATGACTGATAGTAAGTTTATGTAACTCACGATAATCAAATTCTTTCACCGCCATCCACCTCTTTTCTCCGCCATTTTATATCATTTGGCGGAGAAAAACAACTAATGGCGGAGTAATCGGCTAAATATATCTTAGTTTCTTTAAATTGACTAGATCTTTTTTGCAGTCGCTTCTTTCTGCTTCGATTGATTCTCAATAAAATCACTTCCATTTGAACTCACCAACACTACTTGTCGAAGAGCCAAAAAAAGACACTCCCCAAATTTGGAAAGTGTCTTGAAACGATACAATTGATCGGTACTCGATTTCCTGAGAAATCTCCGTCCCATACTGTATTCGTAAGCGAATATATTCGCAACGACTCCAGCAATATTAACGTTTTGAGAACTGTGAAGCTTTACGAGCTTTCTTAAGACCTGGTTTTTTACGTTCAACCATACGTGCGTCACG
>Ga0256408_1000736_pt1 | contig 20988 bp, 26 predicted proteins | sample PhyAR1_FD_185998 | JGI IMG/M metagenome (GOLD analysis project Ga0256408, IMG submission 185998) | Leaf surface microbial communities from alfalfa plants in UC Gill Tract Community Farm, Albany, California, United States - DLSL A.R1 | ecosystem: Host-associated > Plants > Phyllosphere >...
CTGCTTCTCGACTTTTTGCACCACGCTTGCACGCGCGCCGCCTTTGTAGAATTCGCCCATTTCGATCGCCAGCATTTCTTTCTGCTTGAAGTAGTACAGCAGATAAGAACACGGCAGCAGCTTAAGGGAACGGATCAGACCTTCGCTAAACGGCAAATCGAAGATATTTTTCACCGAACCAGCGGTTAACGTACCGGAGGCTACGCCGTCAAGCAGCTCTGCAAAGCGAGATTCTCCGTTAACGATGACGTCTTTGATAAAGACCATATGATTCAGGCCAAAGAGGTCGATCGACAAATCATCCTCTGGTGTCAGTTTCAGCACATCTTGAATGAACATTTTCATCCCAACGGGGATGTTACAGACACCAATGAATTTCTTGAATTTGGTATGGCGGAATACGGCTTCTGTGACCATACCCGCTGGGTTAGTAAAGTTAATTACCCACGCGTTCGGGCAGATTTCTTCCACATCTTTAATGATGTCAAAAATAACCGGGATCGTACGCAGCCCTTTAAATAAGCCACCGGCACCGTTGGTTTCCTGTCCAAGATAGCCATGGCTCAGTGGAATTCGCTCATCCAACTCACGCGCTTTAAGCTGGCCAACACGCAATTGTGTGGTAACAAAATCGGCATCTACCAATGCTTCACGGCGATCCAGCGTTTTATGCATGACAATCGGCACGCCTGCGCGCTCGACCATACGCTGGCAGAGGTCAAAAATAATATCCTGCTTCTCTTTTCCGGCCTCAACGTCAACCAGCCATAATTCAGTAATCGGCAATTCATTGTAACGTTTAATAAAACCTTCAAGTAATTCTGGGGTATAACTACTTCCGCCACCGATAGTAACGACTTTCAGCTTTTTACTCATAGGAACTCCCGTACAATATCATTGCACTTCATATTAAATTAAGTGAGATATACCCGTCATACTTCCAATCACAGGTGCGCGTTTAAAAAACCAAAGTTTTTTTCTGTCATTATCGTTATTAGGATATATGTGAATGATTGAAGAGTGTCTTATAAACAACAGTCCACATTCATTCACACATAGGTTAGTTAATACTGCATAATTTCTTTCTATAATTCTTCGGTGTAAACGACGTCAGCTTTTTAAAGTTTTTAATAAACATGCTCGGGCTGCTATAGCCGGAATCAAATGCAATATCCGCAACCGAGTAATTGGTTATTTCCAGCTGTTTCTTGGCGAAATCAATGCGTATTTCATTAATGATCTGCATTGGCGTTTTTCCGTAGTGGCGCTGGGTGGCTCGAGTCAAATATTCCTGCGATTTACCAGATAGTTCCACCATATTTGCCAAGGCCTTATCGCCAAACATCACCTTGTCATGCATTTTTTCTACCGCGTTCTTAAGCCAATCAGGCACATCAGCGATAACTTCGGTTTCTCTGTGATGACGTAAACGGTTTACGATATAAAACGTCACCACTTCAAGAAACTCATTAAATTCGCCGTTCCTAAAATTAAGAGAAGAAATAACGGACTCTATATACGTTAGGAACTCGGTTTTTATCTGATAAACCTGTGATGCCACAAATCGATTAGGCAACAAAAATAAATAATGTTGCTCGAAAAACGCTTTACTAATTCCGACGTTTAATATTCTCGTCGCACCGAATTCATAAAAACTTTGGTGGTTCGACCCTAATGGGATAAAGACAAAGTCACCACGTTCTAACAATACCTTTTTCCCATTGATATTTTGGTAATATCGCCCGGTCAGCACCACCGTAAATTCGTAGTAATCATGCTCATGCAGCCCTGAAATGCTCTCTACTTTGTTGTAGATAAACATGTGAAAATTCTGACCGTCGAAAAGCTGATTTTCACGTGCAGTCTTAATTTCCATGCTCAGTACCGATGGCTGCATAATAATTCTCTACGTTATTTTATTTTCTCATGAACCTCAATCAGTTCTGCAATCAGTTCACGAGCCAGCATTGATGTCATCAGGTGATCTTGCGCATGAATCAGAATCAAACTGACTTTGGTTTTTCCTTCACCCTGATCGCCTTCAATCAGCTTGGTTTGCACCAGATGCGCTTCATTGAGCGATAAGCGAGACTGATTCATCAACGCTTTGGCCTGTTCGAAGTCACCTTCTTTGGCCTTTTTCAGTGCGCCATAGGCCAAGCTGCGAGCCTGTCCAGAATTGATAATGAGGCCCATCACCACTTCTTCCAGATCCTGCAATTCCTCTTCGGTACCAACAATGTTCTCTAAATCAAACATTTTATCACTCCATAACGGGGCCGTTAGCGGCGGGGGAAATGTTCTCCCCGCCAACGGTAAGATTAGAATTTCAATGCGTTCGCAATATCTTCTTCGCTTTCTTCTTCTTCAATTATCGCCTGCGCTTTGTTAGACAAGATAACGAAAGGCATATAAACCAGCGTTGAGACACACAAGTTGAACAAAGCGACTAACAGCGCAGCAATGCTGCCGTTACTGTTAAAGAATGCGCCCAGTCCGGTAGGCATGGTCCACGGTGCAAGGTTCGTCACCGGCGGAATGATACCCATGCTGTACGCCGCCAGCGTGATGGCTGCCAGAATCGGCTGAATCAGTACGAACGGAATAAACATCACTGGGTTCATGATAATTGGCAAACCAAACAAGATTGGCTCGTTAATCTGGAAGATGCCTGACGGCAGCGCCAGTTTAGCCACTTGGCGGTGATCTGCACGGCGTGAACCGATGAAGATAGCAATAATCAGACCCAACGTAGCCCCAGAGCCCCCTAACAGAATGTAGGAGTCGAGCATTGGTTTAGCCCAGAAGTGGAAGGTTTTGCCCGCTGCAATCGCCGCCTCAACAGAACCGTATTGCTTGTATAGGTCGATGTTTTCCAATGCCCAAGGCGTCATGATACCGTTGTCTAACGCCGTCAGCGCCAAAGAACCATGCACACCAAAGAACCACAACAGGGAGTTGAAAATAACGTAAGCCCAGCCCACTACGCTGCCCATCGACGCCAGCGGCTTGGAGATGGAATCCATAATAATCTGGTGGAAGTTGTTGCCATATAATCCCAGCAGCCAAGAAATAATCCCGAAGATAGACAGGATAATAAAGCCTGGAATTAATGCAGAGAATGAGCGAGAAACAGAAGACGGCACGCTATCTGGCAAGGTAATAACCCAATTTCTGCGAATAATAAACGCAAACATTTCGGCAACCACCAACCCGATAATCATACCGGAAATAATATTCGAGCCACCCAGCCAGTTCGCACCTACCGCATAGGCTTCACCCACGCTGTAAGGTGTTACGGTCATAAACGCCGCAACGGATAATAAACCGGCTGAAAGCGAATCAACTTTACGCTCTTCGGCTAATGCCATCCCAATAAAGAAGGGCGCCATCAGCGACATTATTCCCAACGTACCGTTATAAACGTTGCCGCCAATAACTTTTAATCCATTCAGTGTTTCAATGGTTGAAGCATCTAAACGAATACCTAGGGAATAAAAGAATGAGCCGTCGCCAAAGCTTAGAAATACGTTATTAATTAAAACAAACATGGCCCCCGCAAGGGTCAGCGGCATTAACTTAATAAAGCCATTTTTAATGGCGTTAATGTGAGGCTGTTTACCAATTTTGACGGCAAAAGGAAGAAGTATCTTTTCAAGTGAATCAATGGTTTTACTCATTGGTATTTTCCTTTAATGCCGCCATTCGGCGGCCAGAATATGAAATTCGCTCTTTGACTGGATTTCTCTTTGACTTAAAAATTCTTAATAAGAATTAAAATAAAAAATAACAAAAATAAAAATTACTGACTTGCTGCTGCTTTCTTGATCGCTGCAACCGCAGCTTTCAATACACCTAACCCATCAATTTTGCCGTACATAACAGAATCAATCACTTCAACGGGCTTTCCTGGTAATAACTTTTGGATCTCTGGCTGCATGTACGCAATTTGTGGACCAAGCAGAACCAGATCCGCCACGCCGCCCTTCTCACCAGCCAGTGTTTCAGGGAATGCTTCGATAATGACCGGTACTTCATATTTCTCTGCTTGAACCTTCATTTTAGAAACCAGCAGAGAGGTGGACATTCCGGCGGAACAAAATAAATAGATGACTTTCTTTTCCATTATGAAACCCTCATATCCTCTATAGATTGCAGACCTGACACCATCTGCGTTCTAACCGGTGAGAACTCATCTACTGCCAATCAACAAAAATGACGAGTTGTCCCTGTTTGAATCGAGTATACGACATCGCTTTAGAGTGGGGTAATTCAGAACTAACAAAAATTGTCTCTCCTTGACCACTTGCTATGACCCTTTTCACATTCTGGGTAAATAATTCGCGGAAATAAATAAGATTAGGGTTATGCGCTGTAGGCATAACCCTACGAAAGAAAGTGCTTGGAGCCCGTATCGGCTTAAAGCGAAGAGGGGGAATTCTGTTTAAATCTAGGCTTAATGAGACCTGCAACCTCGGTTTTTAAAGTGAAAAGCGCACCGGAAAGCGGACGTTCGCGAATCTCTTCATCAGCCATATTTTCACGCGTCGTGGTCACAAACAGCGTCTTCATATCAGAACCACCGAAGCATACCATTGTTGGACAGCGAACCGGCAGCCTATGCTCTTCAAGCAGCTCGCCGTTAGGAGAAAAACGGGCGATGCGATAGCCATCAAACAGCGCACTCCAATAACAGCCTTCGCTATCCATCGCCGCTCCGTCTGGTCGCCCGTTACCGCGAGAAAATTTTTTCCACACCTCACGCAGCCCAGGATTGCCCAGCGCATCCAATGGAGTACGGTAAATAACGTGGTTAGGCGTGTCGCTGGTATACATCCAACGGTTATCAGCGGAAAACGCCAAGCCGTTGGCGCCGAGAATGCCACATTGCAGAACCGTTGCTTTCAGATCGGCATCGACACGACAAAGCAAAGCACCGTTGTAATCACGCGGAGCCCAATAGGTTCCGGCATAAAAACGGCCTTGCTGATCGGTGCCGCCATCGTTAAAACGCGCCAAGGCTGGATTATTCGGGTTATCACATACCTTGTGCATCACTGCGCCGTGGCTATCGGTAAGGTAAATTCCCGAACGCATCGCAACAATAAACCCGCCTTGCTCACGCAGCGCAAAGCAGCCTATTTCCTCAGGAAAATTAAGCCTCTGATGCTGACCTGTTGCAGGCTGATAGCTATGGATCTCTTTCTGCAGAATATCAGTCCAATAAAGCGTTTGGGTTTGCGTATCCCACGTCGGGCATTCGGGTAAAACACCCTGATAATCAAATAACGGTTCCAACTTGTGCATCATCAGCGATCCTTATTGGGGGATTATCAACGCTGAGAGTATGCCGCATAGCAGTACAAATTGCCGTTATATGCTGAGGGATTATTGATGCTATTTTTGACGTGGATGGAGCTCAGGAGAGGCTAATTGACGGAGTTGGCAGCCGTGCTATTTACACTTTAATTGAATGAATTTTATGTGTTTTTTATTTTATTTTTACATCTATATACACATTTGATTATCTATCTAAAATTTACACTCATCTCTCTAAAGATAATACCTAACCAAAGTTATTTAGTCGTTCGAGAAAAAATCTCTTTTAAGTTGAACTATTCACTTTGTTCAACACTCATTTTTATGTTTTAAAATCATTATGTTATATGATTAACAAACGGTGAATGGTGAATGGTGAATGGTGAATGGTGAATGGTGAACATCCATTTTTCATCATTTTAAATCCAAGGCTTCCAATCCGTTGGTCGCACGATTGTTTTGATCTGCACCCTATTGATTACCACACAATGATATTAGTAATGTCTTCATTAGCAATATGAGAGCATATCCGCTACTTCATTTAGTGGCTGATTTTCTCAATGAAGCCACAACGCTAAATCCGCTGCACAATAATGGATAGGACTGATGAATGGAATCTCATGGATACAATTACACTTTGACTGAGCTTCTTTGCCTCAATGAATTCAAAAAGGTTTTAGGGCCATTAGGGATTGATGACATTATTAAAGCGATCACCGAATGGGCAGAACAAGAAGTTATGTCAGGTAATGGTTCCGAATCATTGCTGATCCTTGCCTCGCTAAATCTCGATAAAACACCAGATATAGATGAGTTTCACTACTACCTTGATCGGTTTATGCTTGATGCTGGTCTAAGTTATCCGGCGCATGAATTAAGCACATTGACTTGGCTAAAGATAGCTCTCTGGAAAATAACTCATTGTGATGATGTCCAAACTGCTGAGGATTATTTATACAACTTTGCAATTTGTTATTGGGATTCCAGCCCACAGTTTTTTGTCAGAACTTGCTGTTCTCTTAATTGGTTGTACTACTATCTTTTTGATAGTTACGGCGATCAATATCGCACCCCAGCAGAAGAAATGACCAAAGGCGAACTTCTTCGCTGCATCAAAAAGCATGTGAGCCAATTCGAGCGGAAATTACACAATTAGGACTGGTTAGATTTTTTAGTAAGAAAGTAAAAGCGCTATCCCTTCGAGCTATCAGGATTGATGAGTAAAGACAGGTTTTGCCCTGCCTTCAGTATATAGGGTTTATCCTGAGATTTTACACTTTTGAAGTGTACGTCTGTAGAGGCATATGTATAAAAAATCTATACACCTCATTATACATATTTTCATAGATTCAGAGCGCTTGTCAGACAGTTACGGATAAAACGGATGTTATGGTAAATTATGGCTGCGTTTGGGAAACGTAATGTTGTAAAGATCAGTCATGGATTAATAAGCCAAAGTTTTTATTATCGAAACAATACGATCTTCACCACGTAAACCCGTAGCATTTATTAATGCTTTGTTTATTTTTTCGCTAACGATAAAATAAAGCATTTCCATATTATTCATATATAGGGTGTTGTATAACTGAGGAGAAATTGTTCTTAATTTTCTTGCCGCCAACGCAGCTACTTGAACTTTTCCGTAAAGAGAAACGGCTGTAACTATTACGAAGTTGTATCTATTGAGCTGGAGCATAACTTCATTTTTAAAGCCGAATGAATCAACAATAATAAATGATAGGGAGTTTGCTATAGCCATTTTTGTTAATCGACTATTTCGGTAATTAGCTAGGTATTTTGTTAGTTTAACATCAAGAGATTTTATCTGGCTATCGTTTACACATTTAAGCTCCTCTTCAATATACATTCTCATCATATCAGCGATGATGTTTACTCTCTTGTATACTTCATATATGCACTTTATAAATCGTTTATCTTCAATTGATAGTTCTGTGCAGACATACTTGTACTTATCGAAAAGGCATGAACTGTACCATGAAGCCCTTTCCACCCCGGAACGCACATCTTCTAGAGTACTCAAACTATTTTGCTTAACGCCGTTCACTGCACGCTCAAGTGCTACGGCTGCACTTCTGGCTGTTTCCAATTTGAACTTTACTATTGAAGAAATAGACATTGTCGGTTTTCCTTTTCCATGTTAAATATTGCATTGGATGTACTATATCATGAGGATTTAGCTTTGAAAAAATGGATTCGACCTATAAATTACCTTGTTCTTTCTTTTGTTATATTGGTTATTTCTGGCATTGTGTTTTATAAATTTAATAGGGTGGAAGAATGAGATTTTCATCATCATTTTTTAAGGGAGTATTAGAGGACTTAACTGTTTATACAGTACTTATATTTATTTTTGCTTTTTACTATTTTGTTGCTCCGGATTATTGGTTTTTATGTAGTTTGCTGACAATTTTAATTGTTGGTGCGGTCAAGGTCTTTCGTGCATATAAGAATTAATAACATGTAATATGAAAGATAATTATTATTTACCTATATGTGTTAGATGAGAAATATTTTATAGAGAATAAATGAAGAGAGGATCTTCTTGGGATTCTTTTGGTGTAAGCGGGATCTCATACCCTGTAAACGAAAAAACTCGCCTAAGGGGATTGGTTCGGGTTCTTCAAGGTGCAAACTCGCTGAAATCGGATGGTAACTGGATCTTTAGCGGGAATCAGTCATCAAATCAGTACGGCCAGTTTAGCCTCTAAGGGCTGATGTCTTAAACAGTAGCCGTATATTTTTATATAAATATATATTCGCTCAGTACTCTTGCCACTACGTTTCCAGTTACCAATGGCTGCTGCCAGTGACGTTTTGGCGTGCCTTTCCGGGTTGGACTCAAGGGTTGTTACCAGACAAGGCGAAGCCGTCGGGCTGAATTGGGGGAGCTTGCACACAGCCCAGCTTGGAGCGACCTGCCTAAGCGGAGCCGAGTGTCAGGCGTGGTATGAGAATACGCGGCGGGCTTGGCTGTGTCGATTTGTCTGACTGTGAGCTTCATTGAGGGGCATCTCAAAATGGGGGTATAAAGTATGCCCCCATTATGCCCCCAGAATACACTTGATTCAGGTAGCGACAGTTGACCTCGGGAGAACATATCTTAGAGTAATAGCAGACAGTATAAGGGGTTTACTTGAATGGATGGAGTTCAGGAGAAGCAAACTGGCGGAGATCACAGGAGTCGTACTAAGTAGAAAAACCCATTGAATTTACATACTTTTATCTTAAGTTATTTTTGCTAATGCCCCCTATTATGCCCCCAAATGATTTCACTCAGAGGAAAATAATCTAAAATGCTCATGCTAATCAAACCTCAGCACACAATTATGAAGGTAACATCCCCGGATAATACTTAGCGATGATATCATTTAATTTATCAACCAGCTCTGGTCGCTTAAAAGTAATATGCGCAGTGCCCTTCTGAAAATACTTGATTACAAACATCTCATCCTCGTAACGATTACTGTGTCTGTTCTCATGAATGTGATTGCCCAAGCGTCGGGTGACGTCGGCACGATTATCGGGGATAGGCTTTCCATCAAGGATCATCAGCATACGCTCAAGGTCTGCCAGGCGGTCGCGCTGCCAGCCCCAGTTAAGCCCAAACCCCCACCGATCGCATTTGACCAATCCTGTCACGATGATTTTCTTGCCAAAGTGACATGGGCTGTTCGTCTTAAAATCCCAGCTCAGACTTTTAAATACATTAATGACGCCACGTTCAAATACATCATCTTTGCTCTGATGCAGTTGCTCAAAGGTGCTAAGAATATTCTCCTCACTAATCGCCGGAATATCCTCTTTTTCCAGACTGTTGTACCACTGGTCACGCGCCTGAGCATCCATAATCGACAGCATTCCGGAACGTTTCATCAAATCCCGCCATATACCGCGATCGAGATTGCGGGTGATAACTTTCATCGCTGTTGTTGGTTTTTCCATTAGCCAACAGCCGCAGCGAAAATCCTGCTTCATGGCCCAGTCTAGGGCGGTTTTTCCGCCGATACTGCGGGTCAGCGTCGAGATATCGTTAAGCTGGTGGATCAATACTTCAATTTGTGCCAGCGCGGCGTTACGCCCATTCACAGTACGTTCAATGCTGGTAGAACAAATCACATCGGTATGGTCGGTTAACCATTCCGCGTTATCCGTTGAGTTTGTGGTCATATCAAGTTTCCTTTTATTTATGCATTGTTAATCAATACCGACGGGAGATCATTCCCCTGCGATAATGGCGAGAGAAAAATGCAACCAGACAGGTAAGGGGCGATGAGGGATGGTGGTGCATGTTTCCACGGACGGAGATCGTGCAATGACTCAGTGTTCACCTTCGCGGTAATACGCTGGTGGGTAGAAAGAACAGAAGGTTATTGCCAATAACGATGTTTTTTGATGTCGTATCACACGAGATCGGCGTTAATTTTTTCTTCAGCGTGGGACTCAACATTTAACGTTGTATCGAGCTATATTTCATCCGAGCCGACGACAAACAGATAGCCCACCGATTCAAGTTCAGCCGAGGTTAGTGGCAGATGTTCACGGCACCATGCCATAAACTGCGGCTTATCAAAATTCAGTGCACAATCACGTATCATGCCTAAATCGACAATCAGATGTTGTGCCACGGGTGAGCTAGCGGTGATGGGATAAAAGACGCCTTCCGTTCCCAGGGTCATCAGCATTTCGAATGCTGCTCCAGTGACATTGACAGTCAAACTCAGTTGCACGTCGTCAAGCTGATGCAGAGCGCGTAATAGGTTGGCAATATTCATCGGTGACTTTCTGCTCGAGGCGGAACCTCGTTTGATCTCAGGGGCATACTCCACCTCTTCAGGTTGAACTGAGCGAAATATCGCATTGGCGATATCACCGCAGACCTCGCAGGTCACCGTGCCCTCATGGGCGTCGCTGATGGCGGTATCTGACTCTTCAGACATCCCACACAGCGTAGCGAAGCCGCTGAACCAGCCTGCAGGTAAATGGTTCTCTCCGTTTTCTTTTTCTGTGCGAATAATCGCCATAGATTGCTACCTTCGTTTCTTTGATTTATAGGGGGTGCCTACATCACTGAGCGTGATGTAGGGTATTTAGCAAGGATTTGAGGGGTAAACATGAATGCGACGGTCATTGATTGTTCATGATTTGGCGTTGGCGAATATCGGCTAAAGCGCGTGCGATACAAGGCAACAGCGCTGCTGAGTCCGTACGGTCGTCATCGTTGTCGAAGACAATCGTTGAATCAGCGTCAATATTGTCTTCAAGCCAACGGATGACTATCTCAAGTCCTTGCTCAGTCGTGAATGGCGCGCGGTTTTCAAGACTTGCCACCACATGGGCTGGCTCACTCGCCAGCAGCAACGTGCAACCGTTATTATTGAGAGCCTCGATAAGGGCAGACAGATTGATACCATCAATGTCTACGACAATCCTGCCCATGTTGAGGGCCAGTATATTGACGGCATCGGCTTCCAAGGTCAGAGACAGCTTCATCGTGTTACCTCGCTGTACATACCGTGGGTGATATCCGTAATAGCTTTGTAGCTGCTGCGTATCAGTAGCCCACAGGCCTTGCGGGCACGGAGAATATCGATGTTGTTGATAAGCGGCGATTGTTCTTCCGCACCGAAGCCATGACGATCGGTGCGAACCAGATCGTACTTTTCGACAATAAAGTTGACCGCGTCGCACAGTGAGATCCCTGCGTCAATATGCTCCTGGATCACACCCTCGATGCCAAACGGTGTATCGTTGAGAGTCAGACCATAGTGTTGATTAAGCAGATGTGTGAGTAGCGTCTGCCAGATGTCAATAGGTGACGGGCAGGCTGGTGCCGCCCGTGCCGGGGATAGGGGTTGCGTTTGCATTGAAATGAACTCTGTTAAATAAAGAAGGTGTGGGGGGTAAGGGACGTATGACCGTGAAGGCGAACGGTGAATTACGGTGTTTTTTAGGGGTTCCGTTCACTGCCGGATCGCTTCAAGTGCAGCCTCCAGCGTGTCCCAGTTAATGCCCTGCTCAGCATCGTGATTATTGGCCGCATGGCGTAATGCTGCTTTGGCCTCTTCATCCGTGGCTGAATTATCCACATTGCGTACATCATCTTCATACCAGAGCGAACATAATACGAAATCATCGTGCTGATGCTGTTGCAGCCGTTCAATGACCTCGCTGACTTTACAGGCGTATGGCATGGATATTAGCCTCCGGGTTGCGCTTGAGTGGGTGTCGGGTAAATCGTGATATAAAGGTGACCACAACTGCCCAGTGTATCGGCATCGCAGGTCAGTCCTTTCGCATACAGCGTCACGCGGTGCTGTTGTCGGGGAGTGAGCTCACCAGAAACCAGCATCAGTTCCAGCTGTTTGAGCAGTACCGGAAACGCCTGATCGAGATGACGTAAATCCGCGTCGCTGAGTTTACCGGTGATGCTGGCGCGGTCAGCCAAGTAATACAGACAGTTGCCTTCCTGTACCAGTCGGGCACCAAAGCACGGTGTGACGGTGGGGCTAAGTCCCCACCAGGGCTCAGAAATATCATGGTTTACTGGCGGTGTTTTATTCGACAAGGGTGACTCCCTGATTAACGTTAATTGAGCGTGACGCTGCGTAATACGACATACGGGCCGTTGTGGTCCTGACGGCGTTCAGCGAACACGGCGAGCACACCGCTGATATCTTGGACATCCTGACCGGCATAGTGGCAGATGCTGCCGCGCCATTTGTATTTCCCGGTACAGAAGCGAAACAGCCGAGACTGCGGATGCTGGCGGTATATCGCCATGGCCTGACGTTTACTGATAATTTTCATGAGCGCTTTCTCCTTTCATTACAGCCATCCTCGTTCCGTGAATGACACAACCTCCATGCCACCGATAACCCAATGGTCAAGCAGACGTATTTCGACGAGAACCAGTGCCTGCTTGAGCCGTGCTGTTATCTGGCGGTCAGCGTGGCTGGGTTCTGCTTCATGGGATGGATGGTTGTGGGCCACGATAATGGCCGCCGCATTATGCTTTAGGCTGGATTTCACGACTTCGCGGGGATGGATTTGGGTATGGTTGATAGTGCCGGTGAAGAGGGTTTCGTGGGTAATGAGACGGTTCTGGTTATCGAGGAATAGCACGACAAAAACTTCTCGCTCGAGCCCAGCCATGTGTAGGCGTAGCCAGTCACGTACGGCGGTGGTGGAGGTAAATGACGCTCCGGGTTCGCGTAACTGGCGCTCCAGCAGGGTTAAGGCTTTCCGGATAGTTTTCTGTTCTGATGGTGCTAGTGTGGCGGCAAACAGCGGGAGTTGTTGTTCCATAGCACCTTATCTCAATCGATGATACGCATAATGGCCTGACATTCAGGGTGGCTGAGAGCATAGTCTCGCAGTCGGTAATAGTGCTCGGTCATGGCCTCGCATCCGGTACGGCAGGCATGATGGCTATAGGCCATCAGGCAGGTGGCTATTCCCGCCGCCTCAGCGCTCATATCCGCCCTGTTGCCGTTCATGGCGTTGAACAGTTTCCACGCGTCATCGCTGTCTTCGTCAGGCTCAGGCGCCATAAAAGCCCCGCCGTTGTTCAGCGTGTAAAACTGCCAGATGCCGCCGGAATAATCAGCGCAAAATCGGTCCATCCAGCCAAAGATGCACGGCTCAAGCACTATCCACTGTGGAATATGCCCGAAGTGCTGCGGCCAGAAGGCAGGGCGTTGTTCGTCCGGGATAAGTGTGGCGGTCAATACGGGAGCGCCTCCCTCATCGGCAGATTGCGGGAGTAATGGGGGGTTGTCGTGAAGGTCAGTCATATCGGTCATTGGATGTTTCCTTATGCATGAATGTGTTGGATGAAAAAATGAATGGAAGACATGAATATGGGCGGATATCGTGGGTGGGGGCAGGTTACTGGCTCAACAGGTCCATCATGTTCTCGGCCATCACCCAGAGCGCCCGGTTTAACTTAACGTCGCCATCGATGCCGTTAATGGCGCGGGTCCGGCTGCGCTTGCCCTGCGCGTTGCGTCCGGAGAGGCCACCTTTGAGCAAGTTTTCCTGACAGCGATTAAAAACCGACCACAGGTCGTCTTTCCGGTCTTCATATCGGCGCGGTGTCAGTATCTGCGATATCGTTACCGGCTGATGTTCTTCTCCAAAACGGTAGGTTAATGCCGCATTCGCCAGTGCCTGCTGTGCCGGTGGGGGTAACAGCAGTGACTGCATGGCGCCACGTTTCTTCTCCACCTGATCAAAGACACCCAGCACCTCATAAGCGCCTTCAATGACCTTCTCCACCACGTTACCCCGGTGTGGAACTTTAATTTCACCCAACGACTGCCCGCAGACGAGACTGTTAGCACAGACGCTGCGGAAGTATCCTGGTAAAAGCTGAAAACTAGACTCGCCACCGTGCGAATTGAGGATGATGATTTCGGGGACCTGTTGGCCTGTGATTTGCCCCGCTTTACGCAGGCGCAGCAGATGCTTGGTGTGCTCGCGACGGCTTGGGTCACGTACACGGGATTGGCAGGCAAAGAACGGCTCAAACCCTTCACGCTGTAGATTTTCCAATAAGGTAATGGTCGGTATGAAAGTGTACTTGTCGCTTCGAGAGATGTGTTTGCCTTCACCAAAGACGCTGGGAACGTAATGCATCAGTTCTTCATGGGTTAACGGGCGGTCGCGGCGTATCTGGTTGATGTGGCCAAAGCGGCTGGCTAATTTCATGAATAAATCCTTATCTGCTAGAAAAAGAAAAGGGCAGCCCCTCCCGAAGGAGGAACAGCCCTGTCAGTGCAGTAATGTATGAGCGGCTATGTATTTACCGGTGAAGGTTTTGGACCCGTTTTATCCAGGCTGTAATACCACTGCTATTTCCAGTTGAAGGTAAAGGCGCCTTTACTCGTTTGCACGCTTAGCTCCAGAGGGCGACACTGCGTGAAGTTGCTGTTACTGGGCGTGGTAAAGGACAGCGTCTGACCGTACCCCAGATGCTTGTTCACATTCTGTCCCCTTCCCGACATTGAAATCAGACAGTTACCCCGGTTCAGGGTGATTGATTGAATAGTGATGTCATTTTCAAGGCTGGTCAGCGTCAGTTGCCAGACGGGAAAATTAACTTTCGGGAGATAAGTTTCCTGTGCATTGACAGACAACGGTGCATTATCCGCCAGCGTAGGAAACGCGACGGCAAATAGCATGCTGGTAAGTAAGATTTTAAACATCATTAAAATTCCTTATTAACAACGGTTTGTATTCTGACGCACAGGCTAGATTCAGCATCAGAAGCCATCGGCCTTGGCGATACCGTCATCCGCCAATGCGTGGCTGATGTTGTTCACCACCGTATGAGGGTCGAGCTTTATCTCTGCCAACAGTTTTCTGGTGTCCGGAGCGCCCTTAAATACATAAAGTGAAGCGACTGGCTCACCCTCATCGTTTGTTCCAGCTGAAATCTGGTACGCGGTGTCGCCGTTTCGGACCGTAAATTCCTGCAGACTGATAACTTGATTGCTCTGATACGCGTAAGTGGTGCTGGTCGCTGGGACAGTGATATCCATCTCTTTATTTGTGGCGCCGGTTTTGCCAAAGGAATAAGACACATGCGGGGTATCAATGCAGATTTCGACTTCTTTGTTATGGTTGAGCGTCTGCGCATAAAAGACTGGTTTTGCACAGCGCGGACCTTCAGCCTGGACAGCGTTCATACATGACAGCAATAGCCCGGTGCTTAACAATAGAACGCTGGCGATACTTTTTAAGTGATCTGTCATTTTCATTCCCCCAGTTCGGGTAATACGACATAAATATCCCTGCCCCTGACTTCAATGGTCATTGGCTCCTTGTTGCCGGTGTTCATCAGTGCCTGAGCCCGATAAAAACGTCCGCTGACCTCTTCCTTTAAATCCGTTATGCGAATACAGCGTTCATCAATGCCTTCCCGTTGCATGATCTGAGTAACAGTAGAGCAGGCGCACTGTGCAAGCCGTTCGGTGCCTGACTGCCTTTTAAATTGCTCCCCTGCAAAAGCTGACAGGACAGTACAGAGCAGCCATACCTGCAACAAACGCCAGGGTTTTCCTTGACGCTCGTCACGCTGTCGCAGATAAACCATCGGTAATAGGAAATATAAAAATGAAGGTACGAATTTATCCTGTTTCATCAAGCTGAGCCGGTCGAGCAGTACCCAAATAAGGGAGAGCACCATATACAAGCCAAGAGCAATCTCTTTAGGAAAGAACATAACGAAGATAAGCCAACTGGCTGGCAGGGCAATCGCCAGGAGCCAGGCATAGCTATCTTGTTTAGTAAGAGGGTAGGGTTTTAGCATGATGGCCTCATCAGCTGAGAGGTCAGCGCAATATAAGCGGTACTTCGCTGCATAATAAAAGTACTCCTTGGTTAATAATGCATTAAAGGGTGACGTGATAGGGGATGACGCATCCCTGCGTGGGCGATCGTATCGGGATGTTCGCTGTAGAGATAATCGTTAATTAAGATCAATAAACTGAAACCGATCGTTGAAACCTATTGGAAATACCGATCATAAAAAGATAATTAATAGTTGTACGCTATCATTTATTTATATTTGATCGGCGAAACAGATCGAACGACAGGCATGCTTTCTTGTTGTCAATTATGCAAAGCGATACCAGAGGAATGTCATGATAGAAAGCAACCGACCACGTATACGGGCTAACCCTTTTTTGATGATGTGTGAAGCCAGCAAGGCTTCCACGACGTCAACAACAATGTCACTCACGAGACGGACAAGGTTCTCCTTTGTTGTTCGACTGACGTTTTCATTAAGGGGACGAATAACACGATGACGAGGTTTATCAGGCAATGACATCACTAACGTTTCAACCCATTGCGGTATATTGAAACCTTCCACGACTGACATAGCCAAAACAGGATGGACGGGGGAAAATACGGTATTTATCTGATCGACCTTCTCCTGCAGATTCTGCTGCTGACACAGAGAAGGCTGATGGATGCCGGTATCCCATTCCTGGCTGGGGGCGATTCTATCAACCTGATTGAGGACAAAAAGGAATTGATTAGAGTGAGCTCCGTCTGAAATCAGTTGCTGATAACAACGGACATCATCATGCCAGTCGCGATCGTCAGGGTTCAGTACCCAAATGATGAGGTCTAGCCGCTCAGACCATTGGCAATACACTCTCTGATAAAGATCATCCCATCGAGTGTTGACACCGAACCCCGGAAAATCAATGAGATTGAAAGTGCGAGGACCCAGGCAGATAGCGTATTGCTGAAGGCGTCGAGTGCGACCTCGTACGGGATATGGGGTAAAAAGGGAGTAGCACAGACTGGATTTACCTACACCGGCTTTCCCCATAAAGCCAATCACAGGCTCATACTGAATACACTGGTATAGATGTTCAACCACCACATCCGACAGCACGCCAGGAAGATGGAATAACGGATGTTTCAGGGTATCAATACCCTTTTCAATTTTATCTGGCACATTAACCACCATGAGTTGAAATAACATAACGGTCACTCAAATTGTGATCGTTTTCGTGGAGGTAATATAGGTCTGAATTTTTTTTCAATGTAATTATCGAGAGGTTGCATTGAGGTGCCATCAGAAAAATGATTTCCGGCCACAAAATACCAGTATAACTATTTGTTTTTATTATTTTTAATTTAAATTGTTATATGTTTGATTAATCTGAATCTGCGGCTTCCTGCTTCAGTTTTTCGTCGGTTTCAGTGAAGACCTGCTGCCGCCCTGCGCTGTACACTAACCGGTTATTTGTCGCTGAAGGCGTTACTGTGCAGCCATTTGTTCATACCCGCTATGGGTTACTCCACCCTTCCTCAACCAGCGTGACCACTGCTTGTGTAGTCGGCAGAAGATACACGGTCAGATAACCGATAAGCTCCGCTGTCTAGACTTCACTAAAATGGCTCCGAGAGGAGCCATTTTAGTGAGCCAGTTTTGCCACCTGATGGAAGTCGGCCATGTGTCGCAGCACTATCGTTTAATGCATAAGCTGGGGCTCGGCAACAGCCCTAAGCTGAAAGCAGCACACACCGAATCTGTCGCAGAACCGACGGTCACGCCACTTGCGATGTTGTGCTTCCTGCACACATTTCTGTTCAACGGTCAGCTCAATATTCATATTGTCAGCACATCTCATCTTCTACAAAATCAAGCAATCTCATTGATCACGGGTATATTCACGTGTTTCTATAGATATGAAAGTGTTTTCTGCCGTCTGATTTTCATATCTCTGTGATGGACATGTATCATAAAATTCAATGAGTATAGATCCGAACCATAAGAGATTTTAGCAGGTGTAAAATCTTTATATTCAGCCATGGTATAATCAATATCATAGGGAGATAACCCTATAAAATACCCCCCAGAACGGGAGCTGGATGCCTGCTCTATAAAGACAAGTCGCTCATAATTTTTCTTATCCCAGCCATTTATGGCCACATGTCTGAACTGTCTAAATTTTATATTAAAAAAATCGAGCCTGCTCTTCTTCGCATCATCAATGAAGAGAGGAAGAAGATGTAATACGATGCGTGACCGAAAATCCCATATTCCATTCTTATTCATGACATATTTTGTTTTCGCATTTTTAATAAAGACATGAATAATATCGGGTACACCACCTAACCTATCAATAATTACTGGTATCTTCTCTTCTATATGGTCCTTTAATTTATCCTTTACGAGTTCATTCAGAGTATCACTTGATTTCCCCAACAGAACATTATGCTGTTCAAGTTGCTTGAGGTCATTAAATGAAAGGGTGAAATTAAAGTCTGCAAGTTGCTGTTCACGAGCGTTCAGGACAAGTTGCCGTCCTGCTCTTTGCTGTATTCTGGTAGCCTGAAGAATACGGGATACATCCTCTTCCATGCTATTAGTGAAATTTTTACTCTCCTTTATTTCATCAAGAAATTTTGCAGCATCAACATTATCCGAAAGTGATGCGCTAATGATGTCCCGGATAAGTCCTGAACAGGTAAGGTTTCTCTTCTGAGCCAGTTTCTCCAAATGCCTGTGTAGCTCGTTTGTCGGTAGGTTGACGGTGATTCGGTTCCGGCTTGTCATGTTGCCCCCTCAAGGTGCAGCACTTTTACGATTCAAAATAGTGCAGCACTTTTAATAACATATTGATATATTAACACACCTATCCGCTCATACCATAAGAACCATACTCGACGCTTCAGACACCTTTACGGCAGCTAGCCCAACCTCATTAGCTGTTTTATGTAATTTTTTACTGGGCTTTATATTGCATGTAAGACCTAGTCGTTTCGCCCTGTCCTCAAGCTCTCTTGCCGATGACTTCGTTAGCAACCGACTCCAGTTGTTGTTCTCACAAACTGTCCCATCACTCTGGTTCACCATATTGATTGCGATACTTACTTCTCTTCCGTCAACAATCAAGAACTCATCTCATTGAACTATGGGACGGAAAAAATACAATCTTTTTATTGGATTTAATAAGAGCTAACCCCCGAGTAAATTCTAGGGGGTAAAACGCGAAACTATATCCATTACACCTTATTACTCAAGGACTGATGAATTTAGTTAAAGTAATATCTTATCGGATTGATAGTATATTAATATAATTAATAATAAATATTAGGCGAATTAAAAAACAAATAACCAAGAGCATAATCGGAATTGATATACCACCTGTTACCATGATGATTAATAACCCCATAGCAATACTATGTAATAGTATAATCAAAATTAACCCTTAGAATTGAGATATTCATTTTTTATATGTAGGTATTTGAAGAGGTCACTATTGAAAATGACATCAGGGACCTCACATTTCACACCACACTCCGAGTAACTGCCCCTAATATCCAATTATGCTCTCACTCATGCCTTCAGTGATTTTCAAGCGTTCCAATAATTATCTGTAAATAACAACCCGAGACAACGTTATGAAAAAAGACAAGCCTGATACCCACAACCTATATTATCTCGCACGATTCAGAAGCACGATCCATAGCGCTCTAATAACGCATCCAAGAACGCTGGCTGTCCGTGTTGACCTACGGTTACCGGAAGGCTATTGCGTTGATGACAATGAAGCGATTGAGTCTTTTACTCCCGCGATTAAGTCCCGACTCGTCGCCTTGTTCAAGCGAAAGAAGAAAAATAATCCAGGCAAGCAGATACATGAGTCAGGCCTGCATTACATCTGGGTAAGGGAGAGTAATCAGTGCGGTGAGAAAATCCACTATCACGCACTACTGATGTTTAACAAAGACTGCTTTTGGACCCTGGGGGATTATAAGAAAAAAGGGAACCTGGCAGATCTGATTACTCAGGCATGGTTAAGTGCTCTGAAGCTGAAAGGTGACCAATATCACCCCTTGGTCTCGTTTCCGGAAAATCCTTGCTATCACCTGTTCAGAGAAAAGCTAGGGGCCACAGATGACTGTCATGAGGTTTTTCAGCGCATTGATTACATGGCCAAACATCGGACCAAGCAGTACAGCAATAAAGTACGCACGCTAGGGTGCTCAGTCTCTGGCTCAAAGACTCTCTGATGGGGAGTAAACGGCTCACACCAGTTGGAAAATACCATAACGAGATATTGGGGAACGCAGAACCATCACTGCGCCGAACATTAGAACCATCATTATTTTTTTACACGGCCTTCCATCCCCTGAGGAAGGCTGCAACATAGACCTGAAGACAGTCATTCCTCCTTTAACTAACTGACTTAAAGGAGATTTAATCATGAAGGCCAATACCCCATCACTACTAAACGATCAGCTTGTCGATATGTCATTCATCACCACCTACACCAAAATGACGGATAAGTGGTTCTACAAACTGATTAGCGACGGTGTTTTCCCTAAGCCCATCAAACTGGGGCGTAGCTCTCGCTGGCTACAGAGTGAAGTGGAGGCTTGGATGCAGCAACGCATTACAAATTCACGCGGTAACTGACAGAAATTAAATAATAAAATTGAGAACCGAACGAGTAGTGATCCACTCTAACAAATCGACACCATGGATAAGCTGTTCGTTGCTCAGATTACACATCACAAGTAGACCAAGACCTCAGCACTCGTAATGTGTCCATGCATATTAGCCGTATCTCTGTCAGGCTCATCACATATACCCCTAATCAGCTATATGACAAATCCTAAAATGCAGCACAAACATTGACATCTGCGTGCTGCAAATATAAACAATACACTTTGTAAATTTATGTATAACCAATGTTAGCACTACGCAGTATTCACGCCATGTGATGATGTTGATGTAAAAAATGGACTATGGCCATGGGACGTTATCTTTGGATATTGAGCGGAGTACTCTTTTCTTTATTATCAGTGCCTGTGGGTGCGGCACCACTAAGCCCCTCTGACCGTAATAGCATTGAACTGCAGCAGCAAGATATCCTGCGCCAAAACCAGCTTCAACGTGAAGCGTTAGAACGTAGCCAAACAGTCCGCCCGTCATTACCGTCCTCAGGCGTCGTCAATCAAGGCCCCTGCTTTACCATCAATACCATCGCGTTTAAGGGGGCAGACCATCTTTCTCGTTATCGACAGCGCCAATTCACCGCTGACTTTGTGGGAAAGTGCCTTAATTTATCGCAAATCAATCAGCTGATTAAAAATGTCTCTGACGATTACATTCAA